>PDWJ01000663.1_pt1 | contig 50361 bp, 44 predicted proteins | sample 1430881 | NCBI WGS metagenome assembly PDWJ01 (sample SAMN01162460, study PRJNA174530) | Oral metagenome, whole genome shotgun sequencing project. | biome: Marine environment; feature: Marine mammal; material: Swab sample of the gingival sulcus; isolation source: swab sample of gingival sulcus...
TTTAACTTTTATCACCATATAAACTTTTCATTGTACAATTCTCTTGTGCTCTTTTTGTCGTGCCCTTATTTACTTCTTAATTCCTTTTGTTTCAAACTTGTTCCTCCTTTATAATCTAATAAGTATCAATACTAATTGATCACTTACTAAATCGAATTTCAATATCAATTAAATGAAAAGGAATCAAATTCTGATCACGCAATAAACAGATTAGTCGTGGTAAGGATAATAACCGCTTTTGGCGGCTTCTTGTGCACTGGAGAAGACTTCTTCGACGCGCGCCGCAGCGACCGGTAAATTTGCTTTTCTGGCATAGTACTTTACGCCGTTTTTGACAAACCCGCAATAGGGCTTATCCCGCCCGAGCGCAAAGTGGTACACTGCGGTTTCGTTAGAGACTTTGCCATTGGTGAGCGGTAAACCCTGCAAGGCGGCGACAATTGACGGCCTTTCGACGACGCCATTCCAGGAGTTGCCAATCGGCGCAAATGTAAAATCGTAATAAACACCTTGGCGCTTGGCGTATGCGTTGTGTAGATTGACGATATGTGCCAAGTCGCTCTCCAATTGAATGCGCTTTAAATTGGCGACGCGCTGTTCGTAATGCGGCGCGGCAAAAAACTGCCGCACTGCGCCATCCGCAGCGGCAACCGCCCAATCGTCCCTACTCTTGTAATTGACTTGCCAAGTCGAACCTTGACGATAGAGCAGCTTGACCCGTTCGGGATCGCCCAAAAAAATATAATAATCGCCAATTTGATGTATAAAATCGATGCGCGGAAGCAATTGGCGCAAATAACTGTTTGGACTGCCGTCCACTTGAACCGCAGCATAAATGTAATAGCCCTTTTGATCGATAATGGCAATATAGGGGATGTAATGCGACAATCTAATCAACTCTTCGCGCGATGTCATATTTAAACTGTTTGCCAAACTAGTTATAAACCCTTCGACGCCCGCCAACGGTTGTTCAACTGTCAATAGTTGCGCGCTTTTGGGATGCGCTTCGGCACTCACCTTCAACGCCGTAACGGCATCTTCCGTGGCGTGTTGAACGACTTTTTCAAGGTAGTATTCAGCATTCTGAAACGCAACCGCCTCGTCGATTTCGAGACTCTGTGGAAATAGAATTACCGCGATGACGAATAGTCCCACTACGCCAAAACTAATAAGCCTCATGTGCCACCATCCCACTTAAACGCACGTAAAATGAAGGGCTATCGGTCGCCACTTGCAATAGCATTTGGCGCAGTTGGTCGGCGCGCGATTGCAAAACGCTTTCGACGCTGACGGTGACGAAGTCGCCCTTTTTAAAGTAATAACACTTGTCGGCATTGCTCGCGGCGTATAATTGCGCGATGATTTCGCCGTTTGTCACGTAGTCGTAAACGGCAGTTATTTTGCCATTAAACGTACTGACGTCGAGTGGATTGTCGTAGACCGGCGTAAATTGTCGCCGTTTCAGCTCAATGTTTATCGTAAAACTATTGCCCAGTAATGCCAATTTGCTCGACAACTGCTCGTAATCAAACTGCGTCAAGTGCCCCTTTGCCTTAATGTCGCATAAAAACGCGTCGACTTCGTCAACTAACTGGATTTGAATAAAATCGTCCTGCTTTTCCATAGTGCTCAGCAGCGGAAAAATAATGAGCAAAATACATATGATTATAACCGAAACAATTAACCAAAGACCATCTTCAATCATAGTTCACCTCTATGATGTAGTTCAATTTTCCGCGATAGCGCAGTTGATAACGCGCCGCTTGATTTGCCTTTTCCAATAAGGCGCCGACCGCAAGCGGCTGTCCCTGTTCTGTAATGGAGAGCTGCAACCCGTCACTCGGCGCAGCGCTTTCGCCAACTAAATGCTCGACCGCGGTTTGCGCGTCCCCCTCTAAAAGCGCCGCACAGCGAGTCAGTGCAATGCGCTTTTCAGCTGTACTAGAGGCAGCCTGCGCCAAATGGCACGATGCGCTTTCAGGTTCGACAATGCAGTGCTGCCAATAGGCGTCGTAAAGGCGCGACCAACCTAACATGTAGTGTAGTGAGGTCAACAAAATTAGCGCGCCGAGAAAGAGCGCGGCAATTTGTCGATAGGCGATTTGCACAATTACTCCTGAACAAACTGGATACCACTGATGACGCCATTTGAATCCTTTCTGACTTGTGCGTCAAAAGCGGCAACCGGATTTATAAAGGCATTGTGACTTTCATCGCGCGCGTTTTTAATCGCCGTTTCAACCTCAGTATCGCCTTGCGCCGTTCCCAAAGTGACTTGACTGCCCGAGAAACCGGCGCTGTTCAAGTAGACGACCGTGCCTTTTTTAGTCGTTACACTAATGCTAAAGACATCTTTAAAATCGCGGAATTGCTTGATTGCCGCTAACACCTGTGATCCGGTCACGCTCTGGTTGTCGTAAATATCGAATTGCGCATCGCTTAAGCGGCGCTGAATATCCGCCAAGTTTTCCGATTGATCTTGCGCAATACTGCGTCCTTGATCGAGCATTGAAAGCCCGAGCGACACAACTGCAATAAAGAACAAAATACCTACGCCAATCCATAGCGCTCTACCAATGTTGTTATCCATTTTTTCCTCCTTGTGATATAAGCCTAGAATAACATCTATAATGACAATTTATCAAAATAATGCCGCATTTCTGCCATGCTGACATAGATCAGCGGGAACATAAAATACAGTATTATTAACGCATATAACGGAATAAACCCAATTACCTGCCCGAGATATATTTTCTTTTTGACGACGTTGTCGCCAATCAAGCGCCGCTTGTCCTGATAGTACAGCTTTTCCGACTCAAATTCGCTAAAGGCTTCTTTTATCGTCAAGACTTCGACGGCTGAAATCAAATGATTGATCAACGTAATATAATCGGATTTATCGGAGGCGCTGCGCAGCTCTTCAAGTGCTGCTATCGCACCGCAATCGTATTCCATCAAGGCGCGCTGCAAGGGGATTTTAAAAAGTCTGCTGAACTTTTCAAACCATTCCAACACCTGATCGACGGTGAGGTGCTCAATATTCATCAAGACCATTACCAGCAGCTGAAAGCGCGCGATTTCGACTTCGACTTCGGACTTTAAAACGCTCGCTTGCAATTCGAGGTAAAGGTCGGGAATCAACCAGCCGATGACGGCGCTTAAATAGAGCACAATAATGTGCAAAAAGCTAAGCTGTACACTCTTAAGGCGCTCTTGCTTGTCGAGTATTCGCGCCACTGTCTGGCGGCGCAGCTCGCCCTTTAAAGCGTGGTTATTGTTCAAATAGCTGTCGAGCGCCGACTTCGTCCACTTTTCCTGACCAATGCGCAACAGTTCGCTGTCAAACGCCGTCACGCGCAGTGCGCTTTGCAATGGCTTGCCGGTAAGTTCCCCCGCCAAAAATCCCTCTGGCAGCGTTGGGCTACTGTATATTTCGGCGCGCGTAATCCATATCGCCGTCATTAAAACAGAAATTGCGACGAGCAGCGCAAACAGTGCAAACAACGTCTTTCTTATATAGTGATATTCAATTTTGGAAAAGACGTGCGCACGCCTTTGACGCGCTTCTACCCTTTGATATTGGGCAGATTTGCGGGACGGCATAACGGCGTCCAAGTAGCGCTTCAGGCGATTTTCCAAATACTTTTCAAGGCGATAATCAGCTAGCTTTCTTTCGTCAAAGTCACCGTAATCCTGCAATTTGCGCAACAGTATAAAACTACATGAAATAATCAACAATAAACCGATCTCGACGGCAAAGCCAAGCGCGCCGCGATAAAATGTGTCGAGCAAATAAAAACTGTGCGACGCCCAATGTTTAAGCGGCTCCATCGCCAGGAGTGGTGCCAGCGCGATGACGTTCATCGATTTTAAGCCGATTAGCAGCCGATTGCGCTTGATGATTTCGTCTTTGATCTCTGCGCTTAGATGCGTTAAGCTCTTAATAAAAGACGAGCCGTCGCGATCTGTACTATCGCCGTGTTCGGCGACGATAAACGACAATCCCGCCAATAGTTTTAAATAGGCATTTGGCGCCATTTGATAGTAGCGCTGTAGCGCCAATTCGCCGTCTGGCGCCGTAACCACCTCGCGAATCAGCTCTGCCTGCAATCGAATTGCGTCGGCTTTGCCAAATTCCAATTTGTCAATTGCCAGCATAAAAGCATCGTCGATCATCGTCGTCTCGAAGTAGGTAATGCGCAGATAATCGATAAAGATGACGGTTTGCTCAAGTAAATTTAACTTTAGGCGATTGACGAAGTAGTCGACAATCGCCTCCAGTATAAAGTATAAAATGAGCAGCGCCATCAACCAGGCGTACCAGCGATTGATAAAGGCGACTAACAGCGCCAAGACAATCGCCGTCAACGTCAATGCCAGCAACAAGATTTTAGTCGCTTGATAGACGACAACACTTTCGTCGACGGCATGTGCTATGGCGACGCGCGATTTAATCGACTTTAAATACTTAGAGATGACGGGCGTCCTCGACAACACGCCATTGAGCGCATAGACAAACCTGCCGAATTCATGTCTTTTCGGTATCGCCGCCTGTTTGAGGCGCCGCTTTTTAGCAGCTACAATTTGCACTGTCAACAAGATGAGCGCCAAGCTACCACAGGCGATGCCGAGCAATCTAAGCCAATTTGTCGCGAACATCGTCCGCCTCCCAATAGGTTTCCAAATACTTTTTAAACGCCACTTTATCTTCGGGCAACATCACGGCGACCATTTCTTCAATTTGCGCCGCCGATATCATATTGACTGCAATGTACTTTTTGCCGTCAAAGCGAATGATGTCGCGCGTTATAAACTTTTCTTTTGAAGACGCGTGCTTTAGGTACTGCGCCACCGTATCGATAAAGGCGCGATTTAACGCTTCGCCACTACAGCCATCAAAATCCGGCACTTTCAGCGATTGCTGCCGCAGCGGTATTATTTCAGTAATTCTTTCGATATAGCGCTTGCCGTCAAAGTTGCGCTTTAAGTGAATGTCGAAATTTATGACGCTGACGACTTGTTCTTCGGCGATTTCCTCGTTGCGGAAGACATCGCATTTTAACAAGCTATTGCGCAACGACAAAATGAGGTCGCGCGTCGTCTTGGCGTGATGGGTAAAGAGCGTAAACAAGCTGGCGACTTGCGTCATTTGAATCATCCAGGCGGCGACTTCGTCAGTTGCCACTTCGCCGAGGATATTAACGCTGCCATCGGTCTTTTTTTGGACGTCTAAGCCCATTTGACCGCTAATTTGATCTGTCTCTTTAAAGGTCAGTATATTGCGCGTCGGATACAGTTTTCGCAAGTGCAGTTCAAAAGCCATTTCTTGAATGCGCAGCGTTAAGCTGCCGTAAATCGAACCGATCATCGCCATTAACAAAGTGGTTTTACCGGAACCCTGTGACCCCGTAATCGCGGTGACACGCGCCCCTTTTGCCAAATAGCGAATTGTATCGATCGCCAAATCGGCGTCGTCATCGGTGACGAGCTTTTCGAGCACAGTGTGTTTTAGATTGAACTTGCGCACGAAGAACGCCCAGCTCTCACTAAAATCAGGGCGCACCACGACGATGCGCGAGCCGTCGATCATCTCATTAATTTTATAGCCTTTGCTGCGCGACAGCATGCCCGTGTTATTATAGCGATAGATATTTTGGCAAACGCGGCGCAACTCGTCGACGCTGCCGAAGCTCAGACACGACAGGTAAATCGATACACCCTTGTAAAACACCCAAACGCTATCGTAGTTATAGGGGATGCGCTTATAGGACGAGAGTAACGTCTCAATGTTTTCGACCCCGTCGACGATGCCGGAAACGCCACCGCTGACGCCGTCGATATCCATATCGCGCAATTCGTCAACTACCGAAAAGCCCTTGTACTGCTGATATATTTTTTGCGTCAACAAGTTAAACTTGTCTTCTGTGGTCAAATAAAAGCCCTCGGCGGCGTAGACATTTTGAATGTCCTCGTCGTCTATTTCGTAAAACTGTTTGCCCAAGTTGTCGGCGCAACACTTCGGCTTGTCGAAACCGTATTTTTCTACCAATTTTGCAAAGCCTTGTTTGCCAAACTGCTTTTTATAAAAATAAAGTATAATATCAAACTTATCGATGACGCTAAGCCGATTGACGTAGTTAAATGGAATCACCTGATCGATTGTCTTTTCATCGATATAACTGTCGACGAGCAAATCGTATATGATATCTTTAACGTACTGTTTATCCTGCAGAGAACCATATACGCAACGCCGCAAAGCGGTGCGCAGCTCACTGCGCTTAAATATTTCGCGCCGATAGGCTTCGCCGGATAATCCCATGCCGACAATATTGGTTCTGGTCAAGTCGTTAATCCTGTGCTTGATATAGCTTAGAACGCTGTCCATGGTATACTTTTCAGCCTCGTAAAGCCAACGCTCCTCCGAAGACGGCGACTTTAGACGAAAGTAGATAATCGTGCCCAAGACGAGCAATAAAATCGTCACAATATTAATAATCATCGCGTCCTCTATTCTATAAACTGCTGCGATTTTAACAGTTTATGGGTACTGCGGCTGACCGCTTTAAAGAATATCTGCTTTTCGTCTGATCGCTCGCGATAGTAATACCTGCCAAAGAACTCCAACATATTGCCGGTATTGATTGCGTCGATTAGCGGCGCATGGCGCGGTATGCTGATCACCGGATTGCCGGCAAACAACTTAGCCACCTGACGCTCGCTTATTTTAGCACGGCTCTCGTAGTTGCCAATGCAAATAAAGGTATTCTGCTCGGCACTGCGTTTTTGCCAAACGTCGCGCGCCGCTTCGAGCACCGCAATATTTTGACTGACATTGATCACGACGACGTCGCTAAACGCCAAAATCGATTCGATATAGTGCTTGCTCAAGCCGCTGTGCACGTCGATAAATATCGCATCGTAGGTCGTCTTTGCCATTCCCAAAACAGCCTTAAAGACCGCCACTTCATCGCTGCTCTTTTCCTCCAAAGACATGCCGGAAAGCACGTCAAAGAGTGAAGCTTTTAGTATTGGTGAAGTGTAATTGGCGATCGATTCCGCCTGTAACAAACCGTTGCGCGCCAAGCGCATCAAGTCATTGGAACTGCGCTTTTCATTGCCCAACCCCGCCTTGTATTCAGGCAGTAAATACTCCCTCAACTGATTATCTGTCGACTGCGCCGTCGCCATCAAGACGCGCAATTTATACTGTAGCGAAGCGCACAGCGCGACCGATAAGGCGTTGGTAGTCGTCGCCGATTGACCGTGATGTGTAGACCAAAACGAAATAATCATACTAACTCCTCTTGATTAGTTTTTTAAGCGACTTTATCTTGTCGGCATCTTCGTCAAATACTGCCTGGAGTAACTTTTGATAGGATTTAATGCGCTGTTGCGACATTTTGGCGAGCGTTATTTGCTGCTTAATCTGTGCGGTGAAGAGGCGCTCTTTGGCGTATTCATCAATTGCAAAGGCAACGCGAATCGGACACTTTACAAAGCGCGCAAAAAAGCTGCTATAGACGTAATTTAAACGACAGGCGACATCTAATTCATCGATTAATACAAAAATCGCCTCGTCGATATCCCAGTTGTAAAAGTCGTGGCTGAGCGACTTAATGCAAAACATATCGTGCTTTAGCAAGACGATATAATGCGTCGCATCGGCAATATAGCCGTTGTGCAAGACGACTTCTTCACGCACCATTTCGAGCGATTGATAGAGTTTTACATTGGAAATCTCAACTAAATCGAAGCTGTAATCAAACAAGAGCGACTGATATGCGGCATCGCCCACCAGCGCGACATCGCGATCGAGCAGTTCAATAACTTTCGCAAACTCCAGTATGAACATTAAACTTTCAGTATTGGATTGACCAATAATCGATATCACTTTTTTCATCACTCTACCTCGCTGACGTCGAGCGTACTCTCGGTTTGCTCTACCGCCTCCGCTTCGGGCGCCTGCTGCGGCACGACATTTTGCGGCACTGCACGAACTACATTCGCCGGTAGGCGACTCAAACTGTCCGATAGCTGTAGGCGCTTTTGTTCTTCAAGCGCAACTGTCGCCCGCTCAATTATATTGGGATCTTCGGCAATTAGCGCCTGCACGTCTGCGTTGGCGGGATAAGTCACCGCGGCGCCCACCTGACTCGTGTTGGAAACGTAGCGCGTCGTATACAAATACGTTCCCTCGTGCAAATAGGCGTCTACCAACGCCGATGACAGGCGCAGGATTTCATCTTCGTTGAGGTGGAAAATACACAGTTCTGTCGCTTTGCCATCGTCGATTAATTTCCTGTCAACTAAAGTCTTTTTAGACAATACGATATAGTCCAACCCAGACGGAAAACTAATTCTGACGTCGACCGCATCGCCAACTTGCAAGGTCGACTGCGTAATCAAATGACTGAACTCGTAAACGCGCAAATCCTTCGGTAGCGCCTCCGCCGAAAAGACCATGTTGTCGTATAGCAACGTACCCGCCGCCAAATCGTCATTGACCGAAAAGCCAATCGCCTCTGTCGATTCTTTTAAGAGCGCAGCGCTGCCGTAGAGCACGGGCAACTTGACCACCTCGACGTCTTCTGCTGCAATGACATCGTAGCGACTGAGCGGCTTAGTCAGGCGCAAAGCCTGCTGCGCCGGCGGGTTTTTATACGTTTCTACTAAGAGTTGATAATTTTTAACGACTTCGCGATGACTGCGATAGCCCCAAAAATAATAAACTGTAACGCTCAGCACGAGCATTAACAGCGCGCCGCCAATTGCTCCAAAGGCGATAAATTTAGTCCGACGTTTCATCTTTCACCTCTCAAAAAATCCAGTATTGATTTTCTACTGCGCCTACCTATCAATTTGCCATATACTGCGGAATACTGCTTGGACTGAAACGGATCCGCCAAATAGCCGATTGCCGACAACCTCTTTTTATCAATCTTTAACCAGCGAGCGATGTCTTCAGCTTCTTCGGCATCCGCCAGATTGACGACAAATTCGACGTCCTGATACTTAGTTATTTCTTTTATAGTGTGATATTCAACTAGCGCCCAAGGGCTCTTAGGCAAGACGAATATCTTTTTATGACCCTTTAAAAAGTCATTCAACAAGTGTAGGCGGTTGCCGTAATCGATTACAATGTTGGTGCGCCGCCGCGTAATCAATGCGTTTATTTCATCGTCGGAGGGCGCCTTGACAAATTGAACACCCGCCACTTTAAAGCGCCTGTTGCCAGAGTTATGCTCTGGCGCTTTGTCGAGACTATAGTTTTCCAACAAAGTCAAATTTTGCGAAAGCGACCTTTCAATGTAGACGGTCTTTCCGAGATTGCGAGCACAGTAATCTGCCAATGCAATCGCCTGATGCGTGCAGCCGCACCCCCTCGACAAGCCCATTATGCTGACGATCACCTTGCCGTCGCCGTATTCGACCGGTTGTTCACAACAGCCGCTCTCGGATAACCCCTTATCGACGATATCGCGCCTCAGCTCGGCAACCGTTTGATAGCGCTTTTGCGGCGCTAGCTGCAACGCCTTTTCAATGACGCTCCTAAGCGCTTCGGCGGCGCTGCCGTGAAACTTTGCAAACTTCTCGTCAACCGGAACATCTACCCAGTGCTCGGCGCAAAAAATATAGTAAATCGTCGCTCCCAGCGAATAGATGTCGGTGCGACCATCCGATTGTCTGCCGCCAAATAACTCGGGCGGCGCATAGCCATTGGTTCCGAGATAGACGGTATCTTCATCGCGTTCCGGATTATAGTTGCGCGTCGTGCCAAAATCGATTAAGAACAATTTGTCATCGGCGCTTCTAATTAAATTTGACGGCTTTAAATCGCGGTAAATCAGCGGCTGTTCGGCACCGTGCAGATAATCGAGAATATCGATGATTTGCATGGTGTAATCAATTGTCTTTTCGAGCGACTGCGGTCCGCAGGCATCGATATGGCGCTCTATATCACTGCCTTCGATATAGTCTCTGACAATGCAAACTACGCCATCTGACTCAAAGATATCGATGACGCGAGGCAACTGCGGATGCCTCAAGTTCTTTAAAATATGCGCTTCGGTCGCACCGTCGACGGCATCGACATACGACTTGTTGACCACCTTCATTGCAAACGTGCTATCCAGCTTAATATGGCGCACTAAATAGACGTTAGAACTGCCACCGCTGCCAATCTGCTTAACTACTTGATATCTACCATCGACAATTGAATTAATCTCCATACACACTCCAATATCAGCACTGAAAAAACAATCGCTGCATCAGCGCTAGCCTTCAAAAAATATTAACGTTTGGTCAGCAATGCCTATTTTGTCGCCATTAGACAAGCGCATAGCAAGAGATTCGACCAGTTTTTGATCGTTCACAAAGGTGCCGTTTTTGCTCGCCAAATCGCGAATTTGATAGTGATCATCATTCAATTCAATCTGACAATGCCTGCGCCCAATCGTCTTGGCAGCCAAAAATACATCAACTTGTTCGGGCTGTCTGCCAATTAAGGTGCGCTTGCCGGCTATGGCGTATTTTTGATTGGTTGACAAATCCAAAAGATAAGAGCTGTCGCGCAGCGTTCCCTGCAATAACGTCGTTTCGAAAGTGTTTTTTGACGTTCTGGACTTCGCCTCTACATAATTGGGCGTCTTATTAATTACCTTAAAGATGTATTGCGATAAGAGCTTGGCTGCCAACTGTGTAATGTAAATGTCAAAACCTATTATAATCAATAACGTTCCCAATCGTGCAGTTGCTACATTTCCCGTAAAGCTGGGTATTTTTAAATAAATGACTAGATAAACCAGCGCAAACAAAAACTGTAGCACGACTGTGGAAAGAATCTGTTTTAGCTTAATTTGCTTAAAACTTCTATCAGATATTTCGTCATTTTCTTTGTTTTCTTTAAAACTTTTTTCAACTTTGCTCAATCTGGCAGCGCTTTTAGGTGCCACTTGAGAAGTCAACTGATCGATGAGGGCAATCAAGCCGTCGATACAAAATTCGCTCGAACTGACGTATTCCCGCAAATCTAAATAATACTGCTTGTAAACTGTACTGCGCCAAGTAGTCAAATGCTCTAATAACCACTTTTGAAAGTCGACAAACCCCTTGCCGTCGACGACCGGTATCAATAAAAGCCGCAGATCGCCGGTTAGGACATCGATGTAAATGCTTTCATCGCTTAAGTAAACTTGACGAATATCGATAAGATAATCTGCCAAGGCGAGCATTTTTTCAGCTAATACTTTTATATTTGTCAAGGCTTTTTGCTCCGTCACGCCAATCGACAACTGGCGCCCAAGCGACGTCACGCCATTTAAACCATATTTGAAAACGACTGGGTCTTCACCGGTGCATATGCATTTGATGACATCCGCCGGCATTTCGGAAAGCGTCTGTAAGGTAAATGTATCGACCGATGCGCCCGCTTCGATATTGACGTCTAAATATTGATATATGCCGTCGTTATACTTAATGAATTCCATAGCCTCTCCTTTTCAGCAAAACTAAACCCATAATATTCACACTACCACACAAAAATCACTGACGCTTGCGACAAAAATGGCAAAGTGAATACTGAACGCCATCAAATTCAATATTGCCACCTATCATTTCACCCGCCACCCGATAGCAATACCTCTGCTTTGCCTTGCGCAGTCCAAAACAGTCCATCGTGTGATAAACGCGAGTTTGATTTTTGCCGTGATTGGTAATCGTTACCGTCGTCATCTCGGTATCGCTGTGACCGCTAATCGAGCTGCGCGCTGCGCGAAGTGGTATAATGTGTCTATCCGCCAACTGCGCATCGCCAAGCGATAGCCAACTGAGCGGCGAGCGATAGGACTGCGTGACATCGATCAGCAACGCGTGACGCTCGAATGTAAAATCGAACTGCAGTGGTTTAGCGAGGTTGAATTCGGTCTGAAAGTCAGCCATACTAGCGGCGCCGGCACGGCGCAATAAATGCGCGTTCAGCAATGTCTCTACCGCTCCTTCACCCAAAGTCGTGCCGACTTGGTCAACTTTAGCGCCAATTATACTGCCGATCACCCCATAGTGCGACTGTTTAATCGTCTTGCCATCCTCTAAAATACTCGACTTTAAACGCATCAAGGCATAGAGTGATTTTGCCGTATCCTTGCCTGCATCTTCAACTAAATCAAATATTTGATTATGCCGTTCGATGCGCAGCTGCGCCGCTAAAAGCGCGCCGCCGACAGCTAATATAATAAACATCAACAGCGTGAATTCTACCGTCAAAGAGCCTTTTCGCATCACTTTAATAACCCCTTTGCAAGATAATTTGACGATTGTCATACTGCAGGCGACGCCCTTCTAAAACGCCTTTGATATCGCCATACCAGCCCCTAATCCGATAACTCAGGGTAATGTCGATATCAGTCTTTAAATCCCGCCAAGAAACGTCTTCGAGTTGTTTGGAGAGGGCAACTGAATCCATAATTCGAGTGAGCGTTTTATCTTCGGACTGCACCAACAAGAGCAAGAATAAGTAATCGCCGTAATCAAATGCCAGCGGGTTGAGGTCGTCGACCGTCTGCTCAAATTGCATCGCATCGTCGTAATTCATCAGCGCGTCCAGAGACATATCAAAATTAATATCACCTGCCAATTTGAAAAAAACAGCCTTTTCGCCCTTTTTTAAGTGGCTCAAATCGATGGCGGATTCAATACCCGACCAGCCGACAGTGCACAGACCGTAGACGATGGGATAAGATAATCCACCGGTCAAAGCGGCTATTTCAGTCGACACCGCATTGAGTTCAGTCTGTTTAAACGCCAAAATACTAATTGCGTTGAGCGCCAAGCGCATGCTATAAATGGTCGCCTCGGTCATCAGTGCATTGTGAGAGCCCTGCGCATGCCCCTGCAAAATGTACTCGACTTCGCTATCGGGCAAATAGCGATTGTTGGCGATTTTTTCTTCGTCTGCAACGTAGTTGTGCGAAAAATGGGTCATCACGTAGTCGGCGATAATCATTTTTTCGATTCCGCTTTCCAACTTGCCGAATACACCCGAACCGAGCGCCTTTAACAGGTCAGTCGACTGATCCATCTGCTCGTGCATCTGCTGCTGTTTATCGGGCGCAACGTTGCCAAACGACCCATAGCCGCCGCGATAGCCACCGGCGACCGGCTGACTCGGCAATTGCGAGTAGACCGACGCCGGAATTTCGCCCAAATCGTAACCGAACTGGCGCTCCACAACTTTGCGAGAAAAATGATATAGTTTCTCTAGGACAGCGCGAAAACCGGATTTGTGATCATCATTTGAATTGCGCATTAAAACTTGAATAGCCGTGAACGTCAAATCGCCTGCAAATTGTAGCCCATTGCGATAGGACTCAGCAGACAGCGGCGCATCGTCCAACAAAGTCTCTAAAACCGTCGCATACTGTTTAACTTCACTTGAAAAGGCGCGATAACCTTTTAGTTTTTCCGCTATCTTTTGATTGGCGGTTTGAAAATCGTCCAGCAATTGTTCTGCGTAGTCTTTGACGCCGCTGACGGCCTGACCGACATTTTGATTGCGCAACTCGATTGAATCGCTCGGCAGCGAGCTCAACAAGCCACTAATCGTTTGACACAAATCGTCGACTTGTCGACTGAAGCTCACCGCCTTGCCAATCAGTTGATCGAGACTGTCTGCACCGTCTATAAAACTACTTATCAGCGCTTTGCAACCGTCAATTTGAGCGATTACTTTGTCGCGCGCGCTCTGCAATTTAAGCAGCTCGATTCTATCGCTCATCAACATGTCTTGATCGGATTGCCCCTGCGGCAACGCCGCCTTAAACTGCGCGATGGCGTCCTCTGCAGCAGTCAAGTCGACTTTCAAAACGGCGATCGTCCGCGCTACCTCCTCGCCGTCAAATTCTTTGACAAAGTCATACCAATCGACAAATGTTTGATGCACACTTTTTAATTCGCGATAAGTCTTTTCGAGTTCGGAAACGCGCTTGACGACATCGTTGAATTGTGCGACCAAGTCGATTAATTGCTCTAGTTTCTTTAAGACATCTAGTCGTTCAAGCCACTTTGTCAAACCATTGGCGACAAATGCCTTACTGTGATTTTCGACAATCATCTGCCTTAAAACCGCCTTGTCGGAAAGCCCCGCGCCGCGAAACGACAACTTTAAATCTTCGATTTCGATGCGATAGAGTTGCTTGTGACCAGTGTCTGCCAGCGCTTTATTCAAGTAACTTAAAACGTCATCCTGTACTTTTTCTATATCGCTCAACGCATACAAATCGAATTCGTCTTTTAACGGTGCATTGTAGTCGAGCAAGGCGATGTCGACGGCGTTCGACAGCTGATTGACGACGAGCGCCTCGGCGCTGTTAAAGCGACTATAGTCTATTACCAGCGATGCGACGACGATCAAAAATACCATCAATATGGCGATTGCCGGCGTAAAACTGCCGCGCCGCGCACACTTTTTTATAGGATGTTTAAACAATTTATCAACACTCCTCTAATCGTCTTGACGAGCGCCTCAACGCGCTTTAGCTGTTCGATGTGATCAATTAATAAGGCGATATCGTGCAGTTGCTGACGATGCGAATGACAGGGAATTGTCAACTCGCCCTGCATCGTCTGATAGCTGCTAAACACATGATTTGTCAAAAACTGAAACGGCGAATGAATTTTGTACTGATAGCGCACTGTATAGTTGCCGTCGAACAGCCGCGCACGCGCTTTTATTTCTAAATTTTCAACCTCGTAAAGTGCGCCGTGCCCAGCTTGTCGAACGGCTTTTGCAGTGCGTTCTAACAGGGCATCATCGCTTAAAAAGAGATGAAACATATCGCTCAATCCGCGCTCGACCTGAATGGACCTGGCGATATTTCCACTCTGCCAATCACTTTGTCCACTCACCGTCCAAGCGTCCGTCGACTCCGCTAAATGCTGCTGCAAACTGCTTTTGATCAACGACAAATCCGCCTGCGCGACAACGCGATTGTGCGCGATGAACAACACGTCAATTAAACAGATGAAAAAGAACATTAAAAGCGGCGTCAGCATCATCGCCTCGACGGTAAAGGAGCCCTTGCGCCGTTTCATCAGTGGGTGAAACCCGGATCCATATTGCTAAAATAGCTATTGACCATCGACTCGATATTTCGCTTAAAGACGATGACGATACCAATCAAGACAAACAATACCAGTATCATTTCTACCGTGCCAATGCCGTCTTCAGCAGACAATATGCGCCTGAACTTTTGATTCAATAAGATTAATTTTTTCACGACGTCCTCCTCGTTTAACAAACGTATTGATTTATAATTGCGACAGTATTGGATAGACCAAAATTAGCATAATCGTTATCATCGATATCATCATTGGTACCAATAACTTGGTCGACAATTGCTCGGAAATTGTCTTGACAACCGACTGTCGATCTCTAATCAACAAATCGCCGAGTTCGATTAATTGATCGGAAAAATGATAGACGCCGGTTTTGGAAACTTGGCTCATCAAAAGCGCCAAGTGGTGTACGGCGCGGTGTTTTACGAGCTCCGGCATGACCCTAAAGGCGTCCCCCACCCCGTCGCCGCGCGCCCGCGCCAATTGCACGCGATTGAGCAGTACGTACAGTGCATCATCTGGCGTTAGTCTGGCATAGACAATTTGTACGCTGCGCTCGAGTGTCGCGCCGGAACGCAGCAACATTGCCAGTTGGTGAACGAAGCCGGGCAGCGCGCGAATAATCGCCCGCGCAGTCTGATCGTATTGTTGCTTTAAATTGCTATACGGCAATACTGCGCATAAAAACGGGCTGACAATTGCCATCAGTTTGACGATCGGCTGCACCTCGGCGGCGACTATATAGCTGCTCAGCAGCGCAGCCACTGTCATCAAAACGCACGACTGACTGATGAGGAGTGCCAAAACTGACGAATAATCCGTCGATTCATAGCATAATTTAACGTAGCGCAACAGCCTTCTGCCAAAATGATGGCGATACAACTTGTCGACATGCGGTCGAATCAACCAATAGTAGGTCCCAACCAAACCGTACAATCGACTGCGCTTATCAAAACTCGCCAAGCCATCGCCCGCCGCGCGCTTGACAACGGCGACGAATATGAAAATAATAAACAACACTACGCCAATCATACTTCTATCTCCGTCATCCGCTTGGACCAAATAAAGCAACCGATAAATACCGCTAGCGCGCCGGTCATCAAGAGCCTGCCAACTGCAGTTTCGTAGAGCGGCGCGACGAAATCATAGGAGAACTGCTGCATGACGTAGAGCAGTAAAATCGGCGATATACTCACCACGATTTGCTCCAACTTTTTTTCGGCAATCAGGATTGCCAATTCGCGCTCTATCTCGATCGTATCGCCAATCATTCGATCGGTTAAGTCGATGACGTCCAGTAAACTGCTGCCACTGGCTTGCGCGACTTCGACCATATTGACGAATTGAACGATGTTTTCATCGCGATTTTGAGCCGCAAAATCTTGTAGTATTTCCGAAATGTCAATTCCCATATCCATTTTTTGACACCAGATGTGCAGCTGTTCGCGCATGTTCGGCTGATAGCTATCGGGCTCTTGACTAATGCGGCGATAGATGTCGCGATAGGCGCGCTGTAGCGATTTTCCGGCGTGCAGCTCCGAAATCAACATTCTGTTAATTTCCATAAACTCGTCGATTAATTGGCGGCGTTGGCGCTTTATCTTCCACTTGTGATAGTAGCGCACGCCGTAAGTAAATAGGACCGCCGTAACCAGTGCAAGGCGCGCCGTACGATAAAATATCATGCCAATTTGATAGCCAATTGCGGCAAAGGCGAAGAGCGCCGCGAGGTCATCGAATTGGATGCGCAATTGTTTAGCCGAAGCGCGCCGCATTATCAGCTGGAGGCAAACGGCAGTGCATATTATCGCGACGGCGACGATTACAACCCACATTCATCCACCTCCTCTGCCCGCTCGTAAACTCGTCGAAGCGAATACTCGCCGCGACTGTAACCGTCTAATTCCACAATCGACTGCAGTTTTCTGGTGCCGTCCAAACAACGCGTCAGATGAACCATGACGTCGATTGCCGAGCCAATCTGTTGCCTAATGCTGTCCAGCGGCATATCTTTTGCCGCGTAAACCATCGTCTCTAAGCGCTTCAGCATATCGCGCGTCGAATTGGCGTGACCGGTCGATAGCGATCCGCTGTGTCCGGTGTTCATCGCCTGCAACATATCGATGGTCTCGTCGCCGCGCACTTCGCCGACGATTATGCGGTCGGGGCGCATTCTGAGCGCAGTGCGAATTAAATCTTTTATGGCGATCCTGCCAACGCCTTCGGCATTGGCGTTGCGCGTTTCTAAGCGCACCCAATTGGGCAAATGAAAGAGTCTCAGCTCGGCGGAGTCCTCTATGCTGATGACGCGATGCGACGCGTCGATACAGCCGCTCAAGGCGTTTAAAAAGGTCGTCTTGCCGGAACCGGTACCGCCGGAAATAAAGATATTTTTGCGCTGATTGACGGCATTAATCAGGTATTCAGCCGTCACCTGATCCAAAGTGTCTAAGGCGATTAAATCGGACATCGAATAGTTGATTTTGCGGAACTTTCGAATCGTCAAAATCGGACCGTTAATAGCCACCGGCGGCAAGACGACGTTGACGCGCGAACCGTCGTAGAGGCGAGCGTCGACAATCGGCGAAGCCGTGTTAACCGTTCGATTGACCGACGACACAATCCTTTGAATGACGTTTTCAAGCCGCTTGGCATCGCCAAATTTTAGATCGGTCGCAATCAAGCTGCCGTCTTTCTCTATGAATATAGACGCGCTGCCGTTGACCATAATTTCAGTGATGGCGTCGTCGTCGATTAACGGCTGAATGATATCGAGACGCCGCAAGGCGTTAAACACATCTTCAAATATTTTTTTGCGCCTTCCAATTGGATAGCTAGCCACCACTTCATCTTGCGCCATCGCTTGGCGAATGCGCATTGCGACGACGGAATCGTCGATTTTAAGTTCGCTTTGCAAATCCTCTTTGACGCGCTCAATCATTTGTTCAGTATTCATAGATGCCATCCTCAGTTAAAATATTGCGCAGCGCCAGTCGATAGTCTTGCAAATTTTGATCGCTCGGCAAGCTGCGCGGCGCCGCCTCTAAACTGCGCATATAAACCGGCTTAAAGCTGTTAGCCAGCCCCATTCCCGTCATGATAGCCATTTCCTCCGCTTGTCTAGTGGCATCTCTCAACAGGTATGTAACGTCGCCAAAGTCGATAATCGAACGACAAAAGGGCAGTGCCGGTGAGTCGATGATGACATTGCGATAACCCGACGTTCGAAATAGCTGCTGCGCGCTCTGCTTGATATCATCCGCTGCCAAATCAGTTAAATCGCGGCTGTCAAAGAACCCGCCCAAACGCGCGATGCCAGCGACTTGCTCAACGCAATCGGCAAGCTTGAAAGCGCGATTGTGTTGACTCGTAATCAAGTATTCCGAAAGCATATCCTTAGCCGATTGTGCCGGCGCCAATAAATTGACTAAGAGCACCGGATGCGCCACTGCCATTAGGCTCGCCATCTGATTGGCTAAAGTCGTTTTGCCGCAACCGCCAATTAGCGAACTAATTACGATGATGCGCGCCGTCGTCAACTCGCTTCGCGCCGATTGACAACCCTTAATCGATTCGATTAGCCGCCTGAAACTCTGATACTTATAATGATAATTCGGGCGCTTGTCATCTGCCTCGACGATGTAATGGACTGTCGCATTGGCAGGTGCAAACGTCAGATCATCTGTCAGCACTTCAGCGCTCGTAGCTGTGTCGAGTTGCGCGCTATCGCTTAGCAAATAAAGCCAATTGTAGTCAGCGTAGTTTAAATGAATAAAGCGTTCGATCCGCTTTCGATATGCCTCGTCGCGAATAAATATATACATAGCCCCCCCTGACAAGACCATTGTCAACAAAAAATACTTTTTTGTCAATGCCATTTCAGGGGGTAAAATGCAACTTGCACACAATTGAAAATTAGAGGCTTAAAGGATTTTTTGGAGCGTCCTTGCAAAGCGTTGCAAAAACAGAAAAGTGTGCAAGTTGCAGACAATTAACATAAAAAACTGAAAATATAGAAAATTGTATAAAAATGCAAGTTGCACACAAAAATAGGGCGAATTTAGAATTCTCCCCCCCATTTTTCTATACGAACCCGGCACTTTTAAATAAACCCGGCAGCAAATTATGTATTGCTTTAGGCATGCCTATTAATGTAAAATAGTAGTGTTCAACTTGGAGTGTGAAATTATGAGTACTTATCGCCATATAACTGATTTAGTAAAACAAAATAGCCTGAAATACGTCATCGGCGTCTTACTGTTAACTGCCATTGCCGGACTGCGTTTGATCGCGCCGTGGATTATCGGCGTATTAATCGATCAAATCGTCGCCAAAACGCTAACGCTCGATTTTACGATTAGCATGATGCTGCTCATCTTTGGCGTCGAAGTGATTATTTTTATATTTCGCTTTTTTTGGCGTAAATTAATCGCCGGCAGCGCTCGTTACATCGAAACGGCACTGCGCGAAAAACTGTTTATACAACTTGAAAAACTGGGTGCAAATTTTTATATTGAAAACAAGACGGGCGACCTTATGGCGCGTGCCACCAACGATTTAAAAGCGGTTAGGCGCGCACTCGGCATGGGCGTCGTCATGATAACGGACGCGATCGTCATCACGCTTATGACAATAGGCATTATGGCGTACAAAATCAGCCCCAACTTGACGTTTTACGCACTGATTCCGCTGCCGATTATGGCGCTTATCATCACGATTTTCGGTCCCGTCGTACAACGCCGCTTTAAGCGCGTAAACGAAGCCTTTTCAAATCTGAGCGAACGCGTCCGCGAGACGTTTAGCGGCATTCGCATCATTAAAACTTTCGTCAGAGAAGACGCCTTTGTCGAACAATTTAACATCGAAAATCAAAATATGCTAAAGCGCAATTTGCAGTTAGTACACATTTTTGGGCTGTTTTTCCCGCTGATTCAATTCGTCGCCGCTTCGACCTTGGCAATCGCCATCTACTTTGGCGGCAGCAGCGTCTTACAAGGTCAGCTTTCACTTGGTGAATTCGTCAGTTTTATCACCTACCTGGCGCTGCTCACCTGGCCGTTTATGGCAATCGGATGGGTCATTAACGTACTGCAACACGGCATCGCCTCGCTAAAGCGCATCAATCAAATTTTGGACGCCGAACCGGCGATTAACGACACCGAATCAAACTCCGAAATCACGCGCCTATACGGCGATATTGAATTTAGAAATCTCAGTTTTTGCTATCCGAAACAAGTCATTCCAACGCTAAAACACATTAGTTTTTCGATTAAACGCGGTCAAAAACTGGCAATTGTGGGCGCGACCGGCTCCGGTAAGACGACGATTGCAAATCTCTTATTAAGGCTCTATAACGCGCCGCGCGGCACGATTTTTATCGACGGTCAAGACATTAGACACATTCCGCTCGAATCGCTGCGCCAACACATCGGCTACGTGCCGCAGAACAGTTTTTTATTCAGTCAGACGATTCGCCAGAACATCGCCATCACCGACCCCGAGACAAAAGATAAAAAAATTGCCCGCTATGCCAAAATCGCCGCCATCAACTCCGAAATAGAAGCTATGCCGGAAGGCTATGATACCATGCTGGGCGAACGCGGCGTAAATTTGTCGGGCGGTCAAAAACAACGCATTGCAATCGCCCGCGCACTGATAAAAAACCCCGATATGATCATTTTAGACGACGCCCTATCCGCCGTCGACAGCAAAACTGAAGAAATAATTTTAAATCACTTAAAAGAAGAACTAAAAGATAAGACTTCGATCATCATTACGCATCGGCTGTCGTCGATTAGCGACGCCGACGTCATCGTCGTACTCAAAAACGGACACATTGCACAAATCGGCGATCAGCAAAGCCTAATGCAAGAAGACGGCTATTACCGCGAGACGTTTTTAAAACAGCAATTGGAAATGCGCATTGCCCACTACGGGACAGAGGTTCAAGATGAACGATAAACAATACGCCGAAAAACATATTGAAAAGTCATTCGACTGGCGCTTAATGCGCTATTTATTGAGCTATGCAAAGCCCTATAACCTGGTCTTTGCGCTCTGTTTTTTGTTGCTCATCGTCGTCACGTTGGCAAGTATCAGCACGCCGTTTTTAGTTGAAATCGCCATCGACGACGTCATTAATGACGAAGAGCGCATTTACGGCGTTTACGACGACTACCGCGACGGCAGCGGCTTTGTCTACGACGAAAAATTTTATTCGACGTTGGCGCGCCACTATCACAAGCCCGATAAACTGATTCGCATCGTCGAATACGAAGGTGCGCACTACGCATTGCCAATCGATTTAGACATCGCCGAAGATTACCAAATCACTTTGTCAAATGGCAAGTATTACATTAAGACGACAAATCGCTTAAAGGAAATCACAAAGCTGACCGAGCGCTTTAGCGACAATCTGCTCAGCCAAAGCTATACCAACTTAAAGCAATTGCTGATTGGCTTTACAGTCGTGCTAGTCATTGGCTTTGCCTTTAATTACGGACAAATTCTTCTGCTCAATTTAACCTCGCAAAAAATCGTCTTTCGAATACGCGAAGATTTATTTAAGCACGTCAGTCGACTACAGCTCAGCTACTTCGACGACAACCCAGTCGGCAGGCTGGTGACGCGACTGACAAATGATTTAAGCAATATTAACGAAATGTTCACCAGCGTCTTATTGACAGTTGTACAAGATGGCTTGCTGTTAATCGGAATTTTGATTATGATGTTCCGCATCGATGCGCGGCTGACTTGGGTTTGTCTATCGACCTTTCCGCTGGTACTCCTAGCGACCTATTTATTTAGGCGCAATATCAGACCGATTCAGCGCAGTATAAAAGTACGCTTGGCAATTATCAACGCCAAGCTTTCGGAATTCATTTCCGGCATGAATATCATACAAGTCTTTAACGTCGAAGCTTCATTTTTAGACAATTTTAAAGACAGCAACGACAGCTACCGCGCGGCGACTTTACAAGAAATTCACGTGTACGGTATTTTCAGACCGATGATGAATTTACTCTACAGCATGGGGCTAATCGCACTTTTATTGTACGGCACCGGTCAAGTGATGAACTATGCGATTCAGCTGGGCGTCGTGGTCGCCTTTACGCGCTATATCAAGCAGTTTTACCAACCCATCTTTGACTTTTCGGAGAAGTTTAACATCATGCAATCGGCAATGGCGAGCGCCGAGCGCATTTATTTGATTCAAAACATCCAAAATCCAATAGGCAATCCGCCGAAACCTCAAGCAATCAAGAAGATAAAGGGCGCCATTTCTTTTAAAAACGTTTGGTTTTCCTACTTGCCCGACGAGCCGGTTTTAAAAGATGTCAGTTTCGATATCAACCCCGGTGAAACGGTCGCCATCGTCGGACACACCGGCAGTGGCAAAACGACGATTACAAATTTAATCAACCGCTTTTACGACGTCGACGAGGGACAGGTTTGCATCGACGGCATCGACGTCAAAGACTTTACAAAAGATCAACTGCGCAGCGCCATTGGCATGGTCTTACAAGACGTCTTTTTGTTTTCTGACAGCGTCAAACAGAACATTAGATTATACGACCCCTCAATATCTGACAAGCGCGTGATAGAATCCGCCAAAATGGTCAACGCCGAACCGTTTATCAACAGTTTAGACGGTCAATTTGATTACGTTTTAAAAGAGCGCGGCGCCGAATTTTCGAGCGGTCAAAGACAGCTGTTGTCGTTTGCGCGCGCCCTGGCATACAATCCTTCAATACTAATCCTCGACGAAGCGACTTCTAATATCGATACGGAAACCGAGCTGTTAATTCAAGACGCCATTGCAAAGCTGGCTAAAAAGCGCACTTCCATTGTCATAGCGCACCGCTTGTCGACAATTGTCAACGCCGACAAAATCATCGTCATGAACCAAGGCGAAGTATGCGAAATTGGAAAACACGAAACGCTCATAAAAAATAGAGGTCTCTACTACGACCTCTACCGCTTACAATATGCAGATTCTTCCGCCCAAGACGACACCTTAGATGCTGAAGGCGACGCCATTTAGGGCAAAAGGCAAACTCATTTAACTAATGATAAGTTTAAAAGCGCGTCAAACTGGCGACCGCCTGCGCGCTGATGCCGAGACCCTCGCCCTCAAAACCAAGCCCTTCAGTCGTCGTCGCCTTGACGTTTACACAATTTACATCGACGTTGAGTGCGCGCGCAATATTGGCGCTCATTTGCGCAATGTGCGGACGCAATTTGGGGCGTTGACACACCACCGTAGCGTCGATATTATTGACTTTATAGCCCTTTTCGGCGACGCTTTGCACAGCCCTTTCCAACAACAGCGAGCTGTCGATATTGCGGTAGCGATCATCGCTATCCGGGAAGTGCAGACCAATATCGCCCAGCCCCGCCGCGCCGAGCACGGCATCGGTTATTGCGTGCAGCAAAACGTCGGCGTCAGAGTGCCCCTCCAGCCCCTTTTCAAAGGGAATGTCGACGCCGCCAATAATCAGTTTTCGACCTTCTACCAAACGGTGAACGTCATAACCCGTTCCAACTTTCATCACATCTCCACGGCTGTTCATTAAAAGTGTTTCTGCCACCAGTAAATCTTGCGCATTGGTAATTTTGATATTGCCGACATCGCCCGCCACACAGTAAACGGTTTCACCGAGCGCTTCGGCTATTGCGGCATCATCGGTAAAACTCGCCTGCGATTGCTCAGAAAACGTCAGCATGCGTTCGAATAAATTGCGATCAAAGCCCTGCGGTGTCTGTACGGCATTGAGCTGACTGCGCTGTAATGTCTTTTGAACGACGCCATCCGCGACGACTTTGATAGTATTGCTGACGGGCACAGTCGGAATGACCGCCGCATGACTGCGCAAAGCGTCCAGCACAGCTGTAATCGTCGACCGTTTAATCAGCGGTCGCGCACCGTCGTGTATTAAAACACAGCCGACATCTCGCTTTAAAGCGGCGACGGCAGCGGCGACTGAATCGGTTCGCTCGGCGCCGCCGTAGACGACACTGATTCGTTCAGCCCCCTCTAAATCACTTAAAACTTGCTCAATTTCGCTTTCGTCTTGCCGCCTAATCACCAGAATAATGGCGTCTATTCGCGGCTCAGCCAAAAAAGCCGAAAGCGTTAAGCCAATAACTGGGCTGCCGCCAATCGGCATCAAAATCTTGTTCTTTTCCATCCCCATTCGCCTGCCGCTACCGGCGGCGACTATAATTGCCGTACACTTCATATTAGACCGGCTTGGCGAATATCATGCGACCTGCCGCCGTCTGCAACACGCTCGTCACTACGACGTCGACATCTTTGCCGATTAACTTCTTGCCGTCTTCGATGACGATCATCGTACCGTCGTCTAAATAGGCGACGCCCTGACGCAATTCTTTACCCGCCTTAATGACGGTAACCGCAAACTGCTCACCCGGCAAAAGCACCGACTTAACGGCGTTGGTCAATTCGTTAATATTGAGCACCTTTACGCCTTGGATGCCGGCAACTTTATTGAGATTAAAGTCGTTGGTGACAATTGCACCATGATATTTTTGCGCCAACTTCAGCAGTTTTACATCTACTTCATCGGCGTCTTCAAAGTCTTCATCTGTAACGATAACCTCCATGTCGAGATCGTTTTGGATTACCTTTAAAATATCCAGACCGCGGCGACCGCGCACGCGCTTGATATCATCCGAAGAGTCGGCGATGTGGCGCAGTTCCTTCAAGACGAATTCCGAAATAATTATCTTGCCCTCGATAAAACCGGTCTTGCATAAATCTGCTATGCGACCGTCGATGATGACACTCGTATCCAAAACTTTGGGCATTGCCCCGATCGCTTTGGCAGAACTCGACTTAGAGGGCAATCGAAAATTATCCTTTAATTTGTTGACATCTGACAAATAGCGCACACCTAAGCGCAGGCAAATAAAGCCAAGTACGCCATAAGACAATACGCTGACCACAGTATAGACGATATTCTCACCCAAAACTGTTTTAAATAGTGGATTGATTAAAAAAGAAATCAGTAAACCAACGACCAAGCCAACAGTTCCCGAAACGAGATAGTTAAACGGTATCGAAATGAGCTCTTTTTCGGCTACATCTACAAACCGCAAACCGGTTTTAATGATTCGTGTAGAATTAAAAAATAGTATAAGTCCAAATAAAATCGCAAACGCCACATTGATGACGATTGCATAAAACACGTCTTCGCTAAAACCGGGCGAGAAAACATCAAAAAATTTTGCGTTGTTTATAAAGACGCCGAGACCATAGCCAATCGAAACGCCTACTATTGTGATAAATGCGCGCAAAAGCGCTTTAAACATTGTATAAGCCTCCTTTCTTTACAATACTCAACAAGCGCGCACCACTCTGATACGCGCTGATTACTACCAGCGATATTTGACTCAAATTTATTGTGCGATCGTCGAGTCGATTAACGACTCTATCTCGCTCTTTTCTTTGCCCTGTACAAGTGCCAATTCGCTCACCAAAATCTGCTTGGTATTCGTCAACATTTTGCGTTCGCCAGTAGAGAGACCTCTTTCGCGATCCATAATTTCGAGATCGCGCACGACCTCGGCGACGTCGAGAATATCTCCCGATTTAACCTTTTCCATGTTGTTGCGATAGCGTCTGTTCCAGTTAGACGACATCTCCGACTGTTCGCCGCTCAACTTATTAAACACTTCGCTGACAGCAGTTTCTTCGACGACGTCGCGCAGACCCAGATTTTCAATATTGTCAGTCGGCAACATCACTTTCATATTTTTTGTCGGTAGACGCAATATATAATAGCGCTTGTTTTTACCCAATATTTCCTTTTCTTCTATCCCTTCTATAACTCCCGCGCCGTGCATAGGATAGACCACCTTGTCACCAATTTTAAACATCTTGACCTCCTTAATAATATTATACTAAAATAATAGGCATTGGTCAAAAAAATGCGATTTCTTTAGCCAATTCGCCAACACCTAGCCGAAAATATGGTCAAATGCTTGTCTAATAAGCTTTACGCCCACCAATTTAACTTCATTCGAACACGTGATGTCGGCGCTGTTCAACGCCGGCATAATAATTGTGCGATAACCCATTTTAACTGCTTCTTTAACGCGTTTTTCGGGGTGACTAATGCCCCGCACTTCACCGGTCAACCCGACTTCGCCAAAGATGATGACATCGTCCGGGATTGCCTTGTTTTTATAACTCGACGCAATCGCCGCGACAATTGCTAAATCGAGCGCCGGTTCGCCTACGTTGACGCCGCCCACCAAATTGACATAGACGTCGACGCCACCCAATAACATACCCACTACCTTTTCGAGCACGGCAATTAAAAAAGTCACGCGATTGTACTCTACGCCTACTGCCAACCTGCGCGGCGACGCATAATTCGTCGCACTCGTCAAAGCCTGCACTTCGATTAAAAGTGGTCTGGTTCCCTCAACGCAAGCCGTTACGACCGAACCGCTCGCGCCAGCGGGTTTGTTGTCAATAAATATTTTAGACGGATTTTCAACCCCGACCAAACCCTGATTGCGCATTTCGAAGACGCCAATCTCATTTGTCGAACCAAATCTGTTCTTTACGGCGCGCAACATGCGATAGACGCCGCGCGACGACCCCTCAAAATAGAGCACGGTGTCGACCATGTGTTCGAGCACCTTGGGACCTGCAATGGCGCCGCTCTTGGTAACGTGCCCGATGATAAAGACGACAATACCGCGCCTCTTGGCAACTAACATCAACTGATTGGTCACCTCGCGCACTTGACTCACGCTGCCCGGCGCCGACGTAATACTCTGGTCGTACATCGTCTGAATTGAATCGACAATGAGCACATTGGGGGCGACTTTATCCACGCCGGCGAGCACTGCCTGCATTTCGTTTTCAGCCAATAATAACATATCGTTTAACTGACCGGCGACGCGCTCGGCGCGCAGTTTAATTTGCGCCGGTGACTCCTCGCCGGAAACGTACAATACGCTTTGTTTGGCAGATAAATAGTTGGCGACTTGCAATAGCAAAGTCGACTTGCCAATGCCGGGGTCGCCGCCGACCAAAACTAAAGAGCCGGCGACGATGCCGCCGCCCAAAACCAAATCCAGTTCGGCAATGCCGGAAGGCGTGCGAATCGATTCATCGTAATCGACGTTTTTTAGTAAAGTCACCGTACCACTCGGCACGACGGCGCCTTTAGCGGACTTGACGACTTCTTCGACGTAACTATCCCATTCGCCGCAGTCCGGGCACTTACCCAACCACGCGTTTGCAAAAGCGCCACAATTTTGACAGATAAAGCGAGATTTCTTTTTAGCCATACACCCTCCAATGTTTATATATACCCACTCGCGCACAAAAAAAACGACACGCCAACATGTTCTTAACTATTGTCGTGTCGTAATTTGATAATAAGTATTCAACGCTTCGCGCTGGCGGCGCTCCGCCAAGGCGACGTCGTTATTGGGATTGTAAACGCTGGGCGCAGGCAACAAGCCGACCAACATCGCCGATTCTTCAAGCGTCAACTGATCGGGCGGCTTGTCGTAGTAAGTGCGACTGGCTTCGGAAATACCGTAGGCGTCCGAGCCATAATATATGACATTGATATACATTTCCAAAATTTGCGCTTTGCTAAAATAGTATTCTAGCCGAATCGCCGTACCGAGTTCTAGCAATTTTCTAGTGAACGTTTGCTCGTAGCTGTAAAACAAATTCTTTGCCAACTGCTGCGTTATTGAGCTGCCGCCGGTCTGCAGCTTTCCCGCTTTTATATTGCCCAATGCCGCACCGCTTATTCTAATCAAGTCAAAACCCTTATGACTGTAAAATCGCTTGTCTTCATTGGCGACCAAAACATCTAAAAACAGCGGACTGACCGATTCTAATTTAACGTAACCGGGCTGCTCGGAAAGACGATTGTATAAATCTCTATTTAAAGTATATTTGCCCGGCGCCGGTTGATGCAAGACGAGCGCAGTAAGCGAAATCGCCAATACAAGGCAGACGGCGACGATGATCTTAATCCATTTTTTCATTGATAACTCCCGTGCTTCACCACTTTATTTAACCATAAAAAGACGATTAAATCAATTGAAAATTCATATGGTCAGGACGACAAAATGTGATTTTTATTCAACAATAATCCAGTAGAAAAATACTATTGACAAGTTTTATTGTCATGTGTTACTGTGTCATTGTAAACAAAACTTGTCAAAAATTAAAGGGGGATATGGTTTTGGATAAACAAAAAATTCTAGAAATAAGTAAGCTAGAAAATAAAAGCGGCGACGAAAGAGACCGCCAAATTGAATTGAAATGTTATGAAAATGGTTTTTATTGCACTATAGTATTGTATGGAGTTCTATCCATGATTGCTTGGACACAAAAATTCTTTACAGGTAGTTCCTTTGCTGAAATGAAAGTATTTACAATGGGCTTTTTACTTGCTTATGCCGGCTATCAATTTACAAAATACTTCTATTACAAAAAAAATTACGATTTATTTATAGCTTTAATCCTCGGCAGTGGCTTTATTATAAACTTAATGATGTTAGTGCTATTAAAAAATTAGAACCCAAGCGATAATACTATTATGAATAAAGAAAAAATACTTACAAAAAACAAGAGAGAAAACTCATATGGTGCCCTTCGAATAAAGTACAACGTTTTAACTATTTCATGTATTGTAGATATGGTGTAACTATGAATGATAAATTGATATTAAAAAACAAATTAGCTGAAGTTAGAAAAGCAAACAAACTATCACAAACGCAGTTAGCAGAAATGGTTGGCGTGTCAAGGCAAACAATCAGTTCAATAGAAACCGGACAATTTAACCCAACAGCAAAATTAGCTCTCGTGCTCTGTATAGCACTAGATAAAAAATTTGAAGATTTATTCTATTTCGATGAATAATAGTTAAGTTTTTTGTTAGCAGTCTTTATTGTTGAGTGCTAAAAAACTGTTGACATTTTTACAGTTATTCGTTAAACTATCTCTGTAATAAGATCTATCGTAACTGTTCAGTCACATAACGAGTCAGCGATTGCCAGAAGTGCTTGTAGCCCGTGCGACTGAAGTGTATTTTGTAGTGGTAAGAGCTGCTATCAAACCACATCAGCTGAAAGAAGCATACTTACTATTACGAATTTGTGCGCAGCTCCCACCTAAAAATATACGAAGGAGCACGATAAAGGCTAGAGCACTTCGTTTCAATCGCAATCATCCCCGGGATTTCTCGACTTCACTTCGTTTTAGCAAATTATGTTTACTTCGTAAACACCGCTCCTGAAGTCGCATCCGGATAATTCCGGTGACGTCGAAAACGACAGCTCGACTGAATAGTCACCATCTATCAAATAGTTTAAAAAGTAGAAAGGACGTAACAATGTCAGATATTAAAGGTAATCTCTCGATTCACAGCGAAAATATTTTTCCGATTATAAAAAAATGGCTCTATTCCGATCACGATATCTTCATTCGCGAATTGGTATCCAACGCCAGCGACGCCATCACTAAAATGAAGCGCCTCGCCTCTTTGGGCGAAGCCGACCTAAAGGGCGACGACGACTTTAAGATTACGGTCACTTACGACGAAGAAAATAAGACGATTGCGATTGCCGACAACGGCATCGGCATGACGGCTGAAGAAATCCAAAAGTACATCAACCAAATCGCCTTTTCCGGCGCCGAAGCATTTGTCGAAAAGTTTAAGGACAAGGAAGATAAAGACCAAATCATCGGTCACTTTGGCTTGGGCTTTTATTCGGCATTTATGGTCGCCAAAGAAGTTACCATCGACACGCTATCTTACGTCGACGGTGCCGAAGCCGCACACTGGACTTGCGATGGCGGCACAGAGTTCACGATCACCAGCAGCGACAGAACGACGCGCGGCACGACTGTAACGCTCTACTTAAGTGAAGAAGGCGACGAATTCAAGAGCCAGTACAAAGTTAAAAACACACTGAACAAATACTGTAACTTTATGCCCTATCCCATCTTCTTTGAAGTCACTGGCGTAGCGGAACCGGAGAGCACAGAAGACAAGGACGAGGCGACTGACGACGTACCGGTTGTAGAAGAGCCAATCAACAATACGACGCCGCTCTACCTAAAGTCACTCGGTCAAATTGAGGACGATGAATACCGCAAGTTTTATCGCGACACCTTTATGGACTTTAAGGAGCCGCTGTTTTGGATTCACCTCAACATGGATTATCCGTTCCGCTTAAAGGGCATTCTCTACTTCCCGAAAATCAATACCGAATTCGCCGGCATGGAAGGACAAATCAAGCTGTACAATACGCAGGTATACGTCGCCGACAACATCAAAGAAGTCATTCCGGAGTTCTTATTGCTGTTAAAAGGCGTCATCGACTGCCCGGATTTACCGCTTAACGTATCGCGCAGCTTTTTACAAAACGACGGTTTTGTCAAGAAGGTACAAGACTACATCACTAAAAAAGTCGCCGATAAACTGAACGGCTTAAATAAAACCGACCGCGAAAACTACGAAAAGTTTTGGGAGGACATCAATCCATTTGTTAAATTCGGCGCCTTAAAGGACAATAAATTCTACGAAAAGATTAAAGACAGCATTTTATACAAAACCACCGCCGACCAGTACATGACTTTGCCGGACTATCGCGCCAACACTTCAGAAAAGTTAAAAGACGACGTTTACTATACGTCTGACCCGGTACAACAGGCGCAGTACATCGCCATGTTAAAAGAACACGACATCGACACACTGGTATTGGATGGACACATCGACCAGGCGTTCATCTCGTTTATCGAATCTAAAATGGAAGGCGTTACTTTTAAACGCGTCGACGCCGACGTCGCCGAGTTGTTAACTGAAGGCGAAGCAGAACAGGACGAAGAAGGACAAAAGAAAATCAGCGAAGCGCTGGTAACGCTTTTTAAGCGCGTCTTGTCAAAGGATGACGTAAAAGTAGAATTAAAGAGTTTAAAATCTAAAGACGTCGCCGCGATGATTACACTATCTGAGAGCAGCCGACGCATGCAAGACATGATGAAAATGTACGCCATGGGCGGCGATGGCATGGCGTTGCCGAGCGATGAGACTTTAGTGCTCAACAAGAACCACAAATTGGTCAAGTACACGCTCGAACACATGTACGAAGAGAACGAACTGTCCGATATGGTCGCCAAGCAGCTGTACGACTTAGCAGTACTCAGTCACAAGCCGCTTAGCGGTCAGCAGATGAACGACTTTATTAAGCGCAGCAATCAACTTATGGAGAAGCTTATATAGAGTCAGCTAAATACTGTTTAATCGCCAGGAGCGCCCTACCGCGGTGCGAATGGCGATTTTTTACTTCTGCCGGCGCCTGCGCAAAAGTCAACCCGATGTCCGGCAAATAAAATAGCGGGTCGTAGCCAAAACCGCCCTCGCCAAGCAATTCTTCCAGTATAATGCCCGCCACTTCACCGCGTTCGACGTGCTCTATATCATTTTGCGCGTCGACATATGCCATCGCGCAGACAAATTTTGCCTTGCGCTGATTAGTCGGTACGTCTTTTAATTCGGCGAGCAACTTTTGATTGTTCTTTGCATCGTCGGCAGCCTCGCCGGCGTATCTTGCCGAGTAGACGCCCGGCGCGCCGTCTAAGACGTCGACCGCCAGACCGGAGTCGTCCGCCAAAACCGGCAAGCCACAGGCTTTAGAGTACTCCGTCGCCTTTTTCAGGGCATTCGCTTCAAAGGTTTCGCCGTCTTCTACGACTTCCATGCCTGCCAAATCGATTTCTTTTAAAGAAATTACACTGTAGCCGAGCGGCTCTAATATTTCTTTGACTTCGCGCAATTTATGGGCGTTTTGCGTCCCCAAAACTATTTTTTTCAAATCGTCCTCCTATAAAGCGTCTGAACAGCGACGCTGAATTTCCAATATATCGGCAATGCCCGACTCCGCCAAGCGATATAATTGATCAAATTCTCTCTTAGTGAAGGCGCGCCCCTCACCCGTACCCTGTATTTCTATTACATTTAGCATATCGTCCATCACGATATTCATATCGACTTCTGCCGCCGAATCCTCGACATAGCAGAGGTCGAGCAAGGTCTTGTCGCCGACGATGCCGACGCTTATTGCGGCAACTTGCGACACGAGCGGCGATACGGCAAAGTTTTCGCGTTTCTCTAGTTTAGCTATCAAATCGCAAAGCGCGATATAGGCGCCGTTAATAGCTGCCGTTCTGGTTCCGCCATCGGCTTGCAAGACGTCACAGTCAATCCAAATAGTGCGCTCACCGATGACCGTTAAGTCGATTGCCTGACGCAGGCTCCTGCCGATTAAACGCTGAATTTCAAGACTTCTGCCATCGGGTCGACCGCGCGTCACGCCACGTCGCTTTCTGTCTTGCGTACTGCCCGGCAACATGTCGTATTCCGCCGTCAACCAGCCCGATCCACTGCCCTTTAAAAAAGGCGGCACGCGATTCTCGAGCGATGCCGTACAGATCACCATCGTGTCGCCGGTTTGGATTAAAACTGAGCCGTCGGCGTGTTTGGTGTAATTGCGCTTAATATTAATCGTCCTCAATTGATCGTACATTCTACCATCTGTTCTCATTACATCTCCTTAAAATAACAAATATCAAACCCGAGATTTCTCCACACTAGTCGAAATGACATCCGTCAAACCCGAGATTTCTCCATACTAGTCGAAATGACATCCATCAAACCCGAGATTTCTCCATACTAGTCGAAATGACATCCATCAAACCCGAGATTTCTCGATTTCGCACTTCGTGCTACACTCGAAATGACACAGGGCTCATTCTACGCGCAACAACATCAAGGCAACATCGTCTGTAAAAGTCGAATCGTGTGCCATATGCCTCACTTTAAAGGCGTAAAAAATTTCTTCTAAAAATTGATCGGGGTCTTCTAAATCGGGAATAAATTGATTGGACAACTTTTCGACCTTTTGCCAGTCGGTAAAGTCGCCGATATCGCCCGAGCAAAATAGACCGTCGGTATACAAGAAGACGGCGTCGCCGGGCGCAATTGGCATCGACTCGGTTTCATAGCTTACGCCGTCGACCATGCCGACCAAAAAGCCGTTTTGTTCAATGCACTTAAAGCGCCGCTCGGCGCTATTATAAACCAGCGGATAGGGCTGCCCAGCGTTGGCGTAACGCAATGTACCATCTTCGATAATGCCGACAAACGCCGTAAAAATAAAGTAATTATTCACTGTAAAATCAAATATTTCAAAGATACTGCGATTCATTTCATCGAGTATCTGATGCGGCTCGGCATGTCCTTTATCCAAACACTTGCGATAGAGCATTTTAACCATCGAAGACGCCATGCCGGCGGCAATGCCGTGACCGGTGACGTCGGCGATGATAAAGTGCGTCTTGCCTTCTCTTTCAGTGCAGTCAAAATAATCGCCGCCAATCGCCATTGAAGGATGATATTTATAATACAGCGCCACTTTGCTCAAGGCGCTCGGCTTTGGCAGCATAATTTCGGAAAAAGTGTGGGCGTTTTTAAGCTCTTCATCGATTTTGTGATTGAGCGCATTAATCATCTTGTTCTGCTCGTAAAGGCGCAGTGCATTTCTGGCTTTAAGCGGCAAGACGACTTTCATATCATTGGGCGATAGCGGCTTTTTAAAGTAATCCACCGCACCCTCGCGCAGCGTTCGCTCTATCGCCGAAATATCTGCCAACGCCGAATTGACAATAATTGGTATATCGTGATATTCTTCCGAATTCTTAAGCGTTTCCAAAACTTTGTAGCCGTCTAAAACCGGCATGATTAAATCCAAAATTATCAAGTCAATCTGTACGTTTTTGACGATGTCCAACACGACTTCGCCATTATCGGCTTCTTCAAACTCCAACGACTGAATGCTTTGCGATAATATTTTTTTTATTAGAACTCGATTGATGCGCGCATCGTCGGCAATCAATATGCGATAAGACATAAACTCACTTCCATTAATCTTCTAACTCAAAGAACTGATCTAATTTCATTAACTTAAAGAGACTTTTTACGTCGTTGCTGGCACCTGTAATTCTAAACAAGCACCCCTCTCTTTGCATGTTTTTATACTGCCCAATGACAAATGTAATGCCGACCGAATCTATGTTTTTTGTCGCCGATAAGTCCAAGACCAATTCCACTAAGTCGGTTTCACTCTTTAAGTACTCTGCGACTTCTCGCTTGAAAAAGCCGACGTTATTTGCAGTTAAATCGCGTTCGAACACCAAGGTCACAACGCCGTTATTAGTTGTTTTTTTCATCGTTTTCCCCCTGTCTTAAATCAAATGAAACGGTCACCGTATTGCCGTTAACGACGACGTCAAAATTTAATTTTCGCACCGTTGCCAAGCCGCGCCGTCGCGTTTCCAATTTGAATTGGCATTCTTCGCTGCGCGGGTCACAGGTCAAATCGACGCCGCTCCCCTGATCCGTAATGTGGAAATAAATATAGTCGTCAATCGCCTCGATGCGGCACTGCACTTTTTTATCGGCATCAAAATGATTGCCGTGCTCTACCGCGTTATTGAGCATTTCGCGCAACATAAAATTAATTTTAAACAAAGTCGAAGCATCGATGCGTTCGCAGTAAAGCGCAATATTCTGATCAATCTGCTTGACGATTTGGTCGACGGCTTCAAACGTCGAAGCGACTTCTCCATCATATAATAACTTCATATGCCGACCTCCTTTCGCTCCGTCAACTGGTTATTTAAAGTAATTGACAACGCCATCAGCTATGCCCGAAGCCAAACTGTTGAGATAGCGATCGTCGAGCAATTTTTCGCGCTCTTCTAGGTTTGTCATAAAGCCGATTTCAACCAATACTGCCGGCATCTCAGTTTCTCGAATGACGACCAACTCCGGACGATCTACGATGCCGCGATCCTTGGCGTTTGTCGCCTCGACCATTCCCCTTTGAACGCATTTTGCAAAGCTTTTGCTGTCGCGCCCATCGTCGGCGTAAAACGTTTCAACGCCTTCGGCGGCGGGCGCTTCGGCGGCATTGGCGTGGATTGAAATAAAGGCGTCGGCGCCAATTTGATTTGCCAGCTCAGTGCGCCCGTACAAGTCGACGTACACGTCGTGATCGCGCGTCATATAGACGCGATAACCATAGTTTTTAAGCTTTTCTCGCAGCTGCAAAGCGCAGTTGAAGACGATGGTCTTTTCGAATAAATTTTCTTCTTTGATTATCGCACCGGGATCTTTTCCGCCGTGACCGGCATCTATGACGATTACTTTGCGATCCGAAGTGCCGCTTTTTACGTGTGGATTTTCAAATATTAAGCGCGTAGCCGCGACGTCTTTTTCCAAACTGTAAACGACTCCGCTCTCCAATTCAACGTACAATTTATCATACGCATCGCCCTCGACGTGATTGATCGCGCGCACGATTGCGTCGTTCGGTCTAAAGTCCAATTTATCAAAGTTGCCAAAGCCGTGCGGTACAGTAATTTCGACGGCGTTTTCCGCTTCGTCATAATTGCATTCGCAGTCTTCCGGCCAATCGTTTAATATTAGGTGACTGGTCGACTTGTCGACGCGTTGATAATCGATGTATTGTCGGTTCCTGTCATCGACGTAAACAAATAGATTGTTGCCATTTTGTTCGACGTTGACGCGATCAAAATCGACGCCCTCAGCCAAAGTTAATACCACTCTGGCAGCCAGGCGATCGTCGCCGTAAATCGGCTGCGCATCGAGTTGCGAAAAACTGACTGCAACTACGCCGGCATCTGTCATATCGATACTCTGTGCGGCGTCTTTGGCTACATTCATGCGCGCGCCAAAGATGTCGATGATATACTTGTCTTTCCAATGCGACAGTTTATACTCCGGCTTTTCGACCGACATAATTTCCAAACCGACGCGCTGTAAATCGCGCTTTTTCGCCAGCTTATAAATGTTGTTGACAAAACTGATCGTAATCCCCCGCGCGTCGCTGTTCACTTCGTAGCCGCGCTGCTCTGTCATTTGAACGATAAAGCGCACTGTGCTGTTATCATCGTTTAGCGCAACGCCCTTCAGCGATTCGATGCCCTTGTCGTCTATTTCTAATAAATAACTATTTTCGTCGCCGTTTTGCGCTTCGTCGAGCAGTGCAAAATCGACATTTGGCACATCGATTACCAACTGACTGTTTTCACCTTCTCTGACCGCACTTAAATAGTAGGTCGTCAGGTCGACTTGACCGCCGGTGTTTATTTCTATTTTTTGGCGCATCAATTCATTTGAGTACTCAATTGCTTTAATGTGCTGCTTAGCGCGGTCGATTCTGACCGTTCGCGTCGCGCCGTCCCAGCTGACTGTCGTGCCCAGCATTTCCGAAACGAAGCGCAGCGGCACAAAGGTGCGCGTCGTGTCTTCGAACGTCATTAGCTTGGGCGGTACGCCACTGGGCATTTCAACCGCTTGCCCGTTGACGAGCGCCATTTCGCCGTCGATCGTCAACTGAATATTGAGCTCGGCGTAATCGATGATAATGCTCTTGTCTTCGCCGCGCCACGCAACGTTGGCGCCGAGCGACTCGCTAATCACGCGCAGCGGCACTAGGGTGCGGGTTTCGCGTTTGCCGTTTACAGTGACTGTGTATAAAATTGCCGGTACATCAGACAGTATGTCCGAATTTCCGAGCGTCACGTTTACAGTTTTATAGTCTTTCGTCTGCGCAGTTGTTTCGTCGCGCAGTTGTATTGTGTCAGAGGTCGTGTACTCAGCGGCATACGTCGTCATCGCCAATGTCATTACAACCATCACAGTTAACCAGATTGCAGTCACTCGCCTGCTCAAATTCATAGTGTTCTCCCATTTCATCTTCGCTATTCTATCCAAATTATTCCCGTTCTATGTCTACGCCGGCACTTCTCAGCTGAGCGATAAACACCTGCTCGTCGATCACTTGTACAGCTAGATCCTGCGCTTTTTTTAGTTTGCTGCCCGCCGCTTCACCGGCGACGACGAAGTCCGTCTTTTTACTGACGCTAGATGTCACCTCACCGCCGAGCGCCTCGATGTGCGCCTTTGCCGCAGATCGCGTTAATACCGTAAGCTTTCCCGTTAAGACAATGCGCTTGCCATCGTATAACAAAGCTTTGGCGTCGTCTTTTTTATAGGCGACTGCATTTACACCCAAATCCAGTAGCGCTTCTACAGTTGCTCTATTTTTATTATCGGCAAAATAGGCAATGACTGAATCTGCCATTTTATCGCCAATGTCGTCAATGCCGCTAATCGTCTCGCGATCGGCGCCAATTAGCGCATCGAGACTGCCAAAGTGATTCGCCAAAAGCTGCGCCGCGCGGGCGCCAATCAGCGGTATGCCGAGCGCCGCCAAGAGCATATTTAAGTCATTCGCCTTTGACGCTTCGATGCCCGCCAGTAGATTGTCGACTTTTTTATCTGCCATTCGCTCTAGCTTTAGCAGCTCGCCGCGCATCTCTGCCAATTGATAAATTGAGGCAAAATCGCCGATTAGACCGGCGTCGACCAATTGTTCGACCAGCGCCTTGCCAAAGCCGTCGATATCCATGCCCGCCTTGGAGACAAAGTGAATGAGCGCACGCTTGTCCTTTGCCGGACAATCCGGATTAATGCAGCGCAGGGCGACTTCATCGGCGCGCCGTTCGGTCTGCTGACCGCACGCCGGACAAGTCGGCGGCAAACGATAGGGTTTTTCGGCGCCGCTGCGACATTCGCGGCGCACTGCCACGACTGCCGGTATGACGTCGCCGGCTTTTTCGATAATGACGCGGTCGCCTATTCTAATATCTTTTTGATCGATAAAATCTTGATTGTGTAAGGTCGCATAGCTAACGGTCGAGCCCGCCACGACGACCGGTTCAAATTCAGCGCGCGGCGTAATCACGCCAGTTCGACCGACTTGAGGATGAATGTCGACGACGACCGTTTCGGCGCGTTCCGCCTGAAATTTATACGCCACTGCCCACTTCGGCGTACGGCTGCGCACGCCCATTTTTTGGCAACCCGCCAAATCGTTTAGCACAATGACCAAGCCGTCGATATCATAGGGAATCGCCGCGCGCTGCGCGTAGACGTCTTCAATATGCTGTGAAATCTGCTCTACTGTGGTCGCCCGCACGACGCCAATCGTCTTAAAACCCAATTCTTTTAAATAATCAATTGCTTCAATTTGAGTCTCTATTTGCTGCGGCAACCCCTCAAGTGCACCGAATACAAAGATGTCGAGTTGGCGCTGTGCGGTTATTTTGGAATCGAGTTGACGCAGCGAACCTGCCGCTGCATTTCGGGGATTGGCAAACGCCGCATTGCCCAGTTCTTCTTGACGCCGATTCAGTTTTTCAAAATTGCGCTTGGCTAGAAATACTTCGCCGCGCACCACGATGTCGACCGCCCGCTTTAACTTTAAGGGCACGCTGGCTATCGTCTTGACGTTTTCAGTAACGTCTTCGCCGACGACGCCATTGCCGCGCGTCGCCGCCTGCACTAAAACGCCAGCGCGATACGTTAGGGCGACCGACAAGCCGTCTATTTTATACTCCAAAGCGAATTCGACGTCTGCTTGTAGTTCTCTCTTTAGGCGTTCGACAAACGCGCTGACGTCGCCCTTAGAATAAGTGTTCTCTAAGCTGAGCAATTTGACGGGATGAGTTACTTGACCAAATTGACTGAGCGGTTCAGCGCCGACGCGCAAACTGGGCGAATAAGCGACGCGCCATTCGGGGTGTTGTCGCTCGGCTTCGAGCAGCTGATGCATCATATCGTCGTACGCGCGATCGTCGATTTGCGGATCGTCTAAGACATGGTAGTTGTAATTGTGTCGATTCAGCGCTTCTACTAGTTGCAAATAATCCTGCCTCGTCATACTCACTCCTCAATGATGCGCAGCGGCGCAAAGCCGACCGCCAATTTTTTTATGCCCTTTTTATCAAAGGCAATCGTCAGTGTCGTCTCGCCATTTAAGGCGATGACGACGCCTTCGCCAAAGTGCTGATGATGCACGCGCATACCCGGCTTATAGGCGTTGTCGTCCACCTTTGCCAGCGGCTTTGCGGCGTAGCGCTTATAGTTTAGTGCCATTTTACCGCCCTGCGCTTTGCGAGCGGCAATTGTACCGCTGTGGCTCTCAATGATCGCGTGCGGCATCTCTTCGATAAAGCGCGACACTTGATTGACGCGCAAGGCGCCGTACTGACTGCGCATTTCGGCGTGACTAATGTATAGCCTACGCTGCGCCCGCGTTATGCCGACATAGCAGAGGCGGCGCTCTTCAGCCAAGCCGTCGTCATCCTCTAACGCCCTGCCCGACGGAAAGAGGCGCTCTTCCATGCCGACCAAAAACACCACCGGAAACTCCAGACCCTTGGCGGCGTGAATGGTCATCAACAGCACTTGACCAGATTCGTCTTCTTCAATGTCGTCCTGATCGCTCAACAAGCTGATTTCCTGCAAGAAATAGTTTAATTCCGTCGTCTCGTTCTTCTGTTCGAATTCGACGATTTGGTTATAGAGTTCGTCGATGTTCTCGAGGCGCGCTTCCGCCTGAGTGGTTCGCTCCATCTCTAAATTGTCGCGATAACCACTTTGCTCGATAATCGCCTTTAATATTTCCGAACCGGTCAGCTCGGCGCGGTCGTCGATGAGCGGTTGCACAAAATCGCAAAAGCCCTTGAGACCTTTGATTGCCCTCGCCGAAAGCGCCGCATTTTCGACGGCGTAGGCAATTGCCTGATAGAGTGACAATTGTCTGGTCTGGGCGATTTGTTCGACGTGTGTCATGGTCTGGGCGCCAATGCCGCGCTTTGGCACATTGATGATGCGACGCAGTGACACGGCGTCGCTCGGATTCGCCACAAAGCGCAGGTACGCCATTAAATCCTTTATCTCCATGCGCTCGTAGAACTTTCTACCGCCGACGATTTTGTAGGGAATCGACGCCCGATTAAAAGCGTTCTCAAAACTGCGCGACTGGGCGTTGGTGCGATACAATATTGCGTACTCGCCGTAGGCGCCGCCACCTTCGATACCGCGTATAATTTGATTCGCCACAAAGCGCGCTTCGTCTTCGCCGTCCGCCGCTCGATAGTACTGAATTAAATCGCCCGCCGCGTTGTCCGTCCAAAGATTTTTATCGCGTCTCGCCAAATTGTTTTTAATGACGCCATTCGCCAAATCCAAAATATTTTGGGTAGATCGATAGTTTTGTTCCAACAAGACGACTTTGGCGTTTTTAAAAGTCTTTTCAAAGTCGCGAATATTGCCGATGTCGGCACCGCGCCAGCCGTATATCGACTGATCGCCGTCGCCGACGACGCAAATGTTGTTGTAGTATTCCGACAACTGCTTGACCAACAAGTATTGAATATAGTTAGTATCCTGATACTCGTCGACGTGAATGTACTTAAATTTGTGTTGATAGTATTCCAAGACATCCGGCGCATTGCGAAATAATTGGATGACGTTGACGATTAAATCGTCAAAATCCATCGCGTTGTTTTCGCGCAGATGCGCCTGATAGCGTTCATATATTAAACCGATGCGCTTGTTGTGGTAGTCGTCGCGATACAAGTCCTGAAACTTCTCCACGCTCGTCAATTTATTTTTGGCGTCGGAAATAACTGCCTTTGCATTGGAAATACTGATGTCTTTTTCACTAATTTTGAGTTCTTTCATAACGTTTTTGACGAGCGTGCGCTGATCGCCGGCGTCGTACACTAAAAAATCCGACCGATAGCCTATCTGGTCGGCATTGCGCCTCAACACGCGTAGACAAAAACTGTGAAAAGTTCCCATCGTAATTTGTTCAGCGCGATAGCCGACTAACGCGGCCACGCGCTGTTTCATTTCATTGGCGGCTTTATTTGTAAAAGTAAGCGCCAAAATATGGTAAGGCTTTACGTCGTAGCGATCGATTAAATGACCAATCCGGTAAGTTAAAACGCGCGTTTTGCCGGAACCGGCACCCGCCAAAACCAAGAGCGGTCCTTCGATCGTCGTCACTGCCTTTAGCTGTCTGTCGTTTAGTATTGATAAATCCATGCTCTCTCCACTATACTATTTTATTTTTTCCATGCCGCGCTCTACTGATTCGGGGAGGCTTTCAAACATGACGCTAACCGAATCCTTGGAGTGTATCCGTTCAATCGTCTCGGCAAAGAGCGGCGCAACCGACAACACCGTAATCTTTTTGGATAGCGCAATGTTGGGATTGTGTACCGAATCCGTCGTATAGAGCATCTCTATGTCGCTTTCATCGAGTTTGCGCATTGCCTTTTCACCCAACATGACATGTGACAAAAAGGCGTAAATCTTCTTGGCGCCCTTTTTTTTGAGCATTTTTGCCAATTCAATAATCGTACCGCCACTTAGGGTAAAGTCGTCAAAGATCATACAGTGCTTATCCGTGACGTCGCCAATCAATTCCAGGATTTCAGCATTTTCAGAATGATCGGCGCGCATTTTATCGGCGATAACCGTCGGCACGCCGAGCAGGCTGGAAACCTTGCGCGCCTCTTTGGCATAGCCGGCGTCGGGCGATACGACGACGTAGTCGTCCAGACCCATTTGTCTTATCGTTTTAATAAAGACCGGATGCGCCGTCAAATTGTCGACCGGTCGATTAAAGAAGCCTTGTATTTGCGGACTGTGCAAATCCATTGTAACGACCCTATCGACGCCGACGACCTCTATGCAATCGGCGCAGACGCGCGCTCTAATCGACACGCGCGGTTCGTCTTTTTTATCGGCTTTAGCGTAACTGAAAAATGGCATTATCAGCGTTATCGAATTGGCACTCGCCCTTTTAAAGGCGTCTATCCAAAACAGAATTTCGACAAATTCCTCATTTGGTTTCATGCCAATACTCTGTACCAAGTAACAGTCTTCGCCCCTGACAGTTTCTTCTATTCGAACGAAAATATTACCCTCGGAGAATTGGAAAATTGTCGAATCCGCCAAATCAGTTCCCAAATAATTACACATTTTTTGCGCAAAATCTCTTCCCGAAGAGCCTGCAAAGATTTTAATTTCATGATTCATAATCGTCACCTCTCAGAACGCTAAACCAACTCAATTATATGAATGTTACCCACATCTACTATACCATATTCGCTCTCTAACTTAAACCCAACTTATTCAATCAGTCGGCCAGATTATACTAAATGTGCCGTCCGGTTTTTCTCTTAATTGCCAAATTCTGGTGCCGCCGTCATAGGACACGTCGCGATTTTTGTCAAAATACTGATAGCGTATATATACATCTGTTATTTCACCATTTTTGCGCGAAAACGGCTTTAAGATTTCACAACTCTTCTTTGCATAGCGATAGGTCTTCATCTGTTCAATAATGGCTTCGCGCGACGCTGTATCGTCATTTTCTAACATGTGATAGGCGGCGTCATAGCGTCCGAGCGATATCATGTTCAAAAAACTGAGCACGACTTTTTCTGGGCTGTCTGGCTTTTTATAATTAATTTCATCGTTAAATGTAAAATCGCTGTAGTCGTTGCGCTTTGTCATATAGTGATAAATCGATTTCCCCTCTATTTCAATTTGCACTTTTTGTATTTTATCAAACTGAGTTACAGAATTGACTAAAGCGTATACGGCGAGCGTCTGATTGCCGTATTTCCAATAATTAGAATCGACGTATGACTTACTCAAATCGAGATATAATTTTTGTTTGACCACTTTAGCCGATAGCACTTCGACGTCATCATTTATTAAGCTATAACAGCCGAGCTTAGCCGGATCGCTCTTTAAAGCTTTGACAATTGCCTCGACCAGATTATTGCCTTCGACCACTATCGTTCGCTTTTCCGCCTCTAGTAAATCTTGATCGTTTGCATAATAAATATCAGCATCTATTGTAAATACTGACGGGTAAGGCAGTATTTTTTTGGTCCCCTGTAAATACTCTAAACGATTCACCTGATTGAGCGCAAAATAGGTCAAAATTACTATTGAAAACACTAATAATACTATTTTTTTACGCGTCATAATCGTGCTCCATTTTTTTCGGTATTACTATGACAAAAGTCGTCCCAACGCCCTCTTCACTTTCAACCGTTATTTTGCCGCCGTGCTGTTGGGCGAGTTTAAGCGCGATGCTGAGTCCTAAACCGGTACCTCCAGTTTGACGCGAACGCGCCGAGTCAACCCGATAAAAGCGATCAAAAATACTGGGCAAAGCTTCTTTTGGTATGCCGATGCCGGTGTCTTCTACTGCGATTAAGACGTCGTCTTTGTCGACCGACAAGCGCACGCAAACGCGACCGCCCGATGCTGTGTACTTTATGGCGTTATTGATTATATTGCCTATACAATGCCTTATCTTTAAACTATCGCAATAAATTGTCACTTCGTCTTGTAGTTCAGCGACCAATTCAACTTGTTTTTTCTCGGCTATCGGCTTGAGCATATTGACACTTGCCGAAACCACTGCGCCTATCGCCGTCGGTTTATAATCTAAAACTACGCTGTCGTGCTCCAATTTACTCAAGGTTAGCAATGTGTCGATAATCTCATTTAAGCGATCTAACTCGCCGTTTATATCGCGCATAAAATCGTCGTATACGGCAATGTCTTGTGGCTTGCTGTTGACGAGCGTTTCGGCAATTATTTTAAGCGACGTAATCGGCGTCTTTAATTCATGGGAGACATTTGACACGAATTGCTTGCGCATTTCATCAACCCGATAGAGTTGCGTAACCATTTGATTAATCGAATCGGACAATTCGCCCAATTCGTCATTACTCGATATGTCGATTTGTTGATTGAGGTTTTCTTTGCCAACCGCCCTTACCGTCATCGTCAGTTTTTCAAGCGGCTTAGATAAGATGTCTGCAAATATTATACTGATGATCAGCGAGATGACGACAACGACAAAAGAGACGCGGCTAATGCGTCTTGAAACTTGGTCGATGCGATTGTAAACTTCATCGGGAGAAGACGAAATCAAAAGCGAACCAATCAGTTCGCCATCGAAATAGATTGGCGTACCAGTGTATATGATCTGCATGCCGTCGTCAAACTTATACAGACCGGAAGAAGAAATGCCATTATTTGCCGCAACGACTTCGGCGATGTCGCCCTGGTTGCTACCCTTGTAGTCGTCGTAGGAGTCGACCACCACGACTGACGACCGATTTAACACCAATACGCGCGAGTCAATATTTAGACTGAGCTCTTTAATGACATCTTTTATGTAATCAATATTCGTTTTACTATAAGCTGAGACGAGCGACGAAGCGATTTGATCGGCGGCGATATTGCCACGACTAATCAGCGACTCTTTTTTTTCAGCCACTAACTGATTGACCAATGATTCTTGAATTAAAACATCGATCATAAACAACGAAACTGCAATGAGAAGAATATAGGTGGAAACGAGTTTCCACCTAATACTAATAAATAACGTATTTATTTTTAGCTTATTCATCTTTAAAGAAGTATCCTACACCCCATTTTGTCAGAATGTAATCCGGCTGTGAAGAATTGGCTTCAATCTTTTCGCGTAACCTTCTAATGTGTACGTCGACCGTGCGCACGTCACCGTAGTACTCGTACCCCCAAATTGCCTCTAACAACTCTTCGCGCGAATAGACTTTGCCCTTGTTCATTGCCAACAACAAGAAGATATCAAATTCTTTAGCGGTTAAATTAATATCTTTCTCTCTAAATGAAATTTTACGTCCCAGTGTATTGATTTTAAACCCGCCAACTTGAACGATGCTAGAACAATTTTCAGTAATCGCAACGCGCCTCAAAATCGCCTTGATTCTGGCCTTTAGTTCGAGGATGTTAAATGGCTTTGTCAAGTAATCGTCGGCGCCGTACTCGAGACCCAACAATTTTGATGAATCATCGCCCTTGGCAGTTAAAATAATAATCGGCACCGTCGAGCCTTCTCTAATAGTTTTACAAACTTCCAAACCATCTATCTTCGGTAGCATTAAATCCAGAATAATTAAATCGTAAGTATTCTTTTCGGCCTTTTTTAGCGCCTCTTCACCATCTACCGCCAAATCTATTTTGTAATCATCTTGTTCTAAACTGTATTTTAAACTCTTTAACAATACGGGTTCATCATCTACAAGTAATATTTTTTTCACCTTTCCCACCATTCCTTTCTTTTAAAAAGAGCCAAACTTACAATAATTATTTTTCTTTTATTTCAACGTTTAAAAATCTAAACCCAGATTATTCGCGCCAGTGCGTTAAAATCGCTATAAAATTTTTATAAAGCAGATATTTCAAAGAGTGACGCGATTTTTGTGTAGTGGTATGAATATTCTGGGCTAAACGCAATACGTTCTATTATCTGAAAATAAAAAACTTAAATGCGCTCAATGGCAGCAACAAGCATTCAACAGCGCCACTACTCTTTTATATATTACCCTTTTTTAACCATTTATTCAACATATTATGTACTTAATTGCAAAAAAATTTACAATTGACGGCATTTTAGGCTAAAAAAGCGCAAAATGTGTACAAATTATTAATAACCGAGGTATAACATGAGGTCTTTGCGGTTCGTTTTTATAGCCGGCAACATCTTATAATAGGTCTTTTCGCCAATGCCTTTAACGCGAATAATGTCGGCGGGCGCCATATAATAGCCGTGCGCAATGCGGTCGTCGACAATGCGCTGGGCGATTACTTTGCCTACACCGGGAATCGTCACCAGTTCTTCGACCGTCGCCAAATTGATGTCAATTGTCGCATTGTGCTCCGCTTGTAGCTCCTGTTTAGGCGCTTCAACAGTTTCCTCAACCGCCTTTTGGTCGGCTGGTGGCAACGTGTACTTAATTGTCAATAGCGCTAGACAAATAACTGCAACGCTCGTAATTTCCAGTATTATTTTCTTTAACATATCATCCATCCGCGCACCGCCCAAAAAACAAACTTTATGTGGCAAATTTATAATCTACCGAAACGCTAGTGAAGTGGAGAGAACTCGCTTTTAAAACCCGAGATTTGTCGATTCCGACTTCGCCTTAGCTAATTATGTTTACTTCGTAAACGCCGCTCCTAAAGTCGCGTCCGGATAATTCCGGTAACATCGAAATGACAGCTCGACTAAATAGTTGCTCTAGAATAATCATATAATAAATTTCGCTTGAGGTAAATAAATAGACCCCTATAAAAATGCAAGTTGCATTCTCTATGAAAACAGATATTGATACAGTTTTTAGTTTTTTGACGCCGCGCGCCAATAATATGTTATAATAGTCTTTAGCACGATGCGCCGCACTGATTAAAAACTGGCGTCAGGCAGATAGCCGCAGACTTATGCCACTACCCAATGCTTGTAAAAAAACAAAATCGAGGAACGCTAAATGAAAAGAATTTCTTTACTATTGATACCGATATTGCTCTGTTCGCTATTCGTCCGCGCCGATGCGCCGACGATTGAATCCAAATCGGCAATTTTAATAAACGCCGACAGCGGTCAAATACTCTACGATCACAATGCCTACGAACCGCTGCCACCGGCGAGCACCACCAAAATAATGACTGCTTTGCTATTGCTCGAACGCGGCGATTTAGAAAGCACTATAACAAGCTCTAAAACTTTCGTCAATCCGGGCGGTTCTCATATTGCAATCGATCACGAAGAAACTTTAAAGATTAAAGATTTATTGTATGCGCTGCTAGTTGAATCCGCCAATGACGCCGCAGTTGTCCTAGCCGAAGCTGTCGCCGGTTCAGAAGAAGACTTTGTCGCCATGATGAACGATAAGGCAAAGGCGCTCAACTTGACCAATAGTACTTTTGTCAACCCGCACGGACTCGACGCCGAAGGTCACCTGATGTCGGCAATAGATTTGGCAAATGTTACTGCAGAAGCTTTAAAAAAGCCCGCATTTAGAGAAATTATCAAGACCAAACGCTACACGATTGCGCCGACCAACAAAAAATCGGAAGCGCGCAATTACTTGAGAAACGGCAACCTGTTTTTATATGATAATGGCGATACAATCACATTGGACGGCGCGCGCGTGCCGATCTACGACGAACGCGTCGACGGCGTTAAGACAGGGTATACCGAAAAAGCGCTGAATTGCCTAGTATCGTCGTTTAGGCAAGACGCCTCGCGTTACATTATCGTCGTAATGGGCGCCAAAGACAAGGAAATGCTCTACGGCGACAGCAAGCGACTAATCGACTACGCCAGCGAAGGGTTTTCACTACTGCGCGTCGTCACCGAGGGAGAAGTCGTCACCAATATTAAAGTAAAAAACGCCGAATCGAGTGGTCTCAACTTAATTGCCGCCAAGAGCATCGACCGCGCTATCGACATTTCTAGCAACGAAGAACCGGTCATTGAAAAAGAAATCGAATTGCTCGATAAAGAAAACGACACCATCTTAATGGGTACCAAGATGGGCGTGGTAAAATATGTAATCGCCGGCGAAACAATTGCCACAGTCGACTTGTTGGCGCAACGCGACATCGACGAAAGAGACTTGGTCGGCGAAATAACGCATGCACTATCCACTAAACCATCACTGCAATCACCGCTTGAAGTCGCCGTTTTAATCGTCAAAATACTACTTACGCTGTTTATTTGGCGGTTTCTGGTCAACGCGCTCAGAAGAAGGCGTTCAAAGCAAGCGCGCGATAGAGAACTCGCCAAAATTCGTCAAGACCTACCCGACGACAAGGTGATTGACTTTAAGCGCGGCAGAAAACCAAGACCAAAAAAATAGCCCTGTTCTACACGCATATGTGAACAAGGCTAAGCGTGTCGACAAATTCGACACGCTTTTTTATTATATAAAAACTACATAATCTTAGAATAGAACTCGATAACTAAGTGGTCGTCGATTTCAATTGGCACTTCATCTCTTTCCGGCATGCGGACTAATGTAGCTGAAAACTTTTCCGGCTCTTGTGAAAGATACGGTAAAGTCACTGTGCTCTCCAAGAAATTCTCTTTAAAGCGCTCGACGCTCTGCGACTTTTCGCGCAGCGAAACGACATCGCCTACAGCCAAGGCGTAAGACGGTCTGTCGACCTTTTTGCCGTTTACTCGAATGTGACCGTGCACGACCATTTGACGCGCCTGTCTAATTGAGTTTGCGAAGTGCATGCGATATACCATGTTGTCCAAACGCGTTTCGAGTTGTCTTACCAACACGTCACCAGACAAACCGCTGTCTTTAATCGCTCTAAAGACATATTTTCTAAACTGCTTTTCCATGACTTCGTAGTACGCTCTTAAACGCTGCTTCTCGAGCAACTGTCTGCCGTAAGGCGACATTTTTCTAAGGCCTCTCGTCTGACCATTGCCGTCGCGCTTCATCGCTTTTGGATGTCCGATAAAATTAATGCCCAATCTTCTGCATTTTTTAAATCTAGGCTCTCGCATTCTAGCCATTTAATTTCCTCCTGTACTTTCTGCACATCGGCGTGCACAATTTGGCTTATAATCGACTAACGCTCATTTTAACACATTTACAATGGTTTGTAAACGAAAAATATTCATTAAAATCAATGCGCGTCAGCCTTCTCCGTTTAAACCTCTAACGAATCTGATCGCTGACAAATTTTGCAATATTTGCCGAAAGATCGGATACGCGTTCTAAATTATTAATTACTTCCAAGTAGTAAACACCTGCTTCTGTCGTATACTCACTGGTATTTAGACGGCTGAGATGCGACTTGCGCGCCTCTCTCTGTAAATCGTCCATTTCTTTTTCAAGTCTCAATACGCGATCGATGTTCATTCGATCGGGTTTACCAATGACGTCCAGAGCAAGCTCCAATGTCAATATCGTCTTGTCGTACATCGTCTTTAAAAACTGGCGTGATTTCTCGCTGATCTCGACGCCGCTTTCAATTGCAGCCGTTGCGATTTCTGCAATATTATCGGCGTGATCACCAATTCTCTCTACGTTTTCATCAAATATTAACTTGATTTCATCGGTAGTGATCATCTTCGCTTCGATAATTTTTGGAGCTTCTTTATCTGCTACTACGTCCACTGTTTGCTCATACTTAGCACATGGAAGTTTCGCAAAGTCTTCTAAACCGTCTACTACGATTTCGTTTTCACCGATAGTCATCGCTCTATAAAGGATAACATCTAGTGTGCCATCATAGTTATTTTTGATTTTAGCGTATGCTTTTTTGCCATTAATCTTAATCTCATCGATTCTGTCATAAGAACTTGATCCTTCAGCCATAGGCTCAGAAACTGTTAATACTAAAGTCTTAGGATTCGCTGCTTCGATGTTTGTTACTTCTGGTCTAGTTACATCTAGCATCTTAAGCTCTTTTTCGAACTTCTCTGCTTTTACATGAGATTTATCTGCTCTTACGTTTTCTACGATTACTTTAATCACTTCGTTTTGCTTAATAGAACCGTCCAATACTAGGATAGCTGTTTTGTCATCATTCTTCATGTATACTACTGGCTCGATTTCATCGTTATCATCATCGATTACTCTGATGTTACCTAGCGTATCTTCTAGTGCTGCTTGTGAGAAGTCTACTTCTACTACGTTTAGTCCGTTATCTCTAACTTCTAACACTTCAAACTTCTCTGGCTCTACTTCTGTTTCTAAACCTAATTCAAACTTTAACGCTTTTCCACCTTTTACTGGTGCATCTAGTGTGTTTCTCATAATCACGAAAGCGTTCTTTCTGATTAGTTTAGCATCTTCATTGTTTAGTTCTAATCCGTTTAGTAACTCTTTTTTCTTCGCATCTTGCATAGTTTTTGCATAGTCTTCTTTTGTTCCTTCTGCAAATTTTAATGCTCTTAATTGGAATGCTAAGAACTCTTTTAGTGTTACTTGTCCGTCTGGGTTAAATTTGTTGTCGCCTACACCCTTTGTGTAGTTCTTATCTTTAGCCCATTTTACTACTTTTGCGTACCAAGCATCTGCTTTTACATCATCATAAACATTTTCGCTTATGCTCATGTCTGCTACTTTGTCAGCTTCGCCTAGTAATTGTGAAAGGATTACGAGAGACTGTGCTCTGGTTAATTGTCCTTCCTCATCGTAATTTCCATTACCATCACCCTTGATTACCCCATAGTCTATGAGTTCTTCAAGAGCTTTTTCTGGCGTTCTCTTCTCTTTTGCATCGTCTGCAAATGATGGGAATACGCCAATTACCATTACTAATGCTAATAAAATTGATAGCGTTTTTTTCATAGTAACAAAGACGGTTGGCGGTTTTTTCTGATCACCTTCGTTCTTTCTAAAAAAATTTTGTTATT
>PDWJ01001660.1_pt1 | contig 50310 bp, 41 predicted proteins | sample 1430881 | NCBI WGS metagenome assembly PDWJ01 (sample SAMN01162460, study PRJNA174530) | Oral metagenome, whole genome shotgun sequencing project. | biome: Marine environment; feature: Marine mammal; material: Swab sample of the gingival sulcus; isolation source: swab sample of gingival sulcus...
GTCCTGCTCATACACAAAGATGGGACGATTGAACAATTTGCCCAGTTCAACCCCCCATCCCGTGCCGCCTTTAACGGTTTTGTCTGGAAGAATCCACCCTACTGCAAAAATATCATAGCCGCTGTTGACCATATGAAAAATGGACTGAATCACTTTACGGATTTTGTTGCCCTTGGAAAAAGACCGGCTCAACCGGGCGGATACGATATCCATGGAAATATTGCCTTTTTCCAGTTCGTCCTGGTTCAATATCCGAACGCCTGAATCACGTTCCAGTTTATGGCCGTCAAAAGAATAAGTGACCTCTTTGACACCGTATTTTTCAGCCAGCCTGCCAAATTCGGCTTCTGCGCCCCTGTGGCCGCCGCTGTATAAAGTGAATCGAGAAGGATCTGTATGCATAGGTATCACTCCTTGGTTAAAGGTTTGTTCAATATATAGAAAAGATAAATAAGTTAAGCAAGACACAATTCGTGTCAAGATCTTTATTTTCAAGGTGCTGTTGACATGGTACACTGCCAGTTATTTTAGCACCATGGTCAAAATAAATCGTCCATCTGCGTGTCTTTTAAACGGCCATTGGGCGGCCTTGATGGTGACTTAAATCCGGCACTGCGTCGGATTTAATTATGGTCATGGGCCTTATCAACCCCACCAAAGAGAGGATATCTTGAAATCAAAAGCACTTGAGGTCAACCTTTCCGATACCCGGGCCGAGGTGGCCGTGGATGAACAATATGAACTGCTCCTGGAATTTTTTAAAGGGTATGTGGGGATACTGAATCGACTGGAAACCTTTTTAAAAGAATTGTCTCACCCCTATCGGAACTGGGGCTTTATTGTGAAGGAATCCCGGCATTTTTCAATGCACTATTTTCATTTATACAAGTCCCGGGAGCGAGGAGCAGAGGCACTGGCCCTTTTTTGCGATATTTTCACCCTGGCATTTGAGGCGGTGAACACGCCTGATATCAAAGGCAATGCTGCGGATAATCTCATGCTGGTCTTACACCATATCGCCAAAGACGGACCAGAGGGCATTAAACGGTTTGGGGATCTCATGGAGCGGGAGATCAATCGTATATTGTCTTATTCCGATGATGATTTTTTCTATTTTGTCGTATCCTATTACCAGCCTAACGGTATGGCAAGGCGTCTTGAAAAGAAAAATTTGCTAAAGGGTCTGGCAGGGGGGGTATCTGCCCTGAACCATCTGCTGATACGGTGTTACGAGACCTCTTTTGGATTCTGGCTTACCCAGGATGATCCCATCGCATGGATGAAAGAAAACATTGATGAATGGCGGATCAGCAAAGAGATGGCTGAGCTGCTTGACGAAGTTTCCCACCGCCGGATCATCCAGTTACAGGAGCAGCTTCTGGAAATTAAGCCGATGGACATGACGCATGTGGAAACCACAAGCGCCTTAACAGCCCTGCCCGGACATCGGGATGTGGTCAAGCAGTTCCGGGATATGCCCCGAAAGATCCTTAACCTTTCCGACGGCAGAACCTACGGTAAATATTTCAAACTGACCTTTCTATTTTATATTATCCATGCGCCGGGGTTGTCCATGATCCACCGGGAGGCCCTGGGCGATATCCATCGGACCTTGATTCGGCTTATTGGAGAGCGGGATTATAAAAGCGATATACCCATTGTGGATCAGACCTTTGCCCTGTTAAAGGAACATAAGGGGCGGTATCCAGGTACCGTGTTAGAGTGTATCCACAAAATTGGAGATGCGGTATACAACACCGATGAAATTGAGCTGATCAACCATTTTATCGACAGAGCTGTGGACCATGGGTTCCAGTTCCCCATGATCCGGGGAACCGGTGACGACTGGCAGATCAAAGGCAACATGGCCCATGTAAAAAACATCCGGGTGTTCCTCAATCTGGTGGGCAAGCACCCTAAAAAATCCAAACGCCTGCTCTCGGCCCTGATCACCTCCCTGGCAGTCGGCGGGGTCTTTATCCGGGACACGGATCTGTTTCCCCGGGATATTACCAAATTTCTCAATGCCGATGTGGCCCCGGTCTACAACCTGGTGAAGCAGCTGTCCCGACTGCTGCCAGCGTTTTTTAATGAAATTGGGGCTGAGGGGGAGCTGCGGGATATTTCCACCCAGCTGGACGAAGCCTGCTTTCGCCGGGATCGCCTGGTCCATTTTTTAAGAAAGCAATGCCATGTGGAAAGCTCTTCACGAATTGTGGAATTTATCCAGGAAGTGATGACGTTTTGGAAGACGCTGGATAAATCTCCGCTTCAACCGTATGTGCCCCCTTCAATCTACGTTGCCATTGACACCTCTGGTCAATATGTAGACGGCCCACACACTGTTTTCCAGTCCCTGGCCTACAATAAGATCAGCACCCCAAATGATTATCTGACCACTTCCCAGGCAGATCTGGATGCATTGGTGGATCATGTGGACGGGGTAACGGATCTGGATCGGACCCGGTCTAAGCTGATGCTCAGATTTTTCAAGCTGCTCAATGAAAAATACGGTACAGAAAATCTTGATCTCAAAGATTACCTGGCGGCCCACAGTACCGAAGGCCTTCCCAATGCGTCGGATGTCATCAATGCACTGGACGATGAAAATCTGGAAGTCCGCCTGGAAAGCCTGCTGGTTTATATGGGAGAACTTAAAGAAATTATTTTGTCAGAAAAAAAGTTTGCTGTAAACGAGGCCATTTACCATAAACGCCACATCGCCGTAGACATCCCATCCATGTACGGCTCCTACAGCGAAGCCAAATTTGATGCACTGGGGCTAACCCTGAGGATTGAAAGTGTGGTCAATGTTCTGTTTGAAGATCTAATCAACACCATTGATCTTCGGCTGATCACCAAACCCACCTTTATTCAGATTTTCAAAATCCTGCGTCTTTTCCGCCAGGCACTGGCCTTGGACGGTATTGTTTCCAACAAACTGGACACCCAGATGGAGTTCTTAAAATACGCCATCAACATCACCACTTGCTCATTTACCCAGTATCTGGATATTTTTAAAGGGTTTACCCGGGCCGTGGCCGATGCCGTCAACGATAATTTCAACAATCTTCACTCCCGAAATCTGGCCCACATTGATCGACGCATTGGCCGGGACAACATCCTGGCAAAGTATTTGCCCAGGGACTACGATCCGAGCAAGCCACTCCAAGGATCCGAACTCAACAAGAAAATGGCTAAAAAGCTGAATCAGCGCGTGGTGGATATCTTTTTCAGAGACCGTATCGCCACCTCCCTGGGGCTCCAACAACTGGATGTCTTTTTGAACCGTATCCTCAACACCCTGTTCCGCCAGTCCGAACGCCTTTCCCAGAATCAGCTGTCTGCCCTGCTGAACTATGATCCCAAAGCCGCCATATCAGCCATTGAGGGGGGGCAGTTGCTCAGCCACAATCTCATTTACCTGGGGAACAAGGGGTTAAATCTGATTAAACTCAAGGATCTTGGAATAAAGGTGCCCGACGGATTTATCATCACCACCGAGGTATTTAAATGCCTATCCCTCATTGATTCTTATATTCCGGCGGCTGTGAATTTTAAACAGCAGGTCACCAAAATGTTGGGACAGTTGGAGAAACAAACGGGCTGTAAGTTCGGAGACAAAAACAATCCCCTGATGCTGTCAGTGCGGTCCGGAGCGTCCATCTCTCAGCCTGGAATGCTGGATTCTTTTTTGAATGTCGGTATAAATGAAGAGATTGCCACAAACCTGGCCAAAACCTCTGGCAACCCATGGTTTGCATGGGACTCCTATCGACGATTCTTGAGGTCCTACGGCATGGTTTACGGGATCCCGCGGGATCAGTTTGATCAGATTATCATGGCCCATAAAGACCGGGCCAAAGTTACATCCAAACAGGATTTTAGCGGTGATCAGATGCGGGCAGTGGCCCTTGCGTATAAAACGCTGTTGGTGGATGAAGGGGTGACGCCGGTGGAGTCTCCCATGGATCAGCTTTTTTTATCCATCAACAAAGTGTTTGCATCCTGGAATTCCAAACGGGCCAAAGATTACCGGAAAATTATGGGGATCTCCGATGACTGGGGCACCACCGTAACCATCCAATCCATGGTGTTCGGCAACCGATCCCAGGAATCTGGTTCTGGCGTGGTGTTTACCCACAGCCCCAAGCTCCCTGGAGATGCCATCCGCCTGTGGGGGGATTTTACCATTGGCAACCAAGGGGAAGATGTGGTATCCGGTTTGGTTAAAACGCTGCCCATTTCTGAAATCCAAAGGGAATTGGAAGTGCGTGACACCAAGATCAGCCTGGAAAACCGATTTCCAAAGATTTATGAGGAGCTGCGGTCCATTGTTCGCCGATTAATCTACCAAGGCGGGTGGAGTCCCCAGGAGATTGAGTTTACCTTTGAAGGACCTGAGGCAAAACACCTGTCCATCCTCCAGGCCAGGAACCTGTCTTTGCGCGATACCAAGAAGCTCCAGCGGTTCGACGTGGAGAGCGATGTACTTGAGAAGGCGTACCTTGGGCAGGGGATCGGGGTGTCTGGCGGCGTGATGAGCGGTCGGGTCGTTTTTACCCTGGAGGAGATTGACGGATTCCGGCGACAGGACCCAGACGCCCGGCTGATCCTGGTCAGAAATGACACCGTGCCCGATGATATCCTTGAAATTGATGCGGCAGATGGGATTCTTACGGCCAAGGGAGGGCTGACCTCCCATGCAGCCGTGGTGGCCTATAACCTGGGTAAAACCTGTGTGGTGGGATGTGAAAAATTGATTTGCAATGAAGCACATCGCACCTGTGAGCTGGATGGAGCGATCATGAACACCGGCGACTTTATCAGCATTAATGGCGACAAAGGATTGGTCTACCAGGGCCAACTATAACAGTGTAAAAATTTACAATTAAGGAAGGAAGATGACAAAGATACTGGGCATTAACGGTTTGGGACGAATTGGGAAGCTGACCCTGTGGCACCATTCGGGCAGAAAGTATTTTGATCAGATTGTGATTAATGTAGGACGGGACGTGGGCACGTCCATGGATGATATTATCCATTACATTGAGCGGGATTCAAGCTACGGCCGCCTGGATGCATTTCTCCATGGATACCAGGCCGGCCCGGTGATCACCGATGTGAACGCGACTGCCCACACCTTGAAGGTCAATGGGTTAGATGTAAAAATTCTCCAAAAACAAAGGAATCCCAAAGATATCGAATGGGCCGACCATGGCGTTGAGCTGGTTGTAGATACCACTGGGCAGTTTCTGGATCCCAATATGGCACCGGATGCGCCAAAAGGCGCGATGCGGGGGCACCTGGAAGCCGGCGCCCGCAAAGTGATTGCGTCCGCACCGTTTAAACTGAAGCAGGGGGCCCAAATGCCTGAAGATGCTGTGACCACAGTGATGGGCATCAATGACAAAGATTATGATCCCGTACGTCACAGCTTGATTTCCAACGCCTCATGCACCACCACCTGCCTCTCGCATATGATGAAACCGCTGTTGGATGCGTTTGGGGTAGATCGCCTGCTTTCTGCTTCCATGGCGACAATTCATGCCGCCACCGGTTCCCAGCAGGTGCTGGACCGTCTGCCGGGAAAAGGCAAAACAGACCTGAGAAAAAATCGGTCCATCATGAACAATATCATTTTAACCACCACCGGTGCAGCCAAAGCCTTGCAGCTGGTGATTCCAGAAATGGCAAGCATCGGGTTCATTGCTGAATCCGTGCGCATTCCCACCGCGACAGGCTCCCTGATTATTCTGGTGGTCAACCTCCAGGAAGTGCTGGATAACACGCCTATCCGCAGGGATATGATCAATCAAATTTATAAAGATGCGTCTGCGAGCTGTGAAAACGGGTATCTGGTCTACTCCGAACAGCAGAACGTGTCTTCAGATATCATTGGCACCCCCAGGGCCGCCGCCGTCATTGAAGGCCATGAAACCCATACCCGCACCGGATCTATCGCCATCAATCTGGAGCATATGCAGGGCCTTGATAAAGAAATTTTGGAGACCATCAAAGACCAGGTGGGCCAGATTCAGGTTACCCAGGCGGTGATCTACGGTTGGTATGATAATGAGATGGCCTCATATGTCAACATGCTGGGAGACCGGACTGTAACCATTGCCGAATCCATGGAGTAAACATGCGATTCGGCCTGCAATCGATAAAACAAATTGGGGGGAGCCATGTCCTATAGCCTGATCGGTGAAAAAACAATCGCCATGAGTATTGCCCAGGACATTCTCAATAAAAGCGTTGAAATTCCTTCTATTCCTGAGAATGTCCAGCAGATTTTTACGATGGTGAGACAGCCGGAGGATAAAATTGATATTCCAGAATTTGTCCATATAGTGGAATCGGATCCTGGATTGTTCACTCGGATTCTTCAGCTGGCCAACTCCCCCTACTATAGAGGTCTGACAGAAATTGTGACCCTCAGGGAGGCCATTACACGCATTGGATTAAAGGAGACCGTGAACACTGTCTGCCTGGGCTTTTTGCAGAAAATGCTGCCTAAGTTTCCTGATATCGATGATTTTTCATATATTGATTTCTGGGCATTTTCATGGGCCTGTGCCAACGCAAATCGACGCCTGGGCCACCCGGCACTGGGCATGGATGTGCGACCAGGGGATTTGTATATGACAGGGATGCTCCAGGGCTTGGGAAAGCTGCTCATGGCCATTCATTTTCCAGATCAGTTCAGGGCGTGTGTGAAGAAGGCACAGGAGGTGGAATGTCCCCTTCATGAGATTGAGCGTGATATCTTTGGTACCACCGATGGGCTTGTTGCCGGCAAGGTCCTGAACATCTGGCAGATGCCGCTCAATATTTGTGAAGGGGTGGGATTTTACCAAACCCCTGAGCTGGCAGACCCCGAATATACGGCAATCGCGGGAATAACCCAATACGCACTATCCGTAACGGGTATCACCGGTATCGGCAAGAGTGGAGACGGCGTATTGCTGAATTTGCCTGATACTCTTTTAGGACAAGACAAAAAACTGCAACTGGCCAAACCGGATGTTCAACAATACCTGGTGACAGAAATCTCTACTGAACTTAATAAAAAAGTCGGTACCATGTTTCCCACTATCAAAGGGACGGTTGTAACTGCTGAAAAAAAAGAACAACCGGTGAAAAAGCTGCCTGCGGCTTCGAATCCTCCGCCCGATACACACCAGACCACGCCAAAAAAGAAAAAGGGGGTATTGGGCTGGATCAAGTCCTTTTTCCGATAAGTTGTTCATCCCCCCTTCCTTAACAAATATCCAGGTTATTAAATATGTGTCCTTTGGCGTAACGCCGAGGGTTACTTAAAAGACAAGTAGATGGGCGATTTTATTTTGATCATGGGCCTTAAGGCGTCAAGTGAAATGCTGTGGCCCAGGCAGAAAAGCGTTGGGCATGGCCAACATTGATTCGGCTGAGTGCTTCAATGATTTTATCCCGGGTCATGGCTTTATCCCTTTGCTTTGGGCTTTTGGAAAAGTATTTGTCTGCGCAGCAGATGATTTTTTCTTCCAGGCTGACAGGAACCATATCCCGCCTGGGCAGGGGCAAGTCTGCGGTAACGATATTGTCCAGGGTGATGCCCGCCCCGGTGTGTCGCTCCGCCACAAGGCCGTATGCTTTTGGCAGGTTTAAATGGTCCAGCAACTCTCTGCCCAGATAGCCATGGCAAATATAGGGCAGATCGCCTTGGCAGCCGATGGCAGGCGACCGGGTTTTAAAAATACCGATGTCGTGGAGCATGGCAGCGGATTCAATGAATTCAAGGTCCAGGTTCAATTTCGGGTACAGGCGAATCAAGTTTTCTGAAATTTGAAGGCTTTTGTCTGCCACCTGCCGACTATGCCCCACCAATATGGTGTGCAGTTCTGAGCCGGGACGGTAAAACCGGGCGATAATTTCCAATGCATCAATCTTCATGACTCTTCTTTGTCGTGTCGGGATCTCAGTGCAAAACCAGATTGGTCCGTGGCCGTTTTTTATATGAAAGACTCAGTAACTTACTGAATTACTTTCTTGTTTTGTTGTGGCTGTGTCTGGGTATCGATAAGACCCAGGACGGCCCGTGGCCGTTATTTGGAGCCCGATAGAAGCACGCCTTCAATAAACGGATCCAGATCTCCGTCCAGAACCCGATCCACATCACCGATTTCCAGATTGGTGCGGTGATCCTTGACCATGCGGTAGGGATGGAGCACATAGGATCGGATCTGACTGCCCCAGGCGATGTCATCTTTTCCATCGTGGAGATTTTGCATTTTTTCGTCCTGTTTTTGTTTTTCAAGCTGATAAAGCCTTGATTTCAGGACTTTCATGGCGATTTCCTTATTGCGGTGCTGGGACGATTCCTGCTGACACTGGACCACAACGCCTGAAGGGATATGGGTAATACGAACGGCAGAACTTGTCTTGTTCACATGCTGGCCGCCCGCACCGCTGGCACGGTAGACATCAATACGCAGGTCTCCTTCATCCACATCAATGTTGATTTCATCCTGGACATCCGGGTAAACGAAAACTGCGGCAAAAGAAGTTTGGCGCTTCCCCCCTGCATTGAACGGGGAGATCCGCACCAGCCGGTGGACGCCGGATTCCACTTTCATAAAGCCGTAACAGTTCTGGCCCGACACATGGAGGGTTGCCCCTTTGATACCGGCTTCATCTCCGACCTGGTAGTCAATCACTTTGTACCGGTAGCCCCGTTTTTCGATCCAGCGGGTGTACATGCGGAACAGCATTTCTGTCCAATCCTGGGAATCTGTGCCCCCAGCACCGGCGTTGATGGAAACAATGGCGTCCCGACCGTCGTCTTCCCCATCCAGGGTGATGTCGATGGAAAAGGTTTTGACTTTGGCTTCAAGGGCCTCGAGAAGTTCTGCCGCTTCTTGTTCCAGTTCTTTATCCTGACCCTCTTTGGCAAGCTCCAGCATCACCTGGGCCTCTTCTAAATCTGAAAATATTGCCTCGCATGATTCAATGAAACCGGCAATGGTGGTGCGCTCTTTGAGCAAACGGGTGGCGTTGTCCGCATCGTTCCAGAAATCTTCCCTGGCAATGAACATTTCAAGTTCACGAAGTCGTTTTTCCTTTACAGGGAGGTCAAAGATACTCCTTCAGCCGGTCGGCTTTAGAAGTGATGGAAGAAATTGTCTGTTTAAAGTCTATACTCATTGTCAGCCTTTCCTGTCCGGCTATTTTGGGATGAAATGCACGTAACGGTTGAAACCTTCAAAATCGCACATGCTTTCAGTTGGTCACGATTCTTTTATGCCATGGCATTTTTTTGTGTTGATGGCTTTTACCATAAAACCCAGGACGATTGCAACCAGAGCGGCCGGGCCGATGAGGGTGCCATATCGGGTATAAAAGGTGATTTGTTTCAGTGCAGGGATGTTGCGGGTCAAGGCGGTTGCTGTGAACAGGGACGTCTTTTCAATCACTTTACCGCAAGGGGCGATAAAGCCTGAAATCCCTGTATTGGCAGCCCGGACCATGGCCCTTCGATTTTCAATGGCCCGAAGCACGGCGACGGCAAAATGCTGGGCCGGGGCTGAGGTTCGACCGAACCAGGCATCATTGGTGATGGTGGTTAATATATCGGCGTTATTCAGAACAAACTGCCGAGAGATGTCTGGAAATAGAATTTCAAAGCAAATGAGCACCCCGGTTTTATGGGTATTGAACCCAAGGGGGACAGGGCCTGTGGTGCCTTTAGAAAAATGACCGGCCTGGACTGTGAGTTTTTCCACAAACCACAACAGATCTTGCAAGGGGACATACTCTCCGAAGGGCACCAGGTGGGCTTTATCGTAGATACCGGTAATTCGGGCGTGGGAATTGAACATATAGGCCCGGTTGAAATACCGCACCGCTTCTTTTTCGATTTCAACGGCGGGGCTTCCTATGAGAAAACAGGTGTCTGCCGTTTTTATCAGGGCGTCTATTCGGTTGGAATGTGTCAGATCATTGCCGTAATAAAAAGGAAGTGCGGTTTCTGGCCACACCACCAGATCCACAGGCAGGCTGGACAGGGAAAGGGCTTCGTACCGATCCATGGTCATCCCTTTAAATGCAGTGTCCCATTTTTTCTCCTGTTCAATATTTCCCTGGATGATGGCGATGTTTGCCGTTTCGGCCGTTGCCGTCCAATGCGCTACAGTATTCAGTCTATTTGCGCCGTATATATATGCCCCAGCAATCAGGACGAGGGTCAGCAAAGATGACAGGAGACCCCATCGATCCACCCGAGTTTGATGCCTGAAGATTGCAACCCATTGGGAAATGGTACCGTTACAGGAGACAAGGAGAAAAGAGAGCCCCAGTACGCCGGTGATATCCGCCACCTGCACCATCAGGGTGTTGGTGTATTGGCTGTACCCCAGTAACCCCCAGGGAAAGCCGGTAACCGCATGGGTCCGAATATATTCCAGTCCGGTCCACACCACTGCGCCCCAAAGCGGCATGAGCCAATTTGGCACCTGACACTGTTTCAAGACCAGGGCAAACACCGCCGGGTAAAGTGACAAATAAAGTGCCAGCAGGCCCAGACAACCCAGCGCTGCTGCCAGGGGCAGATTGCCAAACTGTGTCAGGGTAGGGACGATCCAATATATCAAAGTGAGATAATGGACGATGCCGGCGGTCAGTCCAGAATAGAAGGCCTGGCGCGGCGTCAAGATATCCAGGCTCGTCCACAGAGGGACCAGGGCGATAAAGGCCATTGGATACAGTCCGGCATTGGGAAATGCGGCTGTGAGCAGGATACCTGTGAGCACTGCCGGTAAATATGGAAATAAATTGGATAATATAGGTAAAAAATTCATTTTCTTCGGGCATTAATGTAAAAATTCTGCTATATTTATCAGATTAGTTAAATAGTCGTCAATTCCCGGATAACGGCCACGGCCGACCTGCAATTTCGCCGAGGTCTGTCCGCAACAGACAATGCAAAAAACCGCATGGGTTTGCATCGGACTCTCATCTAAAAATAAGGATACAGGTTTAGGTATGGCTGACAGGTGTCAAAAAGAAATTAATTTTTTAAGTTCCGATCTTAATGGCGCCAGCCCATTGCCTGAAACAGACCTCAAGCTGTTTATTGAACGGTCTCCCGTAGGACTGTGTCTATTATTCGGTCATACGATTGGCTGGGCAAGCCCAGCCTTTTATCATATGACCGGCTATTCCCCCGGAAGCCTTGACGGCCATGACGCCCGTATCTTCTATCCCACGCCCAAAGAATACAAGCGGGTCTGCCGACAGCTGATGGCCGATGTGAATCAAATGGGGTCTGGGACATCAGATGCCCGGCTCCTCCGAAAAAATAATACCGTATTTGATTGCCGGTTCAGGGCCGCCTGGCTGGATCCGGCAAATACCTCCAGAGGCCTTTTGGTTGCCGCTTCGGATATCACCGAGATCCAATCCGCCCAGATCCAGAAACAGCAGGCTCAAAAAATGGAGGCCATCGGCGTGCTGGCCGGCGGCGTGTCCCATGATTTTAATAACCTGCTCATGGGCATTCAAGGACATCTATCCTTGATGCAGATCAATATAAACCGTCCCAATAAAGTCGCAAACCATATAGCACAGATCTCAAACCTGGTAGATACCGCTAAGGACCTGACGGGAAGGCTTCTCGGCTTTGCCCGGGGCGGGAAGTACCAGATCTCATCCCTGGATATCAACCAGGTGGTCTCCATGGCTTTGAATATTTTTGAGCCCACTCGGGAAAAAATTGTGGTTAAAGCAACCTTGGACTCACCGCTTTGTCCTGTGGCGGGGGATCACTCCCAGCTGGAGCAGGTACTGCTCCAGCTGATGGTCAATGCATCCCAGGCCATGATTGATGGTGGCACACTGACGGTATCAACCCGCACTATCCAGGTAGACCATACGGATAACTACCATTTTGAGGTGACGCCGGGCCCCTATGTTGAAATCCTCGTAAAGGATACGGGCATGGGTATGGATGAAACGCTTCAAAAAAAAATATTCGATCCCTTTTTTTCCACCAAAGAACCGGGGGATCAAAAGGGTCGCGGCCTTGGGCTGTCCACGGTGTTCGGTATTATCAAGAACCATGGCGGATTTATCACGGTTGAGAGCAGCCCCGGTGAAGGGGCCAGTTTTAGAATTTTCCTGCCTGGCACTGACACCAATATCTGCGATGGGATAAGTGCCGGGGACGTGCCCAAACGAATGCCCATGGGGAACGAATCTGTCCTGATCGCGGATGATGATCCTCAAGTACTGGAGGTTGGAAAGCAATTTCTGGAACAATTGGGATATAAGCCCATGATGGCGCGAAATGGTCTTGAGGCGGTGGAATTGTTCAAATTGTATCACAATGAATTGGCATTGGTGATGCTTGATCTGATCATGCCCAACATGGATGGTAAAGACGCACTGCATGAGATGCACCGGATTGATCCGGAGGTTAAGGTGCTGATTTCTACAGGATTTAATGCCGACCAGGAGGTAAAAGACCTTCTGAATCAGGGGTGCCACGGATTTCTACAAAAGCCCTTTTCTCTTGAAACATTTTCTCAAACCCTCAGAACAATGATTGAGTGTGGGGAACAAAAAGCGCAATAAAAATATTGCGATGCCATAGATTTATTGCATTTCTTCATATGTTTAATTCAGTTGCCATAATATCTGTCTTTTGGGCATCATTTTTTTTGTTTACAAATCGTATTTAAAATCAAGTTGTTGCCATTGTTTTTCGTTGGATTATGAGCCGTAGTCCACCCTTGTGGCATAGTTATGGCTTATACCTATCCCTTAAAATTTGCATTTATCGGCCTGGAGCCAGAACGCTCCGGACAAAGAGACGGTCTTGAGGAGAACCGAAACTATGACAAAAAACAATGTATTCAGTGTTTGCGGCATGTGCAGTGTGAGATGCCCCATCAGCGTGGAAGTTGAAAATGGACAAGTGGAATTCATAAGAGGCAACCCCCATGTGCCGGCCATGAAAGGGGCGGTCTGCCCAAGGGGCGCTGCTGGCAAAGCGCTGCTTCATGACAATGAACGCCCACAAACGCCACTGATCCGTGAGGGTGAGCGAGGCGAAGGCAAATGGCGCAAGGCCACCTGGGACGAAGCGCTGGATTATGTGGCCGACAAGCTGAAACAGATCAAGGACGAGTATGGGGCAAGGGCAATCTCCTTTAGTGACCGGGGCGGCCCATTCAGGGACATGCACCGGGCATTCCTCAGAGGATTGGGTACTCCAAATTACAACAATCATGACTCTTCCTGTGCCCGAAACGTCCAGCATGCGGCACTGTCTCTCACAGGGATGGGCCGTAAGGCCGTGGCCTATGATTTGAAAAACTGTAAACATGTTGTGCTCCAGTTCAGAAACATTCTGGAAGCAGTGAATGTCCAGGAAGTAAACAACCTCATGGATGCCATGGAAAACGGGTGTAAGCTGACCGTCATTGACATCCGGGCCAATATTTCCGCTGCCAAGGCCACCCGGTTCATGCAGATTCGTCCGGGCACTGATTACGCCTTCAACCTGGCAGTGATCCATGAGATTATTAAACGACGCCTGTATGATCAACGGTTTGTGGATCGGTATATCGAAGGATTTAAGGAACTTGAACAATTTGTTATGCCCTACACCCCGGAATGGGCTGAAGCGGAAACCGGTATTGAGGCCACTCAGCTCAGGGCGTTTGTGGAAGAACTGGCGGACGCCGCGCCGTCAGTGATCTGGCATCCCGGCTGGATGGCGGCCCGCTACAAAGATTCGTTTTATATCTGCCGCTCCATTTATATAATCAACGCATTGTTGGGATCCTATGGCGTTAAAGGTGGGCTGCCATTTGTTTCAAAACCCGGCGATGTGGGAGCCAAGGGCTTGAAATCCTTTATGGATCTTTATCCCAAACCCGAAGAAAAACGGGCTGACGGTGTGGGTTGGAAGTATAAGCATATTGAAGCCGGCCCCGGTCTGGCACACTTGCTTTATGAGGCCATCGAGAAGCAGGCGCCCTATCCGGTGAAAGCCTATATCGCCTACCGCCACGACCCGCTGATGGGATACCCTGAGCCTGAACGCGTGTTGGGCATGTGGGAAAAATTGGACTTGCTGGTTTCCGTGACGTTTTCCTGGTCCGATACCGCCTGGTTCTCTGATGTGGTCCTGCCGTTGTCCACCTATCTGGAAAGAGAAAGTCTCATTGCCACTAAAAATGCTCTCAAGCCTCAGTTTTTTGTACGACAAAGGGCTGTGAATCCCAGGTATGATACCTTGGCGGACTGGGAAATTATCTCTGGACTGGCCAAACGGATGGACCTGCCCGACCTGGTATTTGATACCGTCGAGGATGTGTGGAATTTCCAGTTGGAGGGTACTGGGGTTTCCGTTGAGGATTTTAACGCCAAGGGCATGGTTTCCCTTGCGGATAAACCCATATACAAAGATTTTGAAGACTATAAATTTAAGACCGATTCCGGAAAAATTGAAATCATCGCGAAAAAATTGGAAGATGCGGGATTGCCCTCACTCAAACCCTATGAGTCTCCCACATTTCCCAAAGACGGTGAGTTCAGAATTACCTTTGGCCGCTGTGCGCTTCACACCCAGGGGCACACCGTGAACAACCCCATGCTCAACGAACAGATGGGGGAAAATACCCTGTGGATCAATAGCGGTGCTGCCGCAAAACTGGGAATTTCAGATGGGGATGTGGTCACCGTAGGCCAGAACGGTTACACCGAAAGCATCAAGGCCAAAGTGACCGACCATATCCATCCTGATGCCGTCTTTGTTATCCACGGGTTTGGCCATCGGTTAAAGGTTGAAAGCCGCGCCTTTGGTAAAGGTCTGGCTGATAATAAATTCATGGCCGGTGGTATGGATATTTGGGACAAAGCCGGTGGTGCGATTGCTTACCAGGAACACTTTGTCACGGTGGCCAAGCAATAAACAGCAGCCATTCAGATTAAAAAAATAGACGCCCCCATGCCCACGCAGGCATGGGGGCGTTGTTTGTTTTCGGCCCTGTTTGCGTAAAACCGTTACCTCATATCTCAATAAGGCCCATGGTCAACCATTGAATTTAAAATATAATTTGAAATTTCGAATAGATTCTTCAAACAAAGAATATCAAGTGGTTTTGGATCCGGGGTGTCAAAGGAATCATCGGTGACCATGGCCTTGACGGTGGAAATGTCCGGAAAAAGGGGGGGGCGGCCCACGGTGCTGCGCCAGATTTCGATCTTAGGGTAAGGCCCGGAGATCCAACCCTCAATGAGGATGATGTCGGCGTGGGTATAGTATGTTTTGATGAGGCGGTCGGGCCGGGTGAGGTCTGAGTTAGGAAAATACAAGGCCGCCATTTTGCCGGTGACCATCCCGGCAGGGACGGCCCCGGCGGTGCGATGAACGTGGGAGTCCTTGCCCGGCTTGTCCAGCTCATGGGGGTGGGCCGAATGTTTAATAGTGCCCACCGCCAGGCCCTGGGCGGTAAATTGCCGGACCAGGGCGGCCACCAGGGTGGTTTTGCCTGATCCAGGCTGGCCGATGATGTGGCAGATGGTTTGCCGCGCCATCAAGATTTTCCAAAAGAACAATTGGGGAAGCGGCACGTGCTGCAGTTGAGACACAGCCCCCCATGGCAGAGGCGTGCCAGGTCTCGTTTGCCAGGGCGTTCACCGGCCATGACCCGCGGCAGGATGAGATCAAAAATGGTGGTACGATGGTAAAGTCCACAGGCGGGCAACCCCATGATGGCGGTTTTTTGAGTATATCCAAGAAGAAACATGGCCCCAGGCAGGACTGCTGATGAGTAGTTGATCTCATCAAATCCTGCAGCTTCAATACTTTCCTTGGTTACATCGTCGGGGTCCACGGACATGCCGCCCGTTGTGATGATAAGATCGGTCTCTTTCGCCAAATAATCCTGAATCTGGGCCGTGATCATTTCCCTATTGTCGGGTAAAATATGGGTTTCAAGCAGTTCGGCCCCCAGGGCAGCGATTTTTTCTTCCACGATGACCTGGAATCGATCCTGAATCAAACCGTTGTAGACTTCATTGCCCACAATAACCAGTCGGATTTTAAGCGGATTAAACATGGCCACAGAAAAGATGGGATATGCCGTTTTGGCAAGGGACACCGCCTCATCCAGATCGCTTCGTTCAATCACCAGGGGCACGGCCCGGGTGGCGGCGATACTCTGGTTCTTGTTGACCACCGTGTTGTTATGGATGCTGGCGCACATCACATCATTAATCATGTTAAATTCGGTGAGGGCCTCTGTGTTGACCTTGAGTAATCCAGGGTATTCCGCCCGCAGCTCCAGCTTGCCCTCTGCGGGATTGCCAGGGAAGGTTACACCGGGTCCTGCAAGGGCTGACGCCAGCTCATACACGGCGTCATCTTCGTGGACCTGAGTGTCCTGATCCAGGTCTAACACATAGAGGTTGTTTTTTCCCATACGCATAAGCCGGCAGATATCACCGGCGCTGACTTTCTGACCCCGTTTAAACGCCGGGCCCTTGGATTTACCGGGAATGATTTCTGTCATGTCATGGGCGATGGTCATCCCTTCCGCCTGTTCCACAGGTATGGTTTTAAACGGCGGCATGGCACTCCTCCTCAACTGGCTGAAAATAAGATCCCAGGGCACAGGGGCGGCAGAGAATTTCATTGTTCTTCAACACCTCTTTTTTGTCCCGGACCACCTGGCCACATCGGTCACACACGGCCTTGAACCGAGTGGGACCGGGCATGTCAGCGGCGGGCACATCAACCCGAACTTTGTCTACGGTAAACAGGTCGTTGTCAGACATAATTTTATAGGCTTCAAGCTGTTGTTGCCTGGGATCTTCAATCGCTGGAACAAGTGTTGGGGCCAGATCCCGGGCCGTTTCTGTCGATACAATTCTAAATGCCTTACCCGTTTCAAGATTCACAAAGGTGGCGGCCATGATGCCGTTGTCAATGAACTTTAAAGATCTGCGACCAAGTTTTACGCCAGTAACATAGGATATGGCGTCAGTGGCACACCGGTCCATCTCTACATAGACGATGATTTTTTTAATCTGAGGCATTTTGGCGGGTTCATCCAGTCCGATCAGCCGACACCCCAGCATGGCCATGCGCACGCCCACCACCTGTCCGGGGCAGAGGTGGCCATGGGCCGCTGCCGCGCCGCTTAACAGGGTCTCTAAATCTTTCATTGATTTTCCTTGCAGTTGATTATATGTTAAATCTAACATAAGGTATATGTTGGATTTAACATAAGGTCAAGCCATTTTATCTCAATGGGGTATGAAAAACACAACATTATTATCCTTTTCAATCCATTGGGAGTGAATCAGGACCGTAACAGAATACTAAAATGCAGGACAATATGAAGTTAAGATCCATGCAGCTTCTGGTAGGGGATGACGGCGGAATCATCATGGGCAAAGGCCGGATGGATATTTTGGCATCCATCAACCGCACCGGTTCCATCAACAAAACCGCCAAGGAACTGGGTATGTCTTATAAATCGGTGTGGAGTAAGATTAAATCCACAGAAAAGAATTTTAAAAAACCTGTGGTCAATGCCGATCGCGTGAAGGGAACCACCCTGACAAAAGAAGGCCGGGCCCTGCTGACAGCCTACCAGGAATTGAATCAAAGGTGCATAGCCGCTGACGATGAGATTTTTGCGGCGCTCTTTCCCCAATAAGCCGTTCGCTAAAGACTCCCCCCCCAAACACACCATCCCATTCCAGAAACGAATCGATTTGTTTTTTTAAAGCGGTTTTGCGCAATAAAAAAAATGCGGTGCAATTTTTTTATTGCGCCGCATCCCGCTGCAATGTGGTGTCCCCGTGGATTATGGCGTCTTCGATTGAAATAGTATCATAAAAATAATTTAAGATATTAATTAGTTAAAATAAATAATCTCCTATCCAGCGGTGGTGGCATGGATATGGCTAGGCTAAAAGCCCCATAGGGATTATACTTCACTAGAAGTAACTTTAGTAACGCGTGATCACGCCGGAGGACATACATGAGTAAGTATTATCTGTTTCAGGACACTAAAAAGTGCATTGGATGCCGGACCTGTGAGGTTCAGTGCAAAACGAACAAAGGGCTGCCCATGGGTCCCAAACCCTGTCAAATTGTTCAGGTGGGTCCTAAAACCATTGCCGAGGTGCCAAAAATTTCTTTTATTTTCATGCCTTGCTTTCACTGCGAGAATCCATGGTGCGTTTCTGCATGCCCCACAGGCGCCATGCAGCGTCGGTCCAAGGATGGCATCGTATTCATTGACGAAGATCTTTGCGTCGGCTGCAAAACCTGTGTTTCCGCCTGCCCCTGGGGGGCGCCCCAATGGAATCAAGAGACCGGTAAAGTGGTAAAATGCGATTATTGTATGGACCGTATAGATGAAGGGCTGATGCCGGCCTGCGTTACCACCTGCACCACGGGCTGCCTGAATTTCGGTACAGTGGAGGAGACGACCCAGATTAGACGGTCACGCCATGCCGAGGCAGTTACCTCTTTTGAAAACACCTGATGTAAGGAGTGACCATGGAGACCTGTCCGGTTCGACAAACCATTTTATTCTTGTCCGATCAGATCGGGCCGTCGGGGTTGCCTGACCCCCGGGGGCAGAGAATATCCGAACAGATTCTTATCCTGGCCGAAGAGATTTCTGAGGGTGCCGCAGGGGATCAGCACCTGGCCGCCATTGAGGCACTGATTCAAGAATATGATTATCCCAACAGTCCTGAGACAACCCAGGCGGCAGGCAAAACCGTTCAAACGTTATTGACAGAAAATCTGGAGGTGTTCCAAGACCATATTGACTCCCGGAACTGCCCCTCCCATGACTGTAGAAAGCTGGCCCCCTCACCCTGTCAGATGGCCTGCCCTGCGGGTATTGATATCCCTACCTATCTGGCACTCATTGCCCAGGGAAAGGATGCACAAGCCATTGAGGTGATTCGCCGTGACAATCCCCTGCCCTGGGTGTGCGGCCTGATTTGTACCCGCCCCTGTGAGATGATGTGTGTGCGGGCCAGGATTGATACCCCGATTTCCATTAAATTTCTCAAAGCCTTTGCTTCGGAACGGGCCATGTCCCATCATGCGTACAAAAATCCCGAACCCAAACCGTCCAACGGTAAAAAGGTGTGTGTGGTGGGCGCCGGCCCTGGCGGTCTTTCCTGTGCCTATTATCTTGCGCTGGAAGGGTATAAGGTGCGAGTGATTGAAGAACTGCCCATTCCAGGAGGAATGCTCATGGTGGGGATTCCCAGGTACCGCCTGCCCCGTGAAGTCATTGACCGGGAGGTGGCCATGATCGAAGCATTGGGGGTTGAAATTTCCTATAATACCCGCTTCGGAAGAGATGTTACAAAAGAAGAACTGAGCAAAGCGGGATACGAAGCGTTTTTTATTGCCATCGGTGCCCACAAGGCCTGGGGCCTGGGCATTGAAGGCGAAGACGAGTTCCCCAAGGTGATTGAGGCCGTTACCTTTTTAAAAGATGTGGCCTTGGGCGACCATCATGCACCGGGCAGCCATGTAGTGGTGATTGGTGGCGGTAATGTGGCCATTGACGCGGCACGGACCAGTCTGCGCCTTGGCGCTGAGAAAGTGACCATCGCCTACCGTCGTTCCCGCAGCCAGATGCCCGCAGATATCGAAGAAGTGGAACAGGCAGAAGAAGAAGATATCGAATTTGCCTTTTTGACCATCCCCAAAGCGGTTGTGGGCGAGGGCAATCAGATTACGGGCCTGTCCTGTATCAAGGCTGAGTTGAAAAAGAAGTCCGGCTCAGACCGGCTTTCCCCGGTACCTGTTGAAGGGTCCGATTTTATCATCAAGGCCGATGCTGTCATTTCTGCCATCGGCCAATATGTGGACACTTCCGGTATGGAGGACTTTCACGACTTAAACTGGACCCGAAGGGGCACCATTGAGGTCAACCATGCCAGCATGGAAACCACCCAGCCCGGCGTGTTTGCTGCAGGAGATGCCGTCTCCGGGCCAGCCACGGTGATTGAAGCCATTGGCGGTGGCAAGCGCGCTGCCGATGCCATTGACCGGTATCTGCGGGGAATCCCCCAGCCCAGGATGCCCAGAACACCGGTGCGCCATAACACTGAACCGGTCATCGAACGCACTGCCAGCCAGAAAATGAATGCCAAACAGCCGGTAATGGGCATGCTGGGCATGGATCGCCGACGGACCACCTTCCAGCAGGTTGAGCTGGGCTATGAGGAGGCGGCGGTTCGAAGAGAGGCGGCCCGCTGTCTGCGGTGTGACATCTGCCGCCGCTGCGGAGATTGTATTGAAGTCTGCCGGGAAAAGATGGGTATTGGCGCCTTGAAACTTGGATATCTTGAATTTGATGAACAGTCACCCACCGATTTCAGGGCCACGGCTGAAAATTGTATCACCTGCGGGGCCTGTGCGGCCAACTGTGAAAATAAGGCCCTGGTCATTGAAAAGCAGAACGGTAAACGGATCCTTAAACTTTGCGGCACGGTCCTCAACAGTCAGGATATCCAATATTGCGACAGCTGCGGTGCAGAAATGGGATCGGCACAGTACATCCGTTATATCCAGCAGAAGACTGAAAAAGTGACCCCCGCAGCGGACAATCAAAATTTGTGTAACAGCTGTCTGCGAAAGAGCGGGGCCGGTATCACTAAAGCCAGTGGCCCGGTATCCTTTGTTTAGGGAAAAGGAGGAGAGGATGGAATTTCAAAGAGGGGATAAAATAGAGGTGTACAGGCGGTCTGAGGATGAAGCCTGGGAACCGTATATGGATGATTTTGTGGGAAGCCACGGGTTTATTACCGATCCTGACAGTACAGTCAACGATCCCGATGCACTCATTGAGGTCAGCCTGGTCGGCAAAGGCACTCACCGCCTGCCCCAGGACAGCCTGCGCCGGTTTGGAGGCGGCCAATCATGACGGTTAAAAATTTATTGGAATCCCATGTGGGAGAGTACCACAGCATCTCCGGCAGCGACACTGTGGCACAGGGGCTAAAGCAGATGACCGCATACGGTACGGCCGCCCTGATGGTGATGGATGGCGAACGGCCCAAAGGGATTTTCACCGAGCGGGATTTTGTTCGCTGCCATATCTTGTTTCCCGATAAAAATGCTGATGAGGTGCGGATTAAGGATGTGATGACCACCCAGTTGGTGGTGGCCGAGCCCACAGACCGGGTGGAGGATGCCATGGGCATGATGATCAAGGCGGGAATTCGCCACCTGCCCGTGGTGGGAGACAAGAAAATCATCGGCCTGATTGGTCTGGAGGACCTGGTTAAAGTTCATGTGGGGGCGCTCACCCAGGAGCTCCACTATTTAAAGGATTATATTTCCGATCTTCAGGATGCTGCAAATGATTAAATTTTATATTAACGATATGGAATTTGAAGCCGAAAAAGGCACCACCATCCTTCAGGCAGCACGCCAGAATAAAATTCCCATCCCCCACCTGTGTTACCATCCCGCCCTGAAACCTTCCGGTGCCTGCAAAATCTGCGGGGTGGAAACCACGTCTCCCTCGGGGCGGAAAACCGTGATGCTCTCCTGTATTATGCGGGTCAAGGAAGGGCTGCGGGTGAAGACTGAATCGGCGCTTGTGGCAGCAGACCGGGAAAAGGCCTTTAACAAGCTTCTGGCAATGGCCCCGGATTCCCAGCAGATCAGGAAGCTGGCAGCGGCCTTCAATGTACCGGTGGTCCCTCAGCCCAACGGTTGTATTCGGTGTCGGCTCTGTGTGCGGGTGTGCAACGATATTGTCAAGGCCAGCGCGATTAAGATGGTGAAAACCGAGGATGGTGCCAAGGTCGTTTCTGGTAAAGGGACATGTATTGGCTGCGGTACCTGTGCCAACCTGTGCCCCACCAAAGTGATTCAGATAAAGGATGAAGATCGTGTGAGGACAGTATCGATTAAGGATGAGGTGATCGCCCGGCTCCCCCTGGAACGCTGTGAAGCCTGCGGGACCAGCTATGCCACAACCCAGTTTCTGGCCCATGTGGAAGAGACCACCGGTCCCCATCCCCATACCAAAGACCTTCACCATCTCTGTCCCAATTGTGCCAAAATGATGTCTGATCGGGCGGTCACAGAACGGGCCCACGCCAGAAAATAATGGCCGATCCAAAGGGCCCATCAGACAAGGGCAAGGCAGACAAGACCTGCAAAACAGATAAAGAACGGTCAATGACAGCAACAAGTATTAAATCTTTGGGAAGCGGTATTGGCGGAACAGTGGTTCTCACCCTGTTTGCCGGCACGTTTCTCACCATTGAAAAGGCCGTGTTTATTATCCCGCTGTTCCTGGCATTCAACGGTGCCATGATTGGATTTCAAATGGTGTCGGACTTGGGACATCAAATCCGGGGAAAATTTATTTTTCCTTTCATTATGGGCACAGGACAGGGCGCTGCTGTGTTTGCCCTGGCAAATGTGATTGTTCCCATGGTTGGCGGTTTTCTGCTGCTGTCAGCAGTAGATTTGCTTGTTTATATAATTGTTTCAGGCGTTACATGTTACCTGGGGGCCAGGTTGGCGGCCAGGCATTTTAAATTATAACCCTAATGTTTTATTTTTAAGGAGAAAGTGATGAAAAAAAGCAGTATGTTTCTGGCAGTCGTTGCGCTGGCCATGTTTTTGACAGCACCGGCTGCATTTGCCGGTACCGCCACGGTCTCTGCTGGCAGTTACAAAGCAGGCGACGTGGTTGAAATTTCCGGTCAGATTGAACCGGGGCAAGACCTTTATCTGGCCATTGCCCAGAAAAAGATGTTCGCCCCCAAGGATACAGACGGGGTACATGAAACCAAAAAGTTCGAGAAAACCGTTAAAAAGGGCGCATTTGACATGGATACCGCCATTCCGCCCATCTGCCCGTTCCATGATGGGCCCCATCGCCACTGAAAAACAGTGGAATTTCCTTCGCTGGGCCAACGAAAAAAGCTACGGTATCAACACCATTGTAAAAGAAGGGAATCGAATCGGTAAAATTGTTATTTTCTCCAGAACCGTTATCGGCGACGAATCTTCTGGAAACTACTGGGATAAAGGCACCAAAGTGAATCTGGACAAGAAGACCGGAAAATATACGGCGTCTTTTAAATCCTTCCGCAATACCCCGCCCGATACTGAATTTGATGTATATGTCAACGGCACCAAGGCCGCTGTCTACAAGATTGAAAAGAACGGATATTGGCTGAATAAAGCCTTTCGCTACATGAACCCGCTGTGGGTTGTGATCGGTGCCATTCTGGTGGGTACTTATTTTTCCATGATCGGTGCAGCCGGCGGGTTACTCATGGCCGCCTTCCAGGCGCTGGTTGTAAACACCATGGGGCCTGTGGGGATCAATGCCGCTAACGTACTCAAACCCTCAAATATGGCGCTGACATTGTTCTCCCCCCTGGGATCGTTCTACAGATATGCCAAGGTTGAAAAACGGGTGGCCTGGCCTGTGGGTCTTTCCTTTGGTGTGGGTATTTTCATCGGCTCCATCTGGCTGGGGAAATACGTTTCTGCAATTCTGCCCATGAAGGCCTATAAAGAATGGCTGGCTGTTCTGGTCGTACTCATGGGGATTAAAACACTCATGGAGATGCGCCCTGCTGCCATGGCCAAGCGTAAAAACATCAAAGCCATGACCAAAAAATTTAACGATGAAGTTGCCAAGGCCAAGGCAGAAGGCCGTTCTGCTGAAATGGGATCCATTGAGCCCATTAAAACCGGCCTGATGGATTACCGCTTTAAGTTCTGGGGCGAAGAGTTCCGGATCAATCCCTTCCTCTTCGCTTTGCTGGGTGTTGCCATTGGTGTGGTTTCCCGTTCCTTTGGTATCGGTGGCGGCTTCCTCCTGGTGCCTGCCATGACAACATTGGGCGCACTGCCCATGTATGTGGCCGTGCCCATCTCCTTGATCGGTACCTGCTTCTCCAGTATCGGTGCATTCCTGGGGTACCTGCTGACGTTCTTCCTGTTCTTCCGGTTCTTCAAGCTCGAAATCTGGATCTAATCCAACGAGGTTGACGACCTAAATTAAAACCCGTAGACTGATTTTAAATTCGGTTTACGGGTTTTATTCGTTTGAGAGTTGATGCAAAAAATGGATGATTTTCTGGATAGTTTATGGGTATGGATAGAAGGCGGCCTTGAATGGGCGGCGTCCGGGGTGGATGCGGTGATTGCCCCGATAGAAGCCCTGGGGCCAGCCTGGGTCATTGCAATTCTGGCCTTTGCCACGGTGGCGTTGACCCGTTTTTTGGTTCGGGTCTACCGGACAAAGCGGCATGATGAATTGGAAAAGGAATTTTTGCATTGGCAGTCGGTTCGGGAAGAAGCCATGAAGGCCGAGGATCAAGCCAAGGGCAAGGCAATGGCAAGAAATATCGATCAGGCCAAGCTGAATAAGGCCTATTACGACTATTTTTTTGAAGGATTCATGAAAAACCTGATGACAACAGTGCTGCCCATACTGGTCACCATTGCCTATCTGTCCAGAACCTATACCCAAGAAAAACTTACGGCAAAATTCGGCACCCCTTGGGTGTTTACTTTGGGAACCGATTTTCATATGGGAACATTGTTCTGGTATGTGATCTGTTTGATGCTTGGGTTTCTTTTCTTTTCCCTGGCCAAGCACTACATTAAAAAAGGAAAACGTGATCAGGCGAGTTAACTACATAGTCTTGGTGTTGGCCTGGGCTCTCTTTGGGCGGACGGGGGCGGCCTGGGCCATCCAACTTCACCAAAGCAGCGAAGGCATCGTTGTCCATCAGGTGGGTCATGTGTTTTTTCTGCTGTCCATGGTGGCCCTGATTTTTATTATTTCCGTACGGGGCCTGAATCGAGAAAAGGGCTGGAATATGATCCAGTGGTCCGCCATTTTTTTTGCGATCTGGAACCTGGATACGATTCTGGCCCATTTTTTGGATAATCAAGTGGGTGCGGTGTTCATCGACCATCTTTCCTTAATGGAGATGAAAATTACCGCCGCTTCTGGCTCAGATTTTCTCCCCATACTTTACCATGGTCTGAAACTGGACCACCTTTTTTGTGTGCCAGCCATATTCCTGTTTTATCGTGGACTTGCCAATATTCTGGTTCGGGAAACCTACAAACGTCGGCGGGAAAAGGAGAGGACCCTATGATTTTTTCCTCCCTGCCCATACGTCTGGTGGACATGCTGGGATCTGTGGCCATGGTGGTGATCGCGTTTCTTGCCTTGAACAAGGCCCGACGGTTAAGGGAATTGGACCATGACAACACGATTTTTTTGTATCTGCTCTGGATTTCGGCAGGATTTACCATCTTTGCCGTGTCCCGATCCTTTTCGCATATTCTGAATCAGTTTCTCGTATTGACAGGAAATTTAGAAATCTGGATGACCATCAGTCCCTACACCGGATCGGTGAATACGGTTTCTTTTATGCTGGTGAGTTTAATCACTTTGTTTTTCAGCCAAAACTGGACGATTAACGAAAAAATCCTTTCCTCCAGGGAAAAACTGTCAGAGGCCCATGATCAGCTCATGAGCTTGAATCAGAATTTGGAGAATAAGGTGGTGGAGCGTACCGAGATGCTCACCTCATCTGAACACAAGGCCCGAAGAATTTTTGAGCAGTCCCTGGACACCATTGTGGTGACCGACGCCAGGTTCAGGATATCTGAAATCAACCGGGCGGGTATCATGCTCACTGGGTATCAAAGGGCGGATATGCTGGATCGGAAAATGGCATTTGGCGACTTTATGGCCAAGGCCTCGGAATGGGATCGGCTCCGGGAGTTGCTGACCACCAGCGAATTTGTCCTGAATGAAGAAACCGATTTCTTAAGGCCTGACGGCTCCTCGATCCGTGTTCTGATCACCGGCGGTGCAGATTATGGGGCATTTGGCTGCGGCAAGACCTTTCATTTTATCATCAAAGACATCAATGAAAAAAAACAGATGGAGCAGCAGATTGCCCAGGCGGACAAGCTGGCCGCCCTGGGTGAGCTTTCTGCCGGTGTGGCCCATGAGATCAATAATCCCTTAGGAATTATCCTGGGATATACTCAGTTGATGCTCAAGGAAGATGCGGTAAAAATGGCATCAGGCCTTGAGGATGATTTAAAAACCATTGAAAAGCATGTCAAGAACTGTAAAGATGTGGTTTCGGATCTACTGAGTTTTTCAAGGAAGGGCTCAAAGGAGATGGCCCGTGTGGAAATCCGTGGGGTGGTGGATGGTGTGGTTAAATTCCTCAGCAATCATACGGATTTTAGAAAAGCGGAGATTCGCCTGGACCTTTGGGACGATGAAGGGCTTGCGGTTCGGGGTAATGCCCAGGAATTGACCCAGGTAATGATTAATTTAATGATCAATGCCTGCCACGCCATTGAGGGCAAGGCCGACGGGTGTATTGAAGTGGTCACAGCCCAAGCAGACAATGAGGTGTTGATTTCAGTGAAGGATAACGGATCTGGAATTAAAAAACGACACCTGACCCGAATCTTTGATCCTTTTTTTACCACCAAACCCGTGGGCCAGGGAACTGGCTTGGGCCTGTCTGTGGGATATGGCATTATCCAGCGCCACGGTGGTCAAATCACCGCGAAAAACCGGGACACAATAGGCGCAGTATTCACGATTCGTCTTCCCCTTGACAATAAAATATAGGTGAAATCTGTGAAGGAGAAATGAGATGACCGCACACATCCTTGTGGTGGATGATGAAAAGGATATGACCCGCCTGCTTCAGCGAACCCTGGAGCCGGAGTTGGATTGCAAGGTCACCACGGCGTTCTCAGGGGAGATGGCCTTGAATCTGCTGGAACAGACCGGCATCCTATTTGACCTGGTGATCAGTGATATCCGCATGCCGGGTATGGACGGATTTGAACTACTTGAACAGTTGAAACAAAACAGCCCGGATCTCACCGTGGTCATGCTCACCGCCTACGGCAATATCGAGTCTGCTGTCATGGCCATCAAAAAAGGGGCCTATGATTTTATTTCCAAGCCCTTTGAACAAAATGAAATCATCTTTAAAATCGGCAAAGCCCTGGAGCGCAGCCGGTTACTCAACGAAAATAAGCAGCTACAGCAACAGGCCCAGGGGGACGATCCCTTACCACTCATTGGCCAGAGCCCAGCCATGGAAAAGGTGTTTGAAAAAATATCCCTGGTGGCGGACTCCGAGGTTACCGTTCTCATCACAGGTGAATCTGGCACCGGAAAGGACCTGACAGCCCGATTGATCCATAGCCTGAGCAACCGGAAGGACAAATCCTTTATTCCAGTGAACTGCCCCACCATCCCTGAGCACATCCTTGAAAGCGAGTTGTTCGGGTATAAAAAAGGGGCCTTTACCAATGCGTACAGGGACAAAACAGGACTTTTTCAGGAGGCTCACCAAGGGACCATTTTCCTGGATGAAATTGGGGATGTGGGACCAACGATCCAGACCAAGCTGTTGCGCGTCATCCAGGAAAAAGAGGTAAAACCCCTGGGCGATAACCGGGTCGACCAAGTAGATGTGCGGATCATCGCTTCCACCAATCAAGACCTCAAGCAAAAAATCGCGGATAAAGAATTCCGGGAAGATTTTTTCTACCGGCTTTCGGTGATCACCATAGAGCTGCCCCCCCTCAGAGAAAGAATTACAGATATCCCACTGCTTTGTGACCATCTTTTGGCAAAGCACTGTCAAAAACTGGGAAAATCACCCAGGCGATTGTCTAACAATTTACGGGACCTGCTCATAAAACAACCCTGGCCGGGCAATGTTCGTGAATTGGAAAATGTGCTGGTGCAAGGCATTCTGTATTCTGAAGGAGAAACCATTCGGCGGGCCAATGTGTCAGTTCCCACGAGTGACAGCAGTGAGAACAACACCTTCAACGGCCTGGGCAAAGAGATCGGCCAACTCCCCTACAAGGCCGCCAAAGAGCGTGTACTCAACCAATTCAACCACGATTATATCGGTGCCATGCTCACCATAACCGGCGGTAATATCACCCAGGCGGCTAAACGCTGTGCCATGGATCGACAGGCCCTTCAACAGATTATGAAACGATATAACATCCGTCCAGACCGCTTCCGGGGAAAATAAAGGAAAAGACCCGGTCTATTCCAGCGTGAGAAATTGCATGGTTGGTCGGCTAATACATCAAGTTTGGTAAAAATATAATAATCCAGGGGCAAACCATCAAAATAACGACACCCAGAATAACAGCCAATAGAAAGGGTAAAATCCCCTTAAAAATTTTTTCAAGGGGTACAGGTTCCGCCAGCACATTCTTGGCCACCCCGTAGACCACATAGACATTGATGCCCACAGGGGGGGTGATTACGCCCATTTCCGTTACCATGACAATGATCACTCCGAACCAAATGGGATCATATCCCAATTCCATGACCACGGGAAAAAAGATGGGCACGGTGAGGGTCACAAAGGCCAGGGCATCCATGAAGCATCCCCCCAAAAAATAGATCAGGATGATGATGCCCATGACCAGCGCGGGGGACATGTTCAGGCCGCTGACCCAGCCGGCAATTTCAAATGGGATCCGGGTGACGGCCAGAAATTTTCCGAAAATAACGGCACCAGTGATGAGCATAAGCACCATGCAGCTGGTTTGCAGTGTTTCCACCAAAGATTTTCTAAACCCCTGCCAGGTCAGCTGCCGCCGGATCACAGCAATGGCCAACACACCGAAGGCCCCAACCGCTGCGGCCTCAGTGGGGGTAAACAGGCCGTAAAAAATGCCGCCGACAACAAGTGCAAATATCGCAAGGGTTTCCCCTAATCCCAACAGTGCCTTGACCTTTTCACCCCAGGTAAAGGACTTCCCGGCCGGGCCCAGTTCCGGGTGATTTCGGCAGCGCAGATAGATGGCACCAATAAACAGCAGCGTCACCAGGATGGCCGGCAAGATGCCCGCCACAAATAGCTGGCCAATGGATTGTTCGGTAAGGATGCCGTAAATGATCAGCACCACGGATGGGGGCATAATCATGCCGATACCGCCTCCCGACGCCACAGCACCTGTGGACAACTCATCATCATAACCAAATCGCTTCATCTCCGGCAGGCCCACAGTGGCCATGGTGGCCGCAGTGGCCGGGCTTGAACCGCATACCGCACCAAAGGCGGTGCATGCCGTGACAGTGGCCATGGCAAGGCCCCCTCGGACCGCCCCCAAAAATTTATACCCGGTATCATAGAGGCGCTTGGAAACGCCTGAGTTAAACCCCAGCTGTCCCATGAGGATAAACAAAGGGATGGTGGTCAGATCATATGAGGCAAAGGTTTCATAGATATTTCTGGATAAAAGGACCAACCCGGCCTCGGGGGAGGTCATCAGGGAAAATCCAAGACATCCCACCAGGGTCATGACAAAGGCCACGGGCATCCGTGTGGCGAACATGAAAATCATCACAACAACGCCGGCAATGCCGGCCAGGATCGGGCTCATATCACTCACACGTCCTTTACGTTAATCTGCTTTAGCGTATCCAAAATACGCTGGAAGATGGTCACGGAAAAGATCAACATGCCCACTGCCAGAATAAAAACAATATAGTGGATCGGGAATTCAAGGTTCATGGAGACCTCTCCGGCCGCTTTCAGGTCGGCGGCATAAAGAAACATCTGCCATGCAATGACGATGAACAATAACAAACTCAGCACTCGGGTGGTCAATTTAACCCAGAGCTGAGCCCGAAGGGGCAGCAGTTGCAAAAAGATTTCCACCCCCACATGGCCGTTGACCTTGTAGGTGTGAGGCAGGGCCGCGGCGACTGAAATAACGGCCAGGAATCCCACCAACTCAACGGCACCAAACACCGGGTGCTTAAAAAAGCGGCCCCCGACATCGACCACGGTAAGAAGCATCATGGCGGTCAGGGCCAGGCCGCCAACCCCAAGTAGCATTCGGGTAAGGGCATTCTGCAAATTAAATAAATATTTCATGCTTATAATTGGCTTTTGATAAAGTCCACAACAGCCTGTCCATCCAGGCCCTTTTTAGATACTTTTTTGATGTATTTGTCAATGACCGGGGCTGCAGCCGCTTCCCATTTTTTGGCTTCGGCCACTGACTGGGGAATGATCTTTCCCCCTTTTTCCTTGAAAAATGACAGACCTTCACGATCTGAATCGTCCCAGGCCTTCCCGTGCTTTGCGGCCCATTCTAGATTGATTTGGGAAATGATGTTCTGCTGCTCGGGGGTGAGTTTGGCCCATTTGCGTTTGTTCATGAACACGGCAAAGGTGGTGGTGTAGGCGGTGGAGTAATTTTGCACCATGTAATGAACCACTTCTCCCAGTTTCCATCCTTTGTTGGATTCCATGGGGTGGGAGGAGCCGTCCACCACCCCTTTCTGGAGCATCTGGTAGCACGCTTTCATGCTTTTACCCACAGGGGATGCGCCCAAGGCCTTCTGAACCCGGCCGGATGTGCCGGTCCCCCTGAGTTTGAGACCTTTGAGATCCTCCAGGGTGTTGACAGCGGTGTCACGCGTGTGAATGAAACCCGGACCATGGGCATGGAGGAACATGATCTGGGTGTCTTTAAATTCTTTGGGATTGAAATGTTCCAAAACGGCATTGGCCAAGGCCGTAGCCTGGGCACCCGAGGTATATCCCATGGGAAGGTCAATGGCCGCAGCCACGGGAAACCGGCCCCTTGAATAGGCCAGAACCGTCATGCCCACGTCTGCAATGCCCTGGACAACGCCGTCATAGGTCTGGGGGGCCTTGGTCAAGGTACCGGCAGGATAGTATTGGATGACAACTTCTTTGTTGGTCCGTTTTTCAACCTCCTTACACCAGGATTCGGCCAATTGACTTTGGATATGGGTGGGGGGGAAAAAGTTGGCATAGCGCAACTGGGTTTTCGCCCTCAAAGATGGGGTAGATAACAGGCAAATGACTGTGATTAAAGAAAAAAGAATACCTGCTCGTTTCATGAAAACCTCCAATGATATAGCATATTTTATTTGTGTGGTAACCGCAGGCCAACGGATCATCCTGGCCCATCTTATCTGGGGCAAGACCGGTGTCAAGCAAAATCCCGCTTGGCCAAAATTCTTTGGACTGAAAACTGGTTGACACGTCAACAATAGGTGCTTTATTCAAGCCGGATCACAACGATACCGCCCCGGCCATAGCCAAAGGGTTTAAACAGCCCACCGTAGGCCGTGGCAAGACCATTGTAAAATCTGAAAAACGGCAGGGTATAGGGAAAAGGCTGGCACGGATCCACGTCCAGAATGATAACCTGTTCTGTCTTTGGATCAAAGCCTCCCACAGGGGAAATGTGGGGAATGTTCATCTCCTTAACAAAGCTGCCTTGGTCAAAATGGGCAATGATCAGGCAGTTGTCTTTGATCTGAAAAGCTTTAAGGCAGGTTTTGATTTTCGCTTTTACCGCCGCAGCGTCTTTACCTTTCCGGGCACGGATCACGTCAACTGCGGTGTGGGGAATGGCGTAGGCAGACAGGCTGGCCTGAATGACCTGGGCCAGTACCTCAATGGGCAGGCCCCGGCGGCCGTTGTGTCCGTTGGGACCCATCCGTTCCTTCCAGTGGGCGGCCTTGACCCGGTCAAGGAGCTGGGCCTGTGTGATCGGAGAGGCTGCCGTTCCCTGGGTCCGTTCTGCCAGGGTGTTGATGACGGAAACCACGGAAGCGACGGAACAAGAGGCTTCATGGAATTGCTTTACATGGTGACGGAACAGTCCGGCACGCAGACTGGGACCGGATGTATCCCATGGGCCCGGTGTGAAATAGCGGGCCTGCCCCTGTCCAAAGCAGCCCGTACGGGTCACGCCATGGTACCCATACCGCAGGGTGAGCAAAGCACGGACCGCATATCTTTGGATGATGGTTATGGGCGTCATTTTTACTGTCGGCTTGGACGTTCGCTATTATTGTTCCGAAATGGGGGTAATTGTTCCACCAATATTAACGGCCAACCCCTGATCCGTGTCCTCAAGGTAGCGGGCCATTTTCGCCAAGGCCTGCTGGTTGAATTTTATCAAATGATCCGGCGTCTCCAGGTAAAGGTTATCCTTGCGTATAAACAGGGTGTTTGGGTCAAGGATGTGCCGGACCCCGGTATTGAGGATGAGGGTCAAACCATCTGTCGGACGGATATCCACCGCAAACACAGCGGTTTCCTCATAGGGGAAATAGACCTTTTCCCTTCTGCCGTCGTCAATCATCTGGCTTAAAAAATAGCCCTGATCGTCTTTTTGAATGGAACGGTTGAAATGAGTTATGATTTTAGGATGTTCAAACCGTCCGTGCGCGTTGTGCCAGATGCCGTTCCCATCCATGTAAAATACCGCTTTTTCCTTGGGGATCACAATGGTTTGATGCTGGGGTGCCATGGGGACCTGCTCCTTTTTGAAATAAAATACGCAACCATTTTGTCCGGCATAACACAAAGCAAATACCGGTTCAAGACCGGATCGCGGTCTTAAGGGTGGTTTTTTTATAAGAAAGTCCTTTGCACACCGCATAGGTACTTTCTATCTTCGTTGTGGGCGGACCACGGTGAAAAACCAGGTCCGCCCGTGGCGGTTATAAATCATGTTGTAATGTGGTGCTGTTGAAGATAAAAACACAAGATGTATCCTAAGATGTGGTGTTTACATAAGGAGACAACGATCGTATGACACACTTATCCAGCGCGGATCTGTTGCCCGGAGGTATCAGCGACAATCCTGAAATAGCCGAACTGCCAGTGGTTGGCGTTTTGGACAAATTGGATCGGGCAATGACAGACCAAAAGCGGGCAGTGCTCCAGGCACCGCCCGGCGCCGGTAAAACCACCCTGATCCCCCTGGCGCTCAAAGACCGGCCCTGGCTGCAAAATAAAACCATCATCATGCTGGAACCCCGGCGGCTGGCCGCCAGGGCCTGTGCAGCCCATATGGCGAAGTTGCTGGGGGAAAAGCCAGGACAGACAGTGGGGTATCAAGTCCGTATGGATCGGTGCATCGGCCCTGCCACCCGCGTTGAAATCCTCACTGAAGGTATATTGACCCGGCGTATCCAATCTGATCCCGGTTTGGATGGGATAGGGCTGCTGATTTTTGATGAATTTCACGAACGGCATATCCATGGTGATCTGGGGCTGGCCCTTGCACTGGAGGCGGCCGAGGTGTTCAATCCTGAGTTGAGGATTATGGTCATGTCGGCCACCATGGATACGGACGCCCTTTCTAAAATGCTCGATGATGCGCCCGTGATCTATTCCCAAGGCCGGACCTGGCCTGTGACCACCCATTATCTGGATACAGCGGTTTCCGGAAGGGTCCAGAGTGGGCGGTTTCAGCACCGTCCTGGTGATAAAGCAACTGAAATCTTAGGCCCCTGTTTCAGGACCATTGTCAACGCTGTGGCCGACCAGACAGGTGATGTCCTGGTATTTCTTCCCGGTGCTGCCCAAATCCGGGCAATGGCCCATGCCCTTGAAGATCAATATAAAGCGCATGATACCATCCACATCCATCCCCTGTTCGGCAATCTTGATCCTGGTGCCCAAGCTGCGGCCATTGCGCCGGCACCCAAGGGCAGACGAAAGATCGTTTTGGCCACGCCCATTGCAGAAACGTCTCTGACCATCCAGGGGGTGAAGGTGGTAGTGGATTCGGGTCTGGCCAATGCGCCGCGGTTTTCTCCGGGCCGGGGCATGACCCGGCTTGAAACCCTTTCCGTATCAAGGGCCTCAGCGGACCAACGCCGGGGCAGGGCCGGTCGAACAGGGCCCGGAGTCTGTTACCGGCTCTGGTCAAAACATGTCCATCAAGGATTAATCCCTTTTAACCGGCCGGAAATCCTCAGTGCAGACTTGGCCCCTCTGGCCCTGGAACTGGCCCGGTGGGGCGTGGGAGAGCCCGGAGAACTCAAGTGGTTAGATCTTCCGCCCAAAAAAATGTTTGATGCCGCCATTAATTTGCTCCAGCAGTTGGGTGCTCTAGATGATAAGGGCCGGATCACCCCCCACGGAAAAGTCCTTACCGACGCCGGCACCCATCCCCGACTGGCACATATGATCATCCGGGCCCGGTCCATTAAGCAAGGATATACGGCCTGCTGCCTGGCGGCACTGGCTGAAGCGCAGGATATTGTCCCATCGTCAAAGGCAGCATCAGATCCCGATGTAGGGTTACGACTGGAATTATTGGCAAATCTGAACCAGGGCAAACATTATCTTGGCGAAACCGTTTACAGAAAGCGGGGGAAAGCAGTCCTAGATCGTGCCAGGCAGCTGGCAACCCAATTTCGCATCACGGACACATCCTTGGATGTCCAGGGCGCGGGACGACTCCTGGCCTTTGCCTGGCCTGAACGGGTGGCAAAAAAGCGTAAACCAGGATCATTGTCCTATTTGACATCCTCTGGCGCAGGGCTTTTTTTCCGATCAGACAACGCAGTATCTGCCAAAGACTATATGGTTGCGGTCCATGTGGATGGAAATCCGAAAAACGCAGCGGTTTTTTTGGCAGCGCCCTATAACGAGAGGGATTTAAATCGGGATTTTCCCGATGCCGTTGAAACCCACGAAAAGATATTATGGGATGATAAAAAAAATGCGATATCCGCAAAATCACAGACCAAGTACGGAAAGCTAGTGCTCAAAGAAGGTCCCGTATCCAACCCGGATCCCCAAAAAGTAAAGCGCGTCCTTATGTCGGGTATTATTCGGGTCGGGCTGGACGGTATCGCTTGGCCTAAAAACACTCAGACCTTCAGACATCGGGTAAATTTTCTCAGGACCCTGAATGACCCGGCATTTAGAAAACTGGTCGATCTATCAGACACGGCCTTGGTAGAAACGCTGGAAACATGGCTGGGTCCTTTCCTGGAGGGGGTCACCTCCTTGAGCGGGTTAAAGCGAGCGGACCTGGACGGGGCGATACGGGGTATGTTTTCCTGGGAACAGCTAAAGCTGGTAGATGCCCAGGCCCCAAGCCATCTCCGTGTGCCTTCAGGCTCACGAATTCCCATCCAGTACCATGGCGAAACCGGCGAATCAACATCGCCGATATTGGCGGTCAGAATCCAGGAAATGTTTGGCCTGACAACCCATCCGACTGTTGCCGGGGGGCAGGTGCCTCTGACGCTGCACCTATTGTCGCCCGCCTCCCGGACGGTGCAGATTACTAGTGACCTTCCCAATTTCTGGAACACTACCTATACAGACGTCAAAAAAGATCTCTTGGGTCGATATCCCAAGCATTACTGGCCCGATGACCCGAAAAAGGCGATGCCCACTGCAAGGGCAAAACCCAGGAAAAAATAGCGGATTTGCTTCTTTTAAAGGGGATAATGAAATCTCTTTACAAGGCATTTGAATCGCCTTATAATATTTAATTACATCGTTAATCAGTTCAATAAAAATAATCTGAATAATAGAAATAGCGATCGCGAAAAAGGATACGATTTAAGGGTATCCAATACCCATTGATCATGGTCTTTCTTATTTTCGCTATCGACTGTTTTGAATAACGGCCGTTGGCCGACCTGGTCTTTCACCGAGGTTTTTCCACAACACATCATGAAAGAACCGAATGGATTTGCATCGGTGTTTCATGTAAAAAATATCGGTGGCAGTGCCTCTCCAGTTTGATGAGCTGGAACCAACAAGGATGGGGGCAACCCGGTCCAGGATACGAACGGTAAAGACCATACCAACGCAGTACGGAGATAGAACATGCAGGCAGACCCTGTAAAAATACTTGTGGTGGATGATGAGCGACCCATTCGCCAGAGCTTTTCCTATTATCTGGAGGACCTGGGGTATGAGGTGATTACGGCAAAAAACGGGCGGATTGGAATGGAACTTATGGTTTCGCAACAGCCGTCCTTGATACTGCTGGACCTTCGTATGCCAGAGATGGATGGACTTGAACTGCTCAAACAGGGCAAAAAACTCATCCCTGATACCCCAATGATTGTCATTTCCGGTGCCAATCGTATCGGCGATGTGGTGCATGCGCTGAAATACGGGGCATGGGATTACCTTGAAAAACCAATTCAGGATCTGTCCATTTTGGGACATGCTGTTGAAAAAGCCCTGGAAAAGGTAAATTTGATCCGGGAAAATCTCGAATATCAGGCTCACCTTGAACAGATGGTGCTGGACAGGACCCAGAAACTGGAAACCGCGAATACCCAGTTGTCTCATATCAACAACAGGTTGCGCAAAATCGTAAAAACCACCCAGGGAATGACATGCTGTCAAAATATGACCCAATTTTCTGAAATGATTCTGGAGGAATTCGCAGAGCAGATGGGGGCCTCCGGCGGCAGTCTGTATCTGTTGGAGGGCAGTCAGCTCAAATTAAAACATGCGTTGGACACAGGACATGCACCACCGGTACTTGATTTGCCGCTGAAAGAAAATTCGGTGATGGGTAAAGTCATGAAAACAGGCCGTCCTGTGCTGATTTCGAATATTGATGATGACCCGGAACTGACCCCCAGCACCTGGGACGGATATCAAAGTGGTTCCGCCCTGGTATTCCCAATTATGGACCACAGCGGCATGCCCATGGGAGCGATCACCCTGCACAGCAAAGATGCGCCGCCCTTTGTGGAACAAGATAAGGAGATCGGTTCTATTCTTGCCTCCTATTCCTGTGAAACCTTAAGAGCTGTGCAGGCCTTTGAAGCGGTTCAAAAGAGCGAAAAAAGATACCGGACGCTGTTTGAGAAGGCCAATGATGCCATTTTTATTGTCAACCGGCATTCAGGACAATATATAGATGCCAACCGAGCTGCACAAAAAATGGTGGGCCGAACCATTCGTGACTTGAAAAACCAATATTTTTTTGAGGCACTATCCAATGATACGGGAACCAATGTTTTTACCGGGAACATTGGGGACACTGCGGTGGAACTAGGCATCCTGGAATTCAATCGGCCGGACAAAACCTCAAGATCCGCCCGGGTCAGTTGTATTCCACTGGATGAGAAAACGCTGATCTGTATTGCCAGGGACATCACCCAGGACCTAGAGATAGAAAAACAGCTGCAACAGTCCCGAAAAATGGAAGCCATCGGCACCCTGGCCGGGGGCATTGCCCATGATTTTAACAATATTCTTTCAGGCATTTTCGGGTATGCTCAACTTGCGGAGATGAACCTGGACAACCCTGATGCTGCACGGAAAAATATTGAGCAGGTGTTCAAAGGCGCCCAACGGGCCGGAGAACTGGTGCAGCAGGTACTCACCTTCAGCCGTCAGGCCGAGCATGAACTGCGTCCTTTAAAGCTGTATCTCATCGTAAAGGAGACGGTAAAATTTTTACGTTCCACCATCCCTGCCAGCATTGAAATCCGGGAAAACGTCAGCAGTAAAAGCATCGCCATGGCGGATACCACCCAGATTCACCAGGTTATTATGAATCTGTGTACCAACGCATCCCATGCCATGGCAGGTGCTTTCGGCGGGGTGCTTACCGTGTCTCTGGACGATGTGATGCTTGATAAAAATGCGGTTCAAAATGAATGTAAACCAGGCCCATATATCCAATTGACAATCCAAGATACAGGCATCGGCATCCCAGACAATATTTTAGATCGAATTTTTGATCCCTATTTTACCACCAAAGAGATCAGTCAGGGCACCGGCCTAGGGCTGGCGGTGGTGGGCGGTATTGTTAAAAAACATGGCGGTTTTATTTCAGTGGAGAGTGAAGTGGGCGAGGGCGCAGTGTTCAGCGTTTTTTTCCCGGTTGCCAACACGTCATCGCTCAAGACATTAACCGGTAAAGGTGCCGGAATGGTCGACAAAGATATGGCTGACGGGTCTGAACGGATCATGCTGGTGGAGGATGAATCCCCCATACTGAAAGCCCAGCAGAGCATATTGAAACGTCTGGGATATAAGGTTTCAGGCTACAAAGACGGGGTGGAGGCCCTGGCTGCATTTCAGGCAGATCCCGACCGATATGATCTGGTCATCACAGATATGACCATGCCCAAGATGAACGGGGATGAACTCTCCCGAAATATTCTGTCATTGAAAAAAGGAATACCCATTATTTTGTGTACAGGGTATCATGAAACATATACAAAAGAGACAGCCCTTGCCGAAGGGATCTTGACGTATCTCCAAAAACCTGTGACCGGAAAGGTCCTGGCCCAAGTGATTCGAGAGGCGCTTACCAAAGCCACCCCCGAAACGCGCAGTGCATCAAGTGAAGGAAGGAACAGTGAGCCAGGCAGATAGATTTCCGGGATCCATCTTGATTGTTGATGATGAGCAGTATATCCGGCAAAGTTATATGTTTTATTTTGAAGACCGTTGCTGGGAAGTCTCTTCCGCTGAAAGCGGAGAACAGGCCCTTAAAAAGCTTGTTGACCTGGACTGCAATGCGGCCGTTGTGGATATCCGGATGGGAGAAATGGATGGTGAATCGTTTATCCGAAACGCCCTGAAACAATTTCCGAAAATGGTATTTGTGATCTGCACCGGCTCCCCGGTATTTAATATGTCCAAAGACCTATCGCAAAATCCAAGGGTGTCGAACCAAATCTTTACCAAACCCGATTCCCAGATAAAAGACCTGGAAGACGAACTCATCAACCTTCTATCATCTTAGGCCCATGATCAACGCCCGGGGCATGGCCGCCCCGGGTCGGCAACTGCACGTTACAAGATGGCTTTCATAGCCCCCATGTAGCCCCGCAATTTCTTGCCCACCACCTCAACGGAGGTGGTGCGGATCGCTTCGTTAACCTGTATGAGTCGAATGTTGTCACAGCCGGTATCGGAAAGATCCAACCCCTTGCCGATCACATCAGTATCAATGGTTTTCATAAACTCGGCCAACATGGGAACGGCTTTGCGAGCAAAGAGGTAACAGCCGTATTCTGCCGTATCTGAAATTACCACATTCATTTCATACAATTTTTTCCGGGCAATGAGATTGGCAATCAGCGGTGTCTCATGAAGAGATTCGTAATAGGCAGATTCTTCAATGATACCTGCGGAAACCATGGTGTCATAGGCCAGTTCAACCCCGGCCTTAATCATGGCAACCATGAGAATACCATTGTCAAAGTATTCCTGTTCAGGGATCGGTTCATCCTGGCAGACAGCATTTTCAAATGGCGTTTCCCCGGTTTCTGCCCGCCATTTGAGCAGGTTGGCATCCCCCGCATCCCAGTCTTCCATCATGGTTTTGGAGAACTCTCCGGTCATGATGTCATCCATGTGCTTGTTAAACAGCGGGGTGAGGATCTCTTTAATGGCGTCGGCCAGGTCAAAGGCTTTGATTTTGGCCGGGTTGGACAGGCGATCCATCATATTGGTGATCCCGCCGTGTTTCAAGGCCTCGGTTACGGTTTCCCAGCCGTATTGTACCAGCTTGGCGGCATAGCCTGAATCAATGCCGTTTTCGATCATCTTGTCGTAGCACAACAAAGATCCCATCTGAAGAACGCCGCACAGAATGGTCTGCTCTCCCATGAGATCGGATTTAACCTCTGCCACAAACGAGGAGTGAAGCACACCGGCTTTGTGACCACCGGTGCCGGCGGCGTATGCTTTTGCCAGTTCCAAGCCTTCGCCCCGGGGATCGTTTTCCCGATGCACGGCAATGAGAGTGGGAACGCCAAATCCCCTTTTATACTCTTCCCGAACTTCGGTGCCCGGAGATTTGGGCGCCACCATGATGACGGTGAGATCCTTTCTGATCTGCATGCCCTCTTCAACAATGTTGAATCCGTGGGAGTAGGACAGACACGCATCCTTTTTCATCAGGGGCATAACCGCTTCAATCACCTTGGTGTGCTGCTTGTCCGGCGTAAGGTTGATGACCAAATCGGCCGTGGGCAGCATGTTTTCATAGGTGTCCACAGTAAACCCGTTTTCCGTGGCATTCTTCCAGGACTGCCGCTGTTCCTTAATAGCAGCGTCTCTGAGGGTATAAGAGACATCCAGGCCAGAATCCCGCAGATTCAGTCCCTGGTGAAGGCCCTGAGAGCCACAGCCCACGATAACGATTTTTTTGCCTTTGAGTGCGTCTACACCGTTGAATTCTGATGCATCCATAAATCTGCATTGTGATAATTCTTCCAGTTGACGCCGCAAGGGAAGGGTATTGAAATAATTGGTGCCCATCATTTATCTCCTTAACAGTTTAAAATTGTGTTGAATATCATCCGTATTGGCACCATGACGGAAATTTTTTATTGCGTCAAATGAATCATTTGCAAGATAGTATTGTTTAAATCGGGATAATTTGTTAGAATCAAAGGAAAAACGAATTCAAACCGGTATGTTTTTATGATGCGTTACGGGTAAATCTTAGTGAACGTCCCGCTTGCCCTGCCATCTTAGAGGTAACATGGATATCCGAACCTTAGAATTATTCCGACATTTAAGCAACTCCCTTCATTTTACCCGAACCAGCCAGGCTTGCCATATTTCAGCATCGGCCCTTAGCCGAGTGATCCAGCGTGTGGAAGCCGAAGTGGGGGAAAAATTGTTTTTCAGGGATAACCGCTCTGTGGAGCTGACCTATGCGGGGATGGCGTTTAAAAAGTACGCCGAAGATGTACTGGGACGGTGGGACCGGCTCCAGGGGGAATTGTCAGAGGACGAGATTCTTCAGGGCGAACTTTCCATCTACTGCTCGGTAACGGCGGCCTATTCCATTTTACCTGAAATCATCACCCGGTACCGGGCAGTTCATCCCCAGGTGCAGATTCGTTTACACACGGGTGACCCGGCCCGATCCATTGGCAGGCTGATGAACCGGGATGCCGATGTGGTCATTGCGGCGCTACCGGGCAAACTCGAAAAGCCACTTGCGTTTTTAACCATGGCTGAAAGTCCCCTGGTATTCATTGCATCCGGTCAATATCCCGAGGCAGTGGTTTGGGACAGCAAAGACATCGACTGGGAAAAAACGCCCATGATCCTGGCAGATACCGGAGTGAGTCGGGACCGGCTGGACCTTTGGTTTGCCCAAAACAAAGTGGTGCCCAACATCTATTCCCGGGTTGACGGCCATGAGGCCATACTTGCCCTGGTGAATCTCGGTTGCGGTGTGGGACTGGTCCCCAAACTGGTTCTGGATAAAAGCCCCCTGGCAAAGGAGATGCAGATTATTCCAGATGCGCCTGAGCTGGCACCTTATGAAATCGGACTTTGCACTCGAAAAAAAAGCCTGGACAATCCAAGGATTAAAGCCTTGTGGGAAATTGCGGCCCAGGTGTGAGAATTTAAAAAATGCAGTTGACATTGGCCAAGGCATATGGTTGGTATCTCTGTACTTTTGGAGCACCTGACAACCAGACCCTAATAATATTGAGCCTAAAGTCCTTCATGAAAAATTCCGATGGTTTATTCCGATGGTTTATATTATCGTAAAAGGAAGGAGAAGTAATGATTTCAATACAGCCCAATCAATTGGCAGGCTTGAATGTTCTGTACGGTTCAACGTATACGGCATCCACGCGCAGCCATGGCACGCAACCACCCCGTGTTCAGATCAGCGGTGAATATTTCCGGTTTGGTGCTCAAATTCAAACCGACTTTCGCCAGACGATTGATACTCAGCATGCTGTTTTTCGTTTTAATCCATTGAATGATGCCGATCCCCCCAACCTGACCTACGGCCAGCGGCCTGACCTAGACCTTTCACCAGCAGCAGCCAAAGAGCTGACAGGGCCTGACGGCTATTTTGGTGTGGATCAAACATCCCAGCGGATTGCCGATTTTGTGCTGAATGGGGCACAAGATGACATTGAATTGTTGAAGGCCGGACGGGAAGGCATCCTAAAAGGGTTTGACGAAGCAGAAAAGGCATGGGGCCAAACGCTGCCAAAGATTTCCTACGACACCTTGGAAAAGAGCCTGGCCGCCATTGATGAAAAAATCGGATCCCTTGGCGAACCCATTGTGGATATTTCGGCATGAATGCGCTTCATCATATAACACTTATGCGTGTCTTGAGGCTGACCCTGCTTGCCTTGTTGGTCGGTTTGGCCGAAACTGGGAGCGCGTCAAACCTCGTTCTTCAGGACAGTCTTAGAAATACCATTGAGCTGGCACAGCCCGCCCAACGCATTGTCAGCCTGGTGCCGTCAGCCTCGGAAATTCTAACGGCCATTGGCGCACAAAACCAACTGGCTGGGGCAACCTATCATGATCTGACCCTGAAAGGGGCAGCCCATCGGGGGGTGATCGGTGGTTTTTTCACCCCCTCACTGCCCCACATCAAACGCCTTGATCCAGATCTTATCATTGCCTCTCCCCTTCATCAAAAAAGACTCCAGGAGGCAGGCCTGGATAAGATTCCAGTATTTTTTTATGAAACCAGACGCCTGGATGACGCCTGGCGCTTAATGAGGGCAATGGGAAAAATTTCAGGTCGGCAGGATGAAGCGGCCGCCCTGATCAAAAAAAATAAAGACCAGCTGGCCCATATCCGCGCCAAGCTGGACAAGGCCGGTGTCCCCCCCAAACGTGTGATCCGGCTCATGGGCCGGGACAGCATCATGACCCCGGGCAAAGACAGTTTTCAAAATGACATGATCCGGGCTGCCGGCGGGATCGCGCCAGATTTTGTGGCGCCGGGAAACATCGTGACAGTTACCCAGGCGCAATGGATGGCATTTGACCCGGAGATGATTTACGGGTGTGGCGCGGATAAGGTTGCGGCAAAAAATTTTTTTTCCAAACCAGGCTGGAAAGAGGTCAGCGCAATCAAAACGCAGCAAATCTATTATCTGCCCTGCGACTTGACGTGCAGGGCCTCGGCACGGGTGTCAGGGGTTGTGGCGTATCTCGCCTCTATGATGTATCCCCATGAGTTTGCCGATGAAAAAAATTTTATCCATCCTGTGTCCCAAATCTCCCAACAGCCCCTGGCGTTGTCGGCACTAAAAGGAGACGACAGCAAGACACCCGTGGTCCTGCCCGATTATGTAAAATCTGCTGCCATAATCCGTTCCTATCTATTTGATTTTCAGAACAAAACCCTTGTCATCGACCTGAAACACCCCATGACCGTAGTCTCCACCCTTGAAGGCCAGCGGGACAACATCACCACCGTGGGCAACCATTACTCTCCCCCACCCACCTGGTTTCCCAGCCATTCCAAGGGGCTTGAGGATATCCGCCGTTCGGTGTTAAGGGCCATCAGCCGGGAAAAGGATCATACGGCGTTTCTCATGACCGGGGCAGACATGGACGATATCTGTGTGAATACCTTCACTTTTAAAGAGATGCAGGTCACCGCCCTGGTCACGGCCGGCGTGGTGTCCAATGCCATGCGCATGGGTGAAGACACAGGGCTGTGGTATGAACCGGGCACCATTAACATCCTTATTCTGACCAATATGAAACTCAGTCCCCGGGCCATGACCCGGGCCATCATCACAGCCACCGAGGCCAAAGGTGCGGCCCTGCAGGACCTGGACATCCGCTCCGCGTATACCGGGAAAACCAATGTGGCAACGGGAACCGGTACGGATAACATCCTGGTGGTCCAGGGTACGGGCACCCCCATTGACAATACCGGCGGCCACAGCAAAATGGGGGAACTCATTGCCAAAGCCGTGACTGCCGGGGTAAAAGGGGCAATTAAACGACAGAACGGCCTGGTATCCAGCCGTCATGTGGTCCAGCGGCTGGAAGACAGAAAAATCAGTATCTATCAATTGGTGTCCGACGCCCAATGCGACTGCCAGGGCACAAGACATGACGTTTCAGCCATGGTGGAACATTTGCTGTTGGCGCCCGAATATTCAGGATTCCTGGAAGCCGCCCTGAGCCTTAGCGATGCATGGGAAGCGGGTCAAATTCAGGATTTAACCTCCTTTGACCGCTGGTGTGACCAGATGGCGGCACAGATTGCCGGCCAGGATCATGTCAAGGTCGAGGCCTTGATCACGGATGACACCATGCCGTTGGTGATTCGAAAGGCCCTTGACGCCATCATGACTGGTGCTCAAATTCGAATGAGGGATGATTAATCATCCAATTCGGTCATGGCCAACATTTACAACGCACCTAAACAACAGGGAATTTATGGAAATTTATCAAGGAATTATACTCGGCATTCTTCAAGGACTAACAGAATTTCTGCCGGTGAGCAGCTCCGGCCACCTGGTGCTGGGGCAAACCTATTTTAACATTACCGAAGGTAACCTGGTCTTTGATGTGGCCGTACATATGGGCACACTGGCTGCGGTGCTGGTGGTCTATTTTTCAGATATCCGCTCCATGACCCTCTCTTTTTTCCAATTTTTAGCCGCATCCAATAAAAGAGAATTGAACCGCACCGATGAAAATCTTAATTTAATCTGGTGCATTCTGGCAGGGTCCGTGCCCACAGCGCTCATCGGATTCGGCTTAAAAAAATTTGAGGACATTTTATTTACCTCTTCGTTATTGGTCGGTGTCATGCTGATGGTGACAGGCACCCTGCTTTGGGTCTCTAAAAAATATGTCAAAAATGAAAGGGTCAACACAGCCCCCCTGACCCTGAAACGGGCGCTGTTAATTGGCGTGGTACAAGGGCTGGCGGTGATTCCAGGGATTTCTCGATCTGGTTCCACCATTGTTGCGGGACTGTATGCCGGGCTTGACCGGACCCTTGCCGCGCGGTTTTCATTTCTCTTGTCCATACCGGCCATTTGCGGGGCACAGATTATCAGTGTGAAAGATCTGTTGAAAACGGGCGGCGCCATTGATCCGGCCGTCATTTGTGGTACAATCGTCTCTTTTTTTGTGGGACTGGCAGCATTAAAACTATTGCTAAAACTGGTTCATACGGGTAAATTTCATCTTTTTGCACCCTATTGCTGGCTGGCGGGTGCGCTGGCGTTGTTGTCGAATTTTGTTTAACCATTTGGCGTGTTAGGAGTCGTTATGCACCCCGGAATTTTCAGGGAATATGACATCCGCGGCATAGCGGGTGACGAAATATCAGAGGCGGATGCGCTCTCCATTGGACGGGCATATGGGACCCTGCTACAAAAACAGCATAGAAAAAAAATATCTGTGGGCCGGGATGGCAGGCTGACCGCCGAGGCGTTTTCCACCGCATTTATCAAGGGCATCCTCTCCACAGGGTGTGATGTGGTGGATATCGGTCTCTGCCCCTCGCCGGTGTTGTATTTTAGCATCCACCATCTTGAACTGGAAGGCGGCGCCATGGTGACAGCCAGCCACAATCCCCCTGAATACAACGGATTTAAGCTCTTGAGTGGGCAGGATTCCATTCACAGCCAGGGGCTCCAGGACCTCCGACAGATTATTGATAACAACGCCTTTGTCAACGGAGAAGGGCAGTTCACTCAGGCCGATGTACTTCCCGCCTACAAGGCCATGGTTGTAAATAATATCACCCTGAATAAAAAGTTGCGGGTGGGCATCGATGCGGGTAACGGCACCGGCGGTATTACAGCCCTGCCTGTTCTCAAGGAGCTGGGATGCAAGGTCCATGATATCTACTGTGATCTGGACGGTGCATTCCCCAACCATGAGGCCGATCCCACTCAGAAAAAAAATCTCACCGATCTCATCGCCCTGGTAAAAAAAGAAAATCTGGATCTGGGCGTGGGCTATGACGGCGACGCGGATCGCATCGGTGTGGTGGATAAAAATGGAAATGTGATCTACGGCGATCAGTTGATCATCATTTTTGCCCGGGAGATTCTGGCACGCAAACCCGGTGCCACCTTTATTTCCGAAGTTAAATCTTCCATGGTGATGTATGACGAGATCCGAAAACGGGGCGGCAATGCCATCATGTGGCGCACCGGCCATTCTCTGATCAAGAAAAAAATGAAAGAAGAAAATGCGGCCCTGGCCGGAGAGATGAGCGGTCATATGTTTTTCAAGGACCGGTATTATGGTTTTGATGACGCCCTCTATGCCACCTGCCGCCTACTTGAGATCATTGCCGATACCGGAATGGGTGTGGATGAGCTGATCCAAGACCTGCCCGTGACCTACACCACGCCGGAAATCCGGGTGAACTGCCCCGATGATGCCAAGTTCGATGTGGTAGCTAAAATTATGGCCCAATATAAAGCAAAGCAGGAGGTCATTGACATTGACGGCATGCGCGCCATCTATGAAGACGGCTGGGGCTTGGTTCGGGCCTCCAACACCCAGCCTGCGCTGGTACTTCGGTTTGAAGCCCTGACAAAGGCCCGCCTTGATGCGATTAAAAACGAAATTGAAACGGATCTAAAGACAATTATTGACCAATTGTAATCAACTCGACGATTCATAAATATGATGCAGTTATCCAAGCCCCAACAAGACGCCGTCAATCATACCGGCTCCCCGGCCCTGGTGGTCGCGGGAGCCGGTTCCGGTAAAACCCGGACCCTCACGGCAAAATTTTCCCATCTCACCGCCACAGGCCACCTTCCCGAAAGGATTCTGGCCATCACCTTTACCAATAAAGCGGCCCAGGAAATGAAATCCAGGCTCATGGAGATGACCGGCATGCCGGCCATACGCTTTGAGTGGGTCAGAACCTACCACTCCGCGTGTTTGATGATCTTAAAAGAACATTGTCAGACCATAGGATATAAGGCCCCGCTCCAGGTCTTTTCCGTGTACCAGCAAAACAAATTGATCAAAGAATTATGCGTCCAAAATAATATTGAAAAAAAATATGCCAATCGGCTCCTGTCCACCATTTCACGGGCAAAAAATTTTGGTGACCCCGCCCGATATTTTGACCAGCATCCCGGCTTTTATAATATTCACATCGCAGATATCTACACCCAATACGAAGCCCGACTCATGGAAATGAACAGTGTGGATTTTGATAATATCCTGTTAAAAACAAGAGACTTGCTAAGGGATCATAAAGATATCCGCCAGTGGTATAGAAACCACTTTTCCTTTATCCTGGTGGACGAATACCAGGATACCAATAATCTGCAAGAAGATCTCACAAGTCTGCTGCTGGGCCCCCACCGCAACCTGTTCTGCGTGGGAGATGACTGGCAGTCTGTCTACGGATTCAGGGGCTCCAACGTCAACCATTTTCTTGGGTTTCCCCAAAAATACAAAGACGCGAAGATTTTCCGGCTGGAAGAAAATTACCGCTCCGCCGACGAGATTGTCCAGGCTGCAAATGACATGATTGACTATAACCCGGATAAAATGGACAAGCGGTGCTTTTCCCAAAAAAAAGGCGGTGTGGTTGAAATATATGACTTTATGTCCGATTCCCATGAAGCAGAATGGGTGGCCAAACGAATTCGGGCATTGAATAAAAGCGGTCAGGGCATCCCTTATGAAAACATGGCCGTGGTCTACCGAACCAAATTCTGTTCCCTGCCCTTTGAAAAGATTTTCCGGGCCTTCAGAGTCCCCTATCGGCTGATGGGATCCCAGGGATTTTTTGAGCGCATGGAAATTCTGGATATTAATTCCTATCTTTCTGCGGCCTTTTTCCCTGGGGATGACCTGTCCTTTGAGCGTATCGTCAACACCCCTAAACGGGGCATCGGCCCCACCATGATCAAAAAAATGAATGCCATGCGACAGCCAGACCAAAGCCTTCAGGATGCAGCACGGGTCATGGTTAAGGAACAGGTCCTCACCAAAAAAGTCCATGGCAACCTGAAAACGGTGTTAGACGTGCTGGATACCATCCATGACATGCCACCGGCCATGGCCATAGAAACCGTTCTGGATCGGACCGGATACTATGATTATTTGGAAAAACAATGTAAAACCGAAGAGGCGTTTATCTCCAAAAAGGAGAATATCGACCAGCTTCTCTATACCGCCCGGTCCAAAGATACCCTGCTGGAATACCTGGAAGAAGCCGCTTTGATCCGAGAGGACAAAGAGGAGGACGACGTTGATGAAAGCAAGGTGGCCCTGCTCACCATCCATTCGGCCAAAGGGCTTGAGTTTGATGTGGTGTTCATCGTGGGGTGCGAGGAACGGCTGTTTCCCCATTGGCGATCCATTGATGAGGGGGATAAAGCATTGTTTGAGGAGCGGCGGCTCATGTATGTGGCCATGACCCGGGCGGAGCGGTTCCTTTATCTTACCCATGCAAATTACCGCAAAGGGGAGTTTTCCATACAGAGCCGATTCATTGACCAGATCAAGGAATGCCTGGCGTGACCGACCGGCAACCGTCCCATATGGATTTATCCTATTTTATAAAAGCGCCCATCTCCCAAACGGCGGCGAAACTTTTGGATCGCAGCCACCGAATGATTCCATCGGAACATAAGGGGATATTTGTCACCCTGTTTTTTATCATTTTTGCCACAATTACAGGGGTGGGCATTGTGGTGCCCCTACTGCCCTTATATGCCCATGATCTTGGGGCAAAAGGCATTTATGTGGCCATGATTTTCGGCGCCTTTTCCATCTCCCGGACGGTGTTGCTGCCGGTGCTTGGCAGGTGGTCCGACCAAAAGGGGCGTAAACCCTTTATCATTGCCGGCCTGGTCGCCTATATCCTGATTTCCCTGGCCTTTGCCTGGACCACCACTGTGGAAGGGTTGATTTTTATCCGATTTATCCAAGGGGCTGGGTCTGCCATGATCGTGCCCGTGGTCCAGGCTTATGTTGGTGAAATTACCCCGGAAGGTACCGAAGGCTGGTCCATGGGGCTATTCAACCTATCCATGTTTTTAAGCCTTTCTATAGGGCCCTTTATTGGGGGAGCAGTGCTGGATTACTGGTCCATGGCAGGGGCCTTTTATTGCATGGGCGCACTTTCCCTGGCGGGCCTGATCCTTTGCCTGATTTTTTTACCGCCGCTTTCCCAGGAAAAAATCCGAAAGAAAAAACATAGAAAAACTGTGCCCTATGCCATGCTCATCCGGGACACAGAGTTGATTGGACTGTGGGTCTTCCGCTATGCCTACACGGCCTGCATCGGAATTATCTGGTGTTTTCTGCCCCTTTATGCAGATACCGCATTTCACATTTCCGGCACCAAAATCGGTTTATTGGTTATGATGGGCGTCTTTGTTTCTGGGCTGCTGCAGCTGCCAATGGGATATGCCGCCGATCGGTTCAATAAAAAAATCATGGTGATGACAGGCGGCTGCCTATGCATCCTGGGTATCATCTGCCCGCTCTGGGCATCATCATTTAATGATCTTCTTATCAGCGTGTTTATCTTTGGCATTGGCGGCGGCATTGCCATGCCCGCCATATCCGCCATGGCCGTGATCAAAGGCGACCAAAAGCACGCCATGGGTGCTGTCATGTCCCTGCTCACCGTGGCCCACTCCATGGGGATGCTGACCGGGTCCTTGCTGGCCGGACTGTCCATGGATTTTTTCAGCCTCTCCTACGCCTTTCCCTGCGGATTCCTCATCATGGTTACCTGCACAATTGCCTTTCCCATTCTGTTCCGCCAAACGCCTGATGCCACCGAACCAACACGAATTGGACAGAATTGACATTGTGCAACAACCGCTTAGGGGTTACTCAAGATGACGTTGTTTTTTAGGGACCTGGTTTAGGCCATATTTGGCTATTCTGATTGACCAAACCCGGAGGGACAATGAATTATTTCGAGGCGTTTGTGATTGAATACCCTTTAAAGATGGCCTGAAAATGGGTTGAATACAATGTGAAGTTATTGGGCACAGGATAACCACGTGGAAGGGATATCCTCTCCGGGAGGAAACGACGCCCTATATATGGCCCTTTTTGAGCCCGAAAAAGGCGATATAGACCCAAAAAACACCTTTCTTTGGACAATAAATACTTAATAATCAATTAGTTGTCGTGGCCCGACCCTGCGACGACCCCTGCGACGACCCTGCGACGCACATTTCCAATCAAATTTCGTGCCGCAGATTCAGGTTGGACATACATATCCCTTACTATGAATTGTCGATAGACGCCATCAACTCAGGTACTGTTTCAGCAGACAAAATTTTTCTTTTTAACGCTTGCAGTCGGTGTATATCGTGAATGCGTTTTATTTTTGTCATCATTGTCTTGCAGTCATCAGTACCACCAAATTTTATATTCACTGCCAATTCAATACCTTCCAGTAGTCCCAGTTCGCGACCCTGCTTACGGCCCTGCTCACGCCCTTGTTCACGACCCTGCTCAAGACCTATTTCAAGACCCTGTTCGCGCCCTTCTTCAAAGCCCTGTTTGAGCCCTTTCTGAAGGCCTCTGTTTTCTAATTGTTCAGCCAATGTCATAATGATGCCTCCTTTTTCCTCAGACAAGGTATTTGATACGATGGAATGTATCCGTTCTGTTGTAATCCCATCAACATTGCTGAATATA
>PDWJ01000623.1_pt1 | contig 50272 bp, 41 predicted proteins | sample 1430881 | NCBI WGS metagenome assembly PDWJ01 (sample SAMN01162460, study PRJNA174530) | Oral metagenome, whole genome shotgun sequencing project. | biome: Marine environment; feature: Marine mammal; material: Swab sample of the gingival sulcus; isolation source: swab sample of gingival sulcus...
TTTGAGCAAATGTGCTCATATTGCGTGCATTTCTATGCACCTAATATACCCTCATTCCGTTGCGCTGTAAAGGTTTAAAGCTTCAGCATCAAGCCCTATTTATCTCACTTGCAGGGATGAATCTGTTTTCAGGCAGACTTTCGCTGAAAAAAGATATTCCATCAAATCTGTTGTCTGTAAGACAAGCACAGTATGAGAGGATAGATGGAAAAATATCAAACTGAGCTACAGTTTCGTGTCTAACGGCTCCGGCAGCCACTTCAGTCCCTGATGTTATCAGAGGGATATGCACTGTTTCCTGAAAAAGATTTTTTCCATGTCCCACATAGCCATGTTCCAGAAATTCCTCGCCATGATCCGCTGTAACTATTATCAAGGTCTTTTGATCCAGCTCAAGGTCCCTTACTGTTCTGAACAGTCTTCCCAGTTCAGAGTCAACCTGTGCAATCTCTCCATCATAAAGGCCCATAAGGTGTTCCAGTTGCTCAGGGTGGAGAATATCTCCATTCTCAGAAATATCCCAATATGATTTTCCGTCAGTTTCATCGTTGCAGAAAAGAGTATTGAAAGGAGCTGGCGGATCGTATGGAGCATGAACATCAAACAGATGTACAGTGAGGAAGAAGGGTTTTTCGTGATCAATCTCCTCCAGCCATTGAATAGCCATATCTACAGTCTCTTCCGCACGGTCGTGTCCTTTTTCTGTGCAGTCATATCTATCAAAACCTTTATGAAATCCGAAATATGGGCTGAAAAGATAAACATTGAAAAAACCTGCTGTCTGATATCCGTTGGATTTCATCGCCATTGGCAGCACAGGAGTTTCCGGGCTGATACCAAATACATTTCCTGTGGCGAGACTCATTGTAACGCCGTGGGATTTTGGGGCTACACCTGTCCAGATACTGGCTGTAGCCGGAAGTGTCCATGAAGCATTGGAATTAGCATTGGCCCAAATGGTTCCTGTTGCTGCAAGGCTGTCCAATACTGGCGAAGTAATTCTTTCGTATCCATAGCATGAGAGATGATCTGCTCTCAAAGTATCAATTATTATAAGTATTACAGAGGGCTTATCTTCATAACTGCTGCAGGAAATCGTGCATAACACCATTGCAAGAACTTCTAAACTGGTCATTAATTACAGTTCCACAATAATACTTTTCAACGATATCAGAATGAGGTGTCAAAAGTCAACCTTGTTTTTGCTGCCATTTGCTTACTTCTTCAGTGTTTTATCGAGTTAATAGAAAAGTATACCGGCAGACAAAAACACTCTGACTTATTTATAAAGGTCCCATGAGTTTTCACAGGACCTTTTTTACTATCTTGCAGTTTTACTGTTCCTGAGCTTCCTGCCTGGCTGCGTATTCAGCCCTCAGGGAATCAAGGGTGTTGTAGTAGCTCTCTCTTGAATCAACTATTTCCGAGTTCTCTTTCAGACCGTCCATGAGTCTGGTTGTGAACGAAGTGTTGTAGCTTCCCTGCATGGAAAGATAGAAACCTGCAAGCTGCGAGAGATTTTCCGGAAGTTGCGGTTCGGTTCTGGTGACAATTTCTGCAAGGTAGGAGACACCGTTGCTGCTGAAAGGGCCTATCACTGTGTACATATCTGAATAAAGCGCTGCATCTGCGAACTGGGCACTGCCGAGAATGCCTCTGTATGCAGCTTCTTCTGATTCTGCCCACTGTCTTACTGATGCAGGACTGAACTGCTGGGAATCGTAAACCTCCATTGAGTCAGCTTCTGCCCAGGCTGTAAGGTTCATTCCTGAAGCAGTAATATCTTCCAGGGCCTGTTCAGCCATTTCAAGTGACTGCCTGCTCTGAAGGTCTGTGTAGTACTCCATGAGAAGAGTACTGTTTTCCATCACTTCTTCAAGGGTGGCTATACCTTCAGGAACCTCTTCAAGTTTTCTGGCAACCATCAGAGCAGGGTAGCTGCCTGAGAAGCTTGGTATGTAGAAGACAGGTCCGATGCTGTCTATCCATATGCTGTCTGTTGCAAAGGATATGAGAGACTGGGGTATTTCCATTGAGGGTATTGTTTTTGTATCAACAAGGATTTCTCCATAGTCAACAAGCTGATAGTCTGTCTGGACCGGTATCTGCATTGCAAGTAGTGACTCGGCCTTTTCCTCAAGATCCCAGAATGACTGACGGACAGTGTTACGGCCTGGAAATACCGGTACTTCCCAGTGAACTATGTCCAGTGTATCAAGGCCGCCGGTGGTATCTTCAGGAAATTCAGTAACTGAAAGCAGTTCAATGGAGTGGAATGCCTGCAGGCCGTTCTGTGCCATTGAAGGTGCCTGGAAGGGTTGCGAAAGCTCACCGGTTTCCATTTCCACGCTCCAGCCTGTGACAGTTTCAAGCTGAGCCCTGGTAAGCCTCAGAGTATCAGAGTTGCCTGCTCCTGCAAGTGCCAGAGAGTCAACCATGGAACTGGATACTTCCAGATCTTCTTCACCGGGATGAATCATGTATGTGGCATAGCGGATTCGGGAACCGCCGGCTCTCTCAAAAAGTTCTGTATTCTCTTCGTAGAAGGTTTCCAGTTCCTGGTCAGACGGAATTGCAGGTGATGCTCTGAAGGGGATGTACTTCGCAGTAACCGTTGTCATGGCATCTCTCAGCAGGAAATCCAGTTCATCTCTGGAAATCATGTTCTGAAGAGATACAGCTGAACTGAACACTGATCTGTCTGCCTGGGCTGTTACCTGATACAGAGTCATGCTGTAATTTGGATCGTTACGGTATTCATTCAGGTATGCATCAGTATCCTGAACACCCATGAGAACCAGCTGAGTTTTCAGCAGCTCTTCAGCCATTTCCATGTTTACAGGTTCCCAGTCAAGCTGCTTCAGAAACTCATCCTGAAGAGTTCTGTCTATCAGCAGATCAAAAGCGGCATCGTTTATGTCATTATGAAGAAGTGTAAGCTGGCTCTCAGCATTGGGATATCCCATGCTGACCATCTGGTTTTCCATTCCTGCATAGACTTCCTGTCTCGCTGCATCATAGGCAGAAGGTTCAAGCCCCTTACCGTTTACCATACCAACGGTGAGCTTGTCAGCTTCAACCTTCTGAAGACCTCCGCGGCCCCATTCAAGAAATATCATACCAACGAAGATGACAACGATGGCTATGAGGAATATCTTTGCATTGTCTCTGAACCAGGTTAGCATTATACAGTACCCCCGTGTTTATTTTTTAAGGCTGGAAAATAAGCAAAACAGTAGTGCAGGGGCAATAGCACTGGAGTGTACGGCATTGATTGTGAAAACCTTTGAAGATGTGGAAAAGAGAGTTGATTCTGCAGAGCCTGGAAGTGTCTTCCTCATATCAGGAGATGAGTACTGCCAGTCTTCAATATTGCTTGATCGTCTCAGAACCCGAACGAAAGCCCTTGGATACGAAACTGTTCATATTTCCCCAGGTGATCTGCCAGAGCTGAGTCTTCTTTCTCTTTTCAGTGAAGGGTCGCTGTTCAGTTCCGGTAAGCTGATCATAATCAGCAGTGTTGACAAAATTCCCAATTCTTCCAGAAACGACCTTATTCAGGTACTTGAGAAAGGTACAGAGAACATACTGTTTGCCAGAACCGAAGGGAGGAAGCCTTCCAACAAGTTCATAAGGGCTCTTGAGTCTCATGGAGTTTCATTCACCTGCTGGGAACCTTTTCCCAGCCGTATGTGGCTTTGGACCAGAAGATTCGCGGAAGAGGAGGGGATAACCTTTACAAAAGATGGCAGCGCAGCAGCAGAAGAAATAGCATCCGGCAAACTGGAAAGGCTTGCCGATGTGGTTACCAGAGTTGCGCTCTTTCACGGCAAGGGGGTCAGGGCTTCATCAGCTGGCGTGTATAAGGCTGTAAAGGGAGATCAGGAGACAACAGCTTTTGAGTTCTGTAAAGCTGCGCTCTCAGGTGACAGATCAGGAGCAATGACATCTCTGGCAATTCTTCTGCGCTCAGGAGAAGAGCCTGTAAGGCTCCTTGCTTTGCTTTACTCCCAGTGGTATCAGGTTGCTTCTGCGTCAGAAATGCTGAAAAATGGTAACTCAGGCCCGGCGACTGCGAAAAAGCTTGGAATAACACAATTCAGATGGAAATCGGTGGAGCGGTTGGCATATACCTGGAGATCACACGCAAATGCCTTGGTTCTAGATACTTTCGCTTCAGCTGATTACCAGTTAAAAAGAGGAGGGGATCCTCTCGTTTCAATCGGTTCAGTAGTGGTTGCCTTGACAAAAGATAAATAATGAAGAAAAATATCCTAATGTGACGAGAATACTACATGTGATTTCTTTGGAATGGAGGGGTAATGGCACTAGAGAAGAAGATCCAGAATCTTCTGGCTAAAAGAACCGAGCTTGCTGAAAGGCTGTCAAATCTTGAGGCCATGAAGGAGGAGACAAACCAGAGGGTTTACTCCAGGATCAAAGCCGACTACGACGGTCAGCTTAATGGTGTTCTCAGCAACCTCGGTTCGGAAAAAGGTTCTCTAGAGGGCAAGGTGAACGATCTCACTTCGAAGATCAACGAACTTGAACAGAAGCACCAGAGCGAATCTGATATGGTCGAGGAACTTCAGATCAGGGCAAAGCTCAGGGAGCATGATGAGAACGATCAGAGCTTTCAGAAGAATCTCAAAGACGCCACAAGCGCAAGGAATACTACAGCCCATGATCTTGATGACATCAGAAGTGAGCTCGGGGAACTGAAGAAAGTTCTCATGGATGTTGAAGAAGCCACAGCCGGAAAGGCATCTGTCATTCCTGAGACCGATGATTATCAGGAAAGCCTTGAAGAACTTGATCTTGAGGATGACATCTCTCTTGATAGCAATAACGATGTTACAGTTGCATGTTCTTCATGTGGCCATGTCAATCCTCCTCAGAAGCTTTTCTGCGAGGAGTGCGGCGAATCACTGGATACAGATGAAAATCTTGACGACGACTTCGATCTTCTGGATGTGGACGACGATTTGGATCTTTAGTCTTTCTGTGGTTTAATTTATCAGCAAAGATAAAAGCTTTGGTTTTTCCGAAGCTTTTATCTTTCTGCCATCATTTCAAGTATCTGTACAGCATTCAGTGCGGCGCCCTTTCTCACATTGTCGGCTGTGACCCAGAACTGAAGAATACTTCTGTCCCCTGGATGATTCCTTATTCTGCCTACGAAAGTTTCATCAGTATTCTGAGCCAGAAGCGGTTCAAAGCCTCTCTCTACCACCTTCAGCCCATTGAAGTCTTTCATTGCCTCTGCTGCCAGAGTGGCAGGAACAGGCTTTTCCATCCTGACAGTGACAGATTCAGTGTGGCCCACTGCAACTGGAACACGGGCGCAGGCTGGATATACAGGAAAATCTGCTTCAAGTATCTTCACAGTCTCCCTCTGGAGCTTCAGTTCCTCTTCTGTGTATCCTGATATCTCCGGTTCACCTATTTCGCAGAGAATGTTTCTGTGAACGGCTCCAGGTTTCGGCCCGTTAAGTTCACCCTTTTCAAGCATTGAGAGGCCTTTTCGGCCTGCGCCGGAAACAGATTGGTATGTGGAAACAGAAACCCATTTGAACCGTGCCAGATCCATAAGGGGTTTCAGAGACATTACCAGCTGTATGGTGGAGCAGTTAGGATTGGCTATAAGTCTGCTCTTATCGGTAATACTTTCAGGGTTTACCTGAGGCACAACAAGAGGAACATCGGGATCCATTCTGTGGGCTGATGAGTTATCTATAACCACAGCACCAGCTTCCAGCGCCAAAGGCACCCATTCAGAAGCGATTGAAGAGGAAGTGGCTCCAAGTATAAACATCCCCTTTTCCAAAGCTTCTTTTTTTATTATTTCAACAGTAAGGTCAGAAGTCCTGAAAATATGTGTTTTACCTGCGCTGTCTGCGGAGGCAAAGAGCTTTATCGACTGAACAGAAAGGGAACTCTCCTGAAGAACTGCAAGCATTGCCTGTCCAACGAGCCCTGTTGCTCCGACTATTCCGACTTTCATTCGAAAATATCCTTTCGCATGGTTCAGTACCGTTTAACAGTACTGATTTCTGTCTTGCTCCTTTCCTGCTGCTCAGGCACAAGGATACACACTGATACAGGAACATACAATGATAATCAGCCTAATGCCTCCGGCAGTGGCATCATGAGTGATATCAATTCCCGCAGTATTGAACTGTTCAGAGGCTCTTCAGGTGATCAGGTCATAAGGCAGATTCCGTTGCACGCGCCCCATTTAAGTGACCTTCCATACTCTCCTGAATCCTGTCCAGCTGAGTCGGGAATGATTTGCCTTCTGCAGGCGATTCTGAGGAGTGAAGGGCTTCCTGTTGATCTTGCCGCGCTGCCATGGGTTGAAAGCAGTTATTACATAGGGGATTATTCCAGGGTTGGCGCAGCAGGCCCCTGGCAGTTCATGAGTGGTACTGCAAGGCATTTTCACATGAATATGACCGAAGAGGTAGACGAGAGATACTCCTGGACTTCTTCCACCAGAACAGCTTCAGACTACCTGTCCTATCTTCGGAACTACTTTGGCGACTGGCACCTTGCGCTGGCTGCATACAATTGTGGTGAAGGGGTTGTTCAGAGGGCTCTGGCTGATGCTGAAAGAAAAGAATACGGAATGATAGAGCTTCCAGGTGAAACCGATGTTTTCGTTCCCAGGTTTTCAGCTGCTCTTGATGCGCTCAGAGGACGGGAGCAGGATAATCCTGAGCTTTCAGTTGTGCTTGTGCCTCCTGGTCTTGATTTGAGAATACTTGCCGCTGAGAGCGGAATTGACCCTGGACTGCTTGCAGACTGGAACAGAAGTTTTCTCAAGGAGAGAACCCCTGCAGGAGGAAGAAACTGGGAGCTGGTAGTACCTTCATCCAGGGCTGCTGTGGTATTTCAGGCAGCATGGACAGTGAACCGTACCGACTACCTTGTGCGGGCAGGAGATACTTGGGCCTCAATATCTTCCGCGCTGGGCATCAGCGAGGGTGCCCTGAAGGAGGCTAACAATTCTGTGTTGCCTGCTCCCGGGCAGTTCCTGCTTCTTCCTGAAAGCGATAGAATGCCTGTTAATACCCAGGCTGCCCAGAGGGCAGGGTTTTATGCTTATACCGTTCGTTCCGGAGATACACTTGGCGGTATAGGAGCTTCCATAGGGGTTTCTTCCAGAGAAGTTGCAGCCTGGAACGACATCAGCACAACAACTATGATTTATCCAGGGCAGAGGCTGATGCTTCGGGGTACTCCTCTTGAGGGCAGCGAATCTGTTCAGATAATATCCGGAGGGTCTGACGGAGAGGTTACTCATGTGGTTCGGCACGGAGACACAATGTGGCAGCTTGCAGTTACTTATGGTGTTTCAGTTGAACAAATTCAGGAGCTGAACGGAAAAGAAAACTCGTCGTTATCAATAGGCGAAATTCTCATAATAAAACCGGAGTAGGTGTCATGGCTTTTATCTTTGGTTCCAAGGCTCAGAGGACCTTCAGAAAAATACAGGACCTGGCCTCCAGCGATATGGTTGACCAGGCGGCGGTAATGATTGAGGAAGAACTTGATAACCTTTTGGAAGACCATGAGGTGGCAGGTAAACTGGTTCCTTTTCTTATGGATATCGGCCACCCTGACCTTGGTGGGCGAATAGGCGAGAAGGTTATCAGAAAGCATTCAGATCTTCGAGTCTCTGTTACCAGGCTTCTTGAAGAGAAACAATCTCAGTTTCCCAGATCTATTGAGCTTCTCAGGGTTATCTGGAAAAGCAGGCTTCACCAGAGGGATTTCAACGGTCTTTTTGATCTTCTGTCAAGAACAGACCGGGTTACAGTGAACAGGTTTGCAGATTCTGTTCAGAGCAGCTGGCAGGCACTGAACGGGGTTAAGGGCAGAGAGCTTGGAGCAGGCATAGACCGAATACTTGCCTGGTCAGTAATCTCCTTTAATAAAGGTCAGACCAGAGAGTCAATGGACATTCTGGTTGATGCGGCAGAACGGTGCCATTTTCCTGAAGAGAGTCTTTCCAGATTATCAGGTTGGATTGCGTCCAGAACAGGCGGCACCGACATGGAAGTTAATCTCAGGCGGGTAAGGATTCTTGTTGCCATAGGTGACAGAGAGCGAGCTATTGCTGAATTACCAAGCCTTTATGAAGCAGAGGATAATATCCTTTCTCAGGCAGTTTCTCTGGTTGAAAAGGAGCTTGTTCCAGGGGACACAACCTCCAGGGCTACTATTTCCCTTGCCAGGCTTATGAGTCATGCCGGAAGGGTAAACGAAGCTTGTCTTATTCTTGAATCGCTGGTGGATTCAGGCAAGGGGTCAAATCAGCTGGAACAGGCTGTTACAGGTATTGTACTCCATGCTCAGGGGTCTGCCAGGGTTCATCTGCTTCAGGCAAGGCTCAGGCTTGCAAGAGGTGAAAACACACAGGCTCTTGATTCAATTGAACGGGCTTTTCAGTGTGAAGATATTGCAGATTCTCCGGTTGTTGATATCTGCATGAGCTTTATTGATAGCGGAGTGGACAGAGACGGGCTTATAACAGGAAAGCTTGGCGAGTTTCTGGTTGAGCAGGGATCTGTCAGCGAAGCTGTTCAGATTCTTGTTTACAGTGTTTCCAGAGACCCGGAATGGGTTCTTGAAAAGCTGCAGGCACTTTTAAAGAGAGACAGAAGCAGTGCAGCTGTACTTACTCTGGTTGCAGTGGTCCTTTTGGTATTGAGCAGAGTTGGAGAAGCTGCCGCAACCCTTAAACACCTGGCTTCAAGAAAAGATATTAAATCTAAGCAGGATATTTATTCTGTCCTTTCATATTTCGATTATCTCATGGAGGAACACCCTGAACTGAGAAGACTCAGGGCTTCCTGCGGTTCCAGAGGTGGCGCTGATTCAGGTTCAGCATCTGACTGGCTTGAACTTGTTCTTTCAGGTGATAAGATCAGTGAAGAGGGTTACCTCTCTATTTTTGACAGCGGAATAATAAAGAACAGGGCAGAAGATCTTCTGAAATCAGGATTTGAACCTACAACTCCGGTGAGCAATCTTCTCTATGCTGAAGCCATATTCAACTCCGGTGAGGTTGAGAATTCAGGAAAACTGCTGGAAAGGGCGATGGAGTCTCCTGAATTGGTTGACAGGGTGACAGGAATAGTTTCTGCAATGCCTTTTTCAGTTCTGTCAAAAATTGAACCTGCGGAGACATTGAGCACTCTGAACCGTTACGGAAGGGGAGAGCTGGTAGCGAAACTTCTTCCGCTGCTTGCAATGCGCTCTGTTGAGCCCTGGATGGACCAACTGGCCTCTGAAGTGGTTCTGGGAACAAATGAGAGAACTGTGATGTTCAGACTGCGGTATTTCATCGACAGCGGTCGTCCCGGTACAGGGGCTGCTGCAGTAAAGGGCATTGATTCCGGTGTTCCTTCGATTGACAGGCTCGTGGAGGGGTGTTCTGCAGCAGCTGCAGGAGACAGGGACAGAGCTACCGATGCTTTATCACAGGCTGCGGATTCCGAGAGTACTGCACCTCTGGCCAAGGCTGTGCTTTCCATGCTGCTTGAAGAAAACAAGGGTACTACCCTTGGAACCATAGCTCTGGCAAGGGCAGACCTTAATACAGGGAATGCCACAGGCGCCAGGGTTACACTTATGCCTGTTCTTGATAAGATTGAGGTACTCAATTTCCTTGAGGAAGCTGTTGCGGATCTGCCTGCATCACATGAACTGCAGGGATGCCTTGCCCTGGCAAGGCTTTATTCCGGAAATCCTGAGGGTTACAGAGAGGCAGCTGGAACTGCCGCAGAGGGTAATTCCGGAGTAATTAAGGAACTTGTTGAGAAAGGTGCCCGGTACTCAATTGCTGCCGGTGATTCAGAAGGTATGATTTTTGCAGCAGAGCTTGGAGGGAAGTATCTTGAAGATTTTGACCCTTCAGAACTCTGCATAAGGGCACTTTGCCTTAACCCTTCTCTCCACCAGCGGATTGGACTGGAAACTTCAACTGATCCTGTTCTTGTCATGCTTATTTCCCTTGCATCTGAAAATGCAGAAAGTTTTAAAGAAGAAACGATGCCTGAGTGGGTGAGCCTTCCAATATCCATTGTTTCATCTGCAAGGGAAACCTGGTCAGCACAGAACAGTACAGATGCTCTCGTTGAGCTTGAAAAACTTGCAATTCAAATAGATTCAAGCCGGGAAATTCATCTTATCAGGATGGCGCTGGCTTCTTCCGGTCTGAACAGATCTTCAGAGCTTCTTTCAGATGCAGAAGCTGACAGTTCCCTGAGAAAGGATTTCTTTGAACTTTGTTCGGAGAAGGAAACAGCAGGAGCAGCAATGGAACGGCTCTTCCCCTTTGGTATAACCGCTGCAGAAAAGACTGAAGTTGATCTTCTTACATCAATGCTGGTAAGGTGCGGAGCACAGGATAAGCTGTTTGACCTTGCAGAGATGCTTCTTGGTTCTGAAGACGGAAAGTACAGGGAAGCTGCGTCAGAAATAGTGGAAATGTTTATTCCCACCGCAGGTGAAGAGGGATATCTCTCAGTTGAGCAGGTGGTAAAGCTGCTGATAAAGGCAGGAAGGCTTTCAGACGCGTTTTTTATGGCCAGAGGTAATTCCGAACTTCTTCAGATAGTTCGGGCTGTCAGGGATGAAGCGGATGCTTCCGGCAAAACTCCTGAGGGACTCATACAGTCAGGAAAGGCAGCTGAAGCTGTTTCTCTTGCGGCAAAGAGCGGTTCGCCGATGAGATTTGGTGACATACTATGGAAAACCGGTGACAGAATAGCCGCATGCGGTGTCTGGAGAAAAGCATGGAGTTCAACAGGCGATCCTTCGTACCTTGTGAGAATGGTTCATGCTATGGACTCAATGGGTAAACCTAGAGATGCTGAGGCTATAAGAAGGATACTTGCTGATAAGCATCCGGAACTGCTGCATACAACTGGTAAACCAATTAATAACAACAATAATCTTGTAATGATAGAATTTAGTTTACTGTAAATAGGAGGATAAAATGGCAGATAATCCAACCGGACTTACCACTGAACAGCTTTTGGTAGAGCTTGGCAGAGCAGTTCTTGGATTGGGAACCAGGATAGATGCCCTGGGGGAGAAGCTTGATACCATAAACTCTTCTCTCTCCTCTCAGGCTGACAGCGCGCCTGCTTCAGTGGACCTGACCCCTGTGCTTGAAAAACTGGAGGAACTGAAAGAATCAGCAGCAAGCGAATCACAATCTGTAGATTTTTCACCTCTTACAGAGCAGATGGTTGAAATAAAGGAAGCCTTGTCTTCTGCAGCCAAAGAGTCACAGAACATTGATCTTTCTCAGTTGACAGAACCTCTGTCTGCCATAAAGGACACTCTTGATTCCCAGGCAGGTGTTGAAGAGAAAGCCATTGATTTTACTCCGCTCACAGAGAAGATGGAAGAGCTTAAACAGTCAATCGTTATTTCTCCTCCTGACTTTACTCCGGTTACCGATAAGCTTGAGGAACTAAAGGAAGTATCAAGACCATCCGAACCAATTGATATAACTCCAGTCCTGTCCAAGCTGGAAGAAATTAAGCAGTCGATGGCTGTTTCTCCTCCTGACTTTACTCCGGTTACCGATAAGCTTGAGGAACTAAAGGAAGTATCAAGACCATCTGAACCAATTGATATAACTCCAGTCCTGTCCAAGCTGGAAGAAATTAAGCAGTCGATGGTTATTTCTCCTCCTGACTTTACTCCGGTTACCGATAAGCTTGAGGAACTAAAGGAAGTATCAAGACCATCTGAACCAATTGATATGACTCCAGCTCTCTCTAAACTGGAAGAGATTAAACAGTTAATGGTATTTACTCCCACTGATCTCAGTCCTGTTATTACCAGGCTTGATGAAATCAGGGAGTCAGCAAAGCCAACTGAACAGGTGGATATAACTCCGCTTCTTGCTAAACTTGATGAGTTGAAGCAGTCTTTTGTTGTAACACCTCCGGATTTTACCTCAATAGAGTCTAAACTTGACGGGCTGAAAGTTTCTATTGCAGAGCTTGGAGCTGCAGAGCAGGTAAAGCCTATGCTGAATTCAATTGATGGAAAAGTCGGAGAGATTCCCGTACAGATAATAGCAGGTCTTGGAGGGAAGTTCGATGAGGTTATAGCAGGTGTTCATGACAGGTCCTCAATAGCTGAACTGACCTCTCTGATCGCAGTTATGAATGATAAAATGGAGGCATCAGGATCTGAGATTCTTCAGTCACTGAACAGTTTGCCTGTGAAACTTGATGAAAGTTCTTCACAGATCGCAGAATCGGTTACAAAGCTCAGAGAGGCCACGGCAGAGGTGCTGGAAAAGGCTGAAGCTTCACTTGAAAAGAGCAGTGATACTCTGGATAAGGTACAGACTGAACTTGAAAGCGGTCTGAAACACAACACTGAAATAGCCGGAAAAATGGTAGAAATCACTTCTAAGTTTGCCGGGCAGGTTGAAAATGAGCAGATATCGGATCTGAATTCAAGAGCAGTCAACCACTTTAACTCAGGCGAGTACATGGAGGCAGAGAAGCTTTTCTATGAGGCACTTCAGCTCAGCCCCAATAATCCGGAACTCCTTTGCAACAGCGCTCAGGTTCTGGCAGCGGAGGAAAAGCTGCCTGAAGCTGAAGCAGCTTTCAGAAAGGCTCTGGAGATACATCCTGAACTGGAGCCTGCCATTTCCGGTCTCGGTCTGATAATGGTGAAAACCGGCAGGGCAGAGGAGACAATCGAATTTCTGAAGAGTACTATGCTCAGCGGCGATCCTTCTGTAAGAACATCCATTGCATACTCAAGGGCTCTTGCTTCAACCGGTCAGCATGATAAGGCGGTTGAGCATCTGGAGGCTTGTCTCAAGTCCGCTCCTGATAACCCTGAGCTTCTGGGAGAGCTTGCCAGGTACGGAAGTGCGAAAGATTAAAAGTTGAGAGAGCTGTTTTTTTCTCTGCTTCTGATTCTCTGGTTCAGCAGCTGTGGCTCTGCTCCGGAAGTGTCTTCTCTGCTCACAGACATTGAACGGTGTGAGGAGAAGGTTTCTGAAGGTGATTCTGTGCTGGCTGCAGGAGATTCTGCGGCTGCAGCAGAGTGCTATTGCTCAGCTGCTCTTCTTCTTAACTCAGGTACTCCAGAAAGGCTGGAACTTGCCAGTCGCTCCATTGAAGCAGCAGGCGGCTTTTATCCCCCTGCAGCACCCCTGCTCCTTGAGTCGGGGCTTTCTGAAGCCCCTTTCCTGGCCATCAGGGCAGGTGGTTCAGAGGCGGTTTCAGGCATAATCAGAGGATTGAATGATGAAAAGTTCGATCTGCCTGACTATGTGGCTCTGCTTGCTGCCGAATCCCTTCTTACAACTGATCCTTCACTGGCTGAAAGCCTTCTCTTCACTGTTGATGAACTGCCGGGCAGAGCAGGCAAGGACCTTTTGCTGATAAAGTACAGAGTTGCTCTGAATACAGGTAATATGAATGCGCAGCAGTACTTATGGTCAGCTGCAATGGAACATGATGACGATGAAATGGCATCCCATTTCTTTCACTTCAGAGGCATGGCCCGTGGAGCATCAGGAATTGATGATCTTATCAGATCTTTCAGTCTCTGGCCTGCAAGTGACCTTCATGCATCTGCATACAGGGCAATAAGGGACAGGGTTCTTCAGGATAACAGCATTGCAGATGAGCTGATTGATCCTTTTTACCTGGGAGGTCTGTGGAATGAGGTTCATGATATAGCCGTGAACTCTCTCTCTCCTCCTTCCCATGCTGTTTATCTCGGCGCCAGAACCAGAGACCGTCTGGGCAGATATGAAGAGGCAATTCATCTTCTGGAAACATATCTGGATAGATGGCCGGATGGTGATGACGCTCCAAACGCTACCATCTATCTGGCCAGGGATCTGGCGGCAGTGGGTGAGGTGGAGAGGGCAATGGAGACTCTGAACCTCTATGAACGAAAGTGGCCGTCACATTCCCGAATAAGCAACCTTCCCTGGTACAGAGGCAGTCTTCTTGCGGAAAACGGAAGGTGGGAAGAGTCCATACCCTATTTTCTGGAAACTGTAAGGAGATACCCTTCCAACACCACAGTTGATGACGCCCAGTTTTACCACTGCATGGCACTGATGAAAACTGGCAGAACTGAAGAGGCAATTGAGGCGCTGGGTAATTTCAATGCAAGGTGGACAGAGAGTGTTTACAGGCCGGGGGCGCAGTACTGGTATGGTGTGCTAAAGCTGCAGAGCGGTGATGAAAGCGGGCATGGAGTACTTGAGAGTCTGATAAGGGACAAATCTGAAAGTATGCCTGCATTTTTCGCAAGGGAGTTTCTCGGACTTCCCCCCTGGGAGCCTGAAGTAATAAATGAGCCTTTAGGGGAATGGATGGCACGGAACGGAAAGCCTGAAGCTGAGCCTCCTCAATGCGCTCTTGACGGGCTTACTCTTATGAACGGCGGCTGCAGAACATGGGCTCTGGATCTTTTTCGTCAGGCGGAGGAAGAGGTAGGCGATGTGTACATGCTGGCTCCTTTCTATCTGGCCAACGATGTCTGGGAGCGGGGGCCATCGGCAGCCTGGCGAATATGGAGCCTTGAGGATGATAACCGGCCTCTGGATCTCTGGAAACTCAGGTATCCCGCTGCGTGGCCTGAAGAGGTGCTTTCAGCCACAGCACAGTTCCAGATGGATCCCCTTCTGCTCTGGTCCATAATGAAACAGGAGAGTGCTTTTCAGCCAGGCTGCTACTCAACTGCAGGAGCAAGAGGTCTGATTCAGATGATTCCCAGCACTTCAGAGTATGTGGCAATTGAGCATGGATGGGATGAAACCTATTCACCTGATATCCTTTACGATCCTGCTACTTCGGTGCATTACGGTACAGCATGTATCTCCGGTTACGGAGAGAGCTTTAACTGGGATATTCCCGGAACACTGGCTGCCTATAACGGCGGTCCCCACAACGCCCTGAGATGGGGCTGGGAAGAATCATCACCTGAGGAGTTCTACAGTCGAATCACTTACAACGAAACAAAGAAATATGTTGATATAGTCAGCTATAACTATCTCGTATATAAGCATATATGGCCTGAGTACAGTTCAGCCCCCTGATTTTGCGCCTGTCTGAATGCATCGTTATAATTACTGCGGTCTGAAAGACCTGCTGGTCATCCATATACATTAAATGAAAGGGAGCCTTAATGTCACGGAAAATCTACAGTGATCTTACCGATCTTATTAAAAAGAAGAAAGAGGAAGGGCTCTATAAAGAAGAGAGAATTATTGAGTCTCCTCAGGGAACCGAGATTGAGGTAGCTGGCAGAGGAAAAGTACTTAATTTCTGTGCAAACAACTATCTTGGACTTGCTTCACATTCCGAGGTCTGCAAAGCAGCAGAAAATACCATAAGGGGAAGAGGTTTCGGCATGTCCAGCGTCAGATTCATCTGCGGTACGCTGGATATTCACAGGGAGCTTGAGAGGCGGATGTCTCAGTTTCTTGGAACCGACGACACAATTCTCTATGCAGCGTGTTACGATGCCAATGCAGGTATTTTTGAGCCTTTTCTCGGACAGGACAGTGCGATAATTGCCGATCAGCTGAATCATGCCTCTATTATCGAGGGTGTCCGACTCTGCAAGGCTAAGAGGTACATCTACAGTCATAATTACACAGGAACAGGAAGAAGAACCTTTGACGGCAAGGACCTTCCCGGACTGGAAGAGATACTGAAGAGTGAAGAAGTGCAGAACAGCCGGTACAGAATGGTTGCCACAGACGGTGTATTCAGCATGAACGGCGACATTGCGCCGCTGAAAGATATAGTAGAACTCTGCGAGAAATACGATGCTCTTCTCATGGTTGATGACAGCCACGGCACAGGCTACATAGGCGCAACAGGCAGGGGAACCCATGAACTCTGTGAGGTAATGGGCAGGGTAGACATAATCACCACCACATTTGGAAAGGCCCTTGGAGGAGCCAGCGGCGGCTGTGCTTCAGGAAGACAGGAACTTGTTGACTGGCTGAGACAGATGTCCAGACCTTACCTCTTCTCAAACACAGTTGCGCCTGCAGTTGTAGGCGCTACAATTAAGGTTCTTGATCTCATTGAGGGTACCACTGAATACAGAGACAAGGTTCACGAGAACGCAAAGTATTTCAGAGAAAAGATAACAGAAGCCGGTTTCACAGTCCTCGAAGGTGACACTGCTATAGTGCCTATCATGTTCGGTGAGTATGAAAACGATGCAGTTCTTGCTCAGAAGTTTGCTAAAGAGCTTCTGGATTATGGTGTTTATGCAATCGGTTTCTTCTTCCCTGTGGTGGCGCTCGGCGCATCAAGAATCAGGGTACAGCTCAGTGCCGCTCATACCAGAGAGCAGCTGGACAGAGCAATTGATGCCTTTGTTCAGGTAGGGCGGAATAACGGCATAATAGACTGATACCTCTGTCAGCTGCCTAAGGTTGACATACCCGATAAAAGTACTCATCTACCTGTTATGAGTAAAAACTTGAATGAGGTACTTGGAGAGAGCCTGTTCGGAAAAGTAAGAAGGAAAGTGCTGGCCGTTTTCGTTCTTAATCCGGACAGGTCTTTCTATCTGCTGGAGCTTATCAGGCTTGTGGATTGCGGTCGCGGTGGTGTTCAGCGCGAAGTGAGCAGACTGGCCTCAGCTGGAATAATTACAAGGCAGAGGGCAGGGAATCAGGTTCATTACAGAGCAAATATCAATAATCTTATCTACGGAGAGCTCAGGGCGATATTTTCAAAGACCACCGGTCTTCTTGACCTTCTCCGTTCAAGTCTCAATTCCTGCAGTGAGCCCCTGGGCATGGCTTTTGTGTATGGAGATTATGCGGAAGGAAAGGCTTTTGATAATTCGCCGATAAATCTTCTGGTTATCGGTGATACCCCCCTGAAAGCAGTTAAGGAATGTACAAGCAGTTTTTCAGAGGAAACTTCAAGGAAACTCAACATCACAGTTCTTTCCACCGGTGAGTTCAAGAGGCTGATTCTTACAGGTGACCGGAAAGTCAGGGAAATTCTTGGGGCAAAGCGCATTTTCTTTGCAGGGGGTGAGAAGGAACTGTCGGTTCTGTCCACAACAGGTGATGATCTGTTTTCGGGATTGTTCTGATCAATCTGAATGAGCATACTGACTGCGATGCGTGAATATGCTTCGCCCAGCCAGGCAGCTGTATCGTGTGTTAGCTTCAGGGTCGTTCAAGCTGTTTGCGTGAATACAACACTGCGAAAACCAGAGTTCCGGCGAAGCAAACAATTGAGTGCATGATACCTATGCCTGTGGAAGAAGCAGGAAGAAGACACCAGATGGAAGCAAAAGCAAACATCACTAATGCGTATGGTGTGGAAAACTTCGCAAAAGATACGGCAACAAGTGGAACGAGCAATAGACCATAGTGATCGTATACAATTGGGCATGCGCCGACAGATAACCATGCGAGCAAGGCTGCCGATACAACCCTGTCAAGTGAAACAAGTTTTTCACAAATCCCCTGGAGTTTCCAGTGATTGAGAATCAGAATAGAAATAAGCATCGTAGCTATTACAGCCAAAGTTCCAAGAACCTTCCCTGCAAGTTGGGCATATGCATATTCAGTGACTCTCTCAGCTCGTGGCAAATCATTTCCTGAATCGATAAACCAGCTTTGTGACAACAGTGTGGTGATTCCAAATATGCTGAGGTTGTTGCTTCGGGACAGTGTCCACTCAGATGAGGCCATATCCAGCCATTCTAAATAGCTGCTCCAGATTTCCAAACCGTACAGAGCAATGCTCAGAATAGACAGAGAGAGCAGAACAATCAGAAGTGTTCCCCATGCTCTTCTGCTGTTAAGCGCAAGAATCACGGATGTCAGCCCGATCTTTGTCAGAAGAAAAACAGAAAGAGCTGCTCCACCGATACGAGAATCCAGGCCTGTGAACAGCGCAACACCGAGTGAAAAAAACAGGAATGGTGAAATCTGTCCCCATCTGACTGCAGAAATCATTGGGCCACTGACAGACAGCAACAGAGTTATCGAAAGAACAAACATCAGTCTCTTATGTGTATTTGTGATAACTCTACTGGATAGAAACACTCCTGCCCAGCCAGTAAGAAGGAGAATAATCAACCAAATTCTTGAATACTCTAATGGAGAAAGGAATCTTAAAGGTTCCATCAACAGGAGGAATGGTGGCGGATAAACTAAACTGTACTGTTCAGGCAGAGTTATATCTGCTTTAGCAGAACTTGATGCTGCATTTGCATATACATAAGGATTCAAGCCTTCATCTGAAGCTAACCATCCACTGGCGTAGGCGATATAATCTTCAGGAGGGATAGGGGTGATACGCTTTGCCGAGATTCCTGATACCGCAATACCTGTAAGCAGAATAGCTGCTGCAACAATATCCATTCGAGAACGGGAAAACATTCTGCAATGAATGATGCCCATATATCCAATAATATCCTTTCAATAAGCTAAGAATATGTGAATCTTATTCGTAGACTGGTAGAAGAATATATTGCCAAAATGGAAGGAAAGCGCAAAGTCTAACGAATTCCTCTTTTGAGAACAACCCTCCAGGGGAGGAAGAGATATTTTCGAAACCCCACCGATCAACAGCAATACCATCAATACTGCCATCAGATAGCTGTATGGTGAATATATAAACTTTGCTTGACTGCAAATATGATAGAAATTAATTTAATTTATATTTAATATATTTAACTATTTCAAGCAAAGCAATCAGCTTTCTCCATCTTCTGATACCTACTTGCCGCTCTTACGGTTCGTTCTGATATTATGATTTACAGCTTAATGGAGGAGGAATATGTCAAGCAGCATTACCCGTTTTCAGGAGGATGTGACAAGAACGATTCTGGAGCTTAGAAAAGCTATCAAAATAATTATTAACTGTCTTCCTGAAAAAGTAGAGAGCCCCCACGATGTCTATCAGGTACTGGGGCTGGACAAGAAACTTGGATGGCGAATGTACAAGATAGTCAACGAAGAGGACCTTTTCTTCGCAGCTCAGTTTGTTCCAGGAAGGCACTCCTTCGGCAGATTTATCAAGAGCTGCAAGTCCAAAGGGGTTGCTAAGGGCTATCTCCAGAATGCAGTCAGAGCTGTAGAGTACTTCTATGAAATTATTGATATTCATTCAGGAGACAGGCATTCCATGGACATGATGCTCATGGCCAGCTCAAGAGATGGCAGAGACCAGGCTATGAATACACTGAGAAAGCAGTCATACTATGCTCAGAGCCATCTGCTGGGGCTTCAGGCGGAAACACAGCTTGATGCATGGTTTTTCGGCCCTTCTGCAGAAACGGGAATGCTTGATGTTGCTGAAGTGAAGGGTCTCTTTGCTATCAGACGAAACCGTCCTGGAGTAAAGTGGGTGATCGATACACCGTGTTTCTTTGCAGGTAAAACTCATGAGGAGCAATTTTTTACAGAGACAATAGAATCAGGGTCCCATTGCAACCTTATGGAGCGGGTACCTTTTCTTGAAAAGTACTGCAGTGATCCTCTTCCTGCCCTGAAAGCTGTAACCTCACAGAATTGCGGACCTGTATATGAGCTTGGAGACGGTCCTGTGGGGAATACAAGCCTTATTGATACAGTAACAGGTACTGTATCAAGGGGTATTTTCCCTGTATCACCTGATGAAGGTGAGACCTGTCACGAGGTTTCTGTAAGACTATATACACCTGTGCAGAACCTTATTCTTGATCTTTTCTTTCATGAGACCATGGTTGATACAATGGCGGGAAATCCGTCAGCAAAGATGTTGTTCGACTACTACAGTCACGGCGGAGCGCTTGCTTACAGGTCTGACCGTGATATTGTTCCCATGAACATCAAGCCCCTGATGATAGGTTCAGGAACAGGATGCGGTTATACTCCTCTGGTTCCCTGTTACACTGAGATGATTGCAGATGTGTTCAGGAGTCTCAGATGGGACCCTGACGAGTTTGTGTTGTACAGAACAAGTGTTGGATTTCCTGTGGTGCCATCAACACTGTACTATGTTGATAAACTTGTGAGGAACTGACAGTTCAGCTTTCGCTGCCGTCCATTGCCCTTTTGCTTGTCTTCAGCGCGCACAGGTGTCCGCACATGGAGCAGACATCGCCGTCTTCAGGAAGAGCTTCATTTCTGAACTGTCTGGCCGTTGCAGGGTCAAGTGAGCACTGATACTGCTTTTCCCAGTCAAATGCGGCTCTGGCATCTGCCATGTCATTGTCCTGTTTAATTGCTCCAGGCACTCCCCTTGCTATGTCAGCAGCATGGGCGGCTATTCTTGCTGTGATAACACCTTTCTTCACATCATTGATATCCGGCAGTCGCAGATGTTCAGCAGGTGTGACATAACAGAGGAAGTCGGCGCCGTTCCAGGCGGCAATTGCTCCTCCGATTGCACTGGTAATGTGATCATAACCAGGTGCAATATCAGTTACGATAGGCCCCAGAACATAGAAAGGGGCCCCTCCGCAGAGGCTTTTCTGAATGCGGATGTTTTCGGCTATGCTGTTCATTGGCACATGCCCCGGACCTTCAATCATTGTTTGAACACCTGCTGCAAGAGCACGGCTCTGAAGCTCGCCAAGGGTTACAAGCTCTTCTATCTGACCTCTGTCGCCGGCGTCGGATATGCAGCCAGGCCTGAGACCGTCACCTAGGGAGTAGGTTACATCATAGCTGTGAAGTATCTCTGTAAGCCTGTGGAATCCTGAATAGAGAGGATTCTCTTCTCCTCTCTTTTCCATCCATTCAGCCATAAGGGAGCCGCCACGGGAAACAATTCCCATTCTTCGGCCCTGTTCTCTGAGCAATGCAACAGACCTTCTGGTAACTCCGCAGTGCAGTGTCAGGTAATCAACTCCTGCCCTGCAGTGATCCTCCACAGCGGAGAATATTTCGTCAGCTGAGACATCTGCCACATCCCTGCCGTTGTCCATGGCCACACCGAATACCTGATAAACAGGAACAGTTCCCAGAGGAACTGGGCTTCTTTCGGCAATTTCATGAAGTATGTTCCTCCATTCAGGTCCGGTGGAAAGATCCATTACTGTGTCGGCTCCTGAAGCAACCGCTGCTCTGAGTTTCTCAAGCTCTTCGTCCATGGATTCACGATCCATTGAACTTCCTATGTTGGCATTCACCTTTATTCGGCTTCCACCGCCGATAAGACAAGGCTTCTTTACTTCTCTTGTGTTGTTCACCGGAACTACTGCGTGTCCACAGGCTATACGGGAAAGAGTTTCCTCAACAGAGAGGTGTTCGTATTCAAGCGCTCTTTTCAGGTTCTCAGATGCCTTACCGGCATTTGCCATTTCTATGATAGTTTTTGACATTTCAGCCTTTCATTTTTCATTCGCCGGCATTCAGGCCAGCTATGAATTATAGTTTACTTTTCACTGATTCGCACTTGTATGGAGGTTTCAATGCTTCAGCTGATAGCAGCAATGTCAGTAGTTTTAACCATTACTCCACAGGCAGCACTTGACAGTATGGTGGCTGGAAGGCCGGTTTTATCTGCTCAGAGTTCGGCAGAAATGGAATTTGGCAAAGATTTTCTTATGCCCGAATCAACCGATCTTTTTGACGAGGCCATTCTCAGGCAGTTCCATCTTATGGCCTTCGGTATGCCGCTTGACGGTTCTTTTGAACTGGAGGACGCTCTCTGCAGCAGCTGGAGTGACCTGTCAGAAGAGACAAGGAATCTATGGAGGGAGTTCGCAGGAAGAACACAGCTTTCTGTTCCTTCGGAAAACCCTGCTGCCGGAACCCTTACTTCCATTCTCAGGTACGCGGCAGAATCAGGAAACAGCCTTCCTGATGTAAACACTGATAACCTTACTGACCTTCAGAGGCTTTATTTCGTAATGGCATCACCTCCTGGGGCTGCAGCAGCTTTTCAGAACGATCCATGTCCTGCAGTTCGTAATGCGGTGATACAGAGAAACCCGAATTCAGCCTTCAGCATGCTTGATGACACTTCTGATGAGGTAAGGCTTAATGCTGCTAAAGCAGCAGGCAGAACAGATGTTCTTCTTGACATGGCAGCAATGGAGGGGCCCCTGGGTCATATGGCCCTTGCAGGAGCAGGCCAGGTTCCCATTCTTGAGGATTCACTCTACAGCAGCTCTGACCCTGCAAAGAGGGCTGCAGCACTTATGGCACTTCTGGAATTGGGCTGGAGAATACCTGAAGAGAGGCTTGATTATCTTCTTACAGACCCTTACCAGATGGTGGGGGCAATTGCTGCTGAAGCAGCAGGCAGAAACTTTGCAATGACACCTGCCAAAGAACTGCCTGAAGACCTGCCTGCGCTGAATGATGTTCCAGAGAGTGTACTGATAGAAACAGATACAGGCAGCTGGACCATGATTCTGCTGAAGGAATCTGCTCCTGTGACCTGCAGGAGTTTCTGGTATCTGGCTGATAGAGGCTTTTACAACGGCATCTGGTTTCACCGGGTTATTCCAGGTTTTGTTGCTCAGGCAGGATGCCCTGAAGGCAACGGTTTCGGAGGGCCAGAGTATTCCATTCCAGCCGAGAACAACACCGTACCCTTTGTCAGAGGAACAGTTGGAATGGCTGATTCTGGATTGGGAACAGGCGGAAGTCAGTTCTTCATTATGCTTGACAGTCAGAGGAGACTGGACTGCCGCTACACAGCTTTCGGAATACTTGAGAGCACAGAAGGTATCGACAACATAGGCATTGGAACGAGAATACTTGAAATAACCGCTGTGAATCCTTAGAATTGCGTGAATAGATCCACACTGACAACTCCGGAGAGCACTAATGACAGACAGGAAAGTACTTGTTACAGGAGCAATGGGGCAGATAGGCACAGAGCTTACCTGCGAGCTTCGCAGCCGTTACGGTGCGGAGAATGTCATTGCAACAGATATCAGAAAACCTCAAGGTAACCTTGCTTCAACAGGACCTTGTGATGTTCTTGATGTTACCGACCGTGAGGCGGTCTACTCCATGATCAGGCAGAACGAAATCAATACCATCTACCACATGGCAGCCATACTGAGCGCCACCGGTGAGAAGAATCCTGCACTGTGCTGGTCTGTGAACATGAATGGTTCGATAAACATCATGGATGCAGCAGTAGAACTTAAACTTGGAACTGTCGTTATTCCAAGCTCCATTGCGGCTTTCGGCCCTGAAACTCCAAGGTTCAATACTCCGCAGGAAACAGTTCTCAAGCCTAAAACAATGTATGGGGTAACCAAGGTATGCGGAGAGCTGCTGGGAGATTATTATGTGAAGAGGCTCGGCGCAGACATCAGAGGGCTCAGATACCCTGGCATCATAAGCAGTGAAACGCCTCCAGGCGGAGGTACCACCGACTATGCTGTGGATATTTTTTATCAGGCTGTGGAGAAAGGTGAGTACACCTGCTTCGTCAGAGAAGACACAATGCTTCCAATGATGTACATGCCTGACTGCATCAAAGCCACCATTGACCTGGCAGAGGCTGATAAAAGCAAACTGATCCATTCGTGCGAGTACAACCTTTCAGCACTTTCATTCACTGCAGGTGCCCTTGCCGCAGAGATAAAGAAGCATATTCCGGAATTCAGAGTCTCATACGAACCGGATTTCAGACAGGCTATTGCCGACACCTGGCCTGCCACCATAGATGACAGCGCTGCAAGAAATGAGTGGGGCTGGAAACCTGCCTGGGATATGGCATCAATGACCAGGGACATGATAGAAAAACTCAGAGCAAAGCTGTAATACTATCTGTTTTTCAGGGTTCGCTTCAGGTTTCACAACAGACCGGAAAGAGGAATCTCTTTCCGGTCAGCTTCAGACGGTCTTCAAACAGAAGTATCTCTCTTCTCAGCAGGGCAGCTGAAAGGTCTTTTTCCGAAATACTCTTACTGTTATCATAATCCAAAGGTTATTCAGCATGGTTCTGTAGCATTCATTCCATGAACCGTCTGACTTTCAACTAAAGGGGAACAGCTTTAAGGCTGCTGCTGTGGTCATATTAAGCTGGTTTATTGAAAAATGTTTGTGAAGGTTTCTACACATTTCTGTTGCACAGAGGAAGAACTCTGGAAGGAAATCACAAAACAGGAATCACTCCGGTTTGTGGCATCTCCTGTTCTGACATTTGTTCCTCTCAACCGCAAATCATTCAGCGGAAAATGGGAGGAAGGTGGGGTGTATTCTTTCAGGCTTTATCTCTTTAGTTTTATTCCTCTGGGGAGCCACACTATTCAACTGGTAAAAGCAGACCGGAAGCAGAACACAATTGAAAGCTGCGAGAGTGGTCTGCTGGTTCCTGTATGGAATCACAGAATCTCGTTTAATGAGACGAAGCCGGGGATGGTAAGCTACAGGGATGAAATAGAGATTCAGGCAAAACTACTGACTCCGTTTGTTTTTCTGTTTACCCATATATTTTATCGTCACCGTCAGCGACGGTGGAAAAAGCTCCTGAAGGGAAATAGCACAGATGGCTGACAATCCTTATTCCCTTCACAGATATGGCACATAGGTAATAAGCATTTTACAGAATTATAACTGTCAATAAACAAATTGTGAAGAAATTGTTCCAGCATAGAAGGCGGTTTAGCAATGATTGAGAGGCAAAGTGTTAGCAATACATTGTATGTCCCTCTGGCAGGAAATGTATACACATCCAGAAATTTTAAGGAGCTGTTGTATGATGAAAAAGCTCTGGAACTGGAAAAGTCAATGCTGAAGGATGACATTCAGGTACTTAACGAAGAGTATTATTACCTGGCATCTTCTTCAAGGTACTACAATATGGATCTGGAGATACAATCATTTATCAAAGAGCACGGTTTCTGCAACATTGTCAATATAGGGGCAGGGCTGGACACATCTTACTACAGAACAGGCAGTTCAGAAGCAACCTTCTATGAGATTGACCTTCCTGCTGTCATTGAAGAAAGATCCAGGCTTATGGCTGAGCAGGAAAACGATGTTTACATTGCATGCTCATTTCTCAATGTGGATGAATGGGTAAAACTCATAAAGAACAGAGAGTTGCCGACTCTGCTGATATTTTCAGGAGTATTCTATTACTTTAGGGAAGAAGTTATAAATCAATTCTTTCGTGAAATAAAGAATAAGTTCAGTTTTTGTGAAGCTGTCTTTGACTGCAACAGCAGAATTGCTCTCAGAATTTCGAACAGGTATGTGAGAAAAACAGGAAACAAGAGTGCTCCCATGTATTTCTATGTTGATAACATCAATTCCTATCTGAAAAAACTCAACCTGAATATCACTTCCATAAAGGAGTATATGATGTTCAAGTACTCAAGAAAAATACTGAAAAGAGCCTCTATCGGCACCAAAATAAAAATGTGTGTTTCAGATATGTTCAGAATGGTCAAGATAGAGCACATAAGAATCAATTAGAACCTTTTCCAAAACTCTGAACAGATGTGTTCAGAATGAAGAATCATCAGCGAACTTGCCGATTGTTTCACTGGAGACCCTTCCAGTATCGAGCACACAATTGCGGAACTTGTTCGCAGCGTGCCGGTGGTCTGTTGATGGTACTCAAGGTGATCCCGATACAATAAATTGATGCACTGTCTTCCCCAGGAGCTTTGCGCTATGGTTACTGGAAGATAAAGCTTAAACCGCCTTACGGAAGCCTTTACTCTGCCGAAAAACAGGCCATCTTGTGAAGCAGGTCAGTTTTTCATTTAGAACGGTTCAGCCAAGCGGCCTTGCCAGAACCACCACAACTGCGTCTCCAAGGTGTACACCTGAGCAGCTTGCCTCAGCTGAAACGATGTATCTGCCTACAGGGTAATCTTCTCCGGCCCATGTGAGTGTGAGGGTTTCACCGGGAACGATGCTGTCAAAGAGCTTTTCAAGCTCCATTCCTCTCACATCATAAATCCTTACAGTTACATTGCAGGCCTGCTGCGGAAGGTTTACAGTTATCTTAAGAGGAGTTTCCGGAGAATTAAAGATTACAGGGGAGACCTGAAGAAAATCACCATTCTCTTTTTCGCCGATACTGTTCGGTTCTCCAGGGGTACCGGTACTGATGCAGCTGCTCCAGTTCTCCTCAAGAAAGCCGAACTGCTCTGAAGAACGCCGTTCCAGGGTGGAGACATCTGAACCTCCCCACTGTGAGGAATAGGGAACCATATCAAGGGTTGAACAGGAATTGAACAGAAGAAGGCTGTCACCGGAGTTGTTCAGGCTCGGCCAGTCATCAGGTTCAAGGACTTCACAGGGTGGTATTCCCCAGGCTGCTGTGAAGTCGTCTTCATTGCATGTCACAACTGCGAACTGTTCAGGTGAAAGGATAAAATCAGGCAGAACAGCTTCTGTTGACAGGTCGGCCAGTGTCAGTGAGGAAAGATTAACCGGATAATCGGTTCCGTTGTAGAGTTCTATCCATTCAGGCTCATTGTAGAAAATCTCGTTTATTACCACACCTGGAGGCTGGTTCCAGCAAAGAGTGTCCCTGTCGTTTTCCGGTCTCTTGTCCTCTGAGCAGATCAGTACAGCTTCAAGCAGTTCAGTATCACCTGATGAAATCCAGTTGAAGTATGCAGTAGCAGTATCTCCCAGAGCAGGTATGGGAAGCGGCACAGGCTGGGAGCCCTGAAACTGTGCTGCAAGATTTCCAGCTGCGGCAGAATCTGTTCCAAGGCATGTTACAGAGACAGATACAGTTGTTTCAGTGTTCTCAGGCCCCATGGGAGGCCGGACTGAAATGGCAGACAGGGCGTAGTCGATTCCCTGTACTATTCCCTGAGGGCCTGTACCCGGTGTGGGCCCTGAGAGTGAAGAGTACCAGTTTCCCTGAAGGTCCGGAAGATGTGCTGCTATCCTCTCAACGCTCAGATCGGTGCCTGGGTCGAAAGGAATATCATCTGTTTCATTCCATGGAGTTCCGTATGTTGATATTTCCGTGGAGTCTGTGAGAAGAATAACAGGATCAGAGCCAGAAAGACCGTCGCCGAGGGTGGTGTTTCCGGAATTGAAGACAGGTGTTCCAGGAGGAATATCGTAACCTCCGGCGTACTCCGGGTCGAGAATCAGGCAGTACCCTTCAGCTGTAAGAAATGGCGAATCTGCAGTTACAATCTCATCCTGTGAGTCTCCATCGGTGAATGTGAACATGGTTATGTCAGCAAGGCCGGGGCCTGCAAAGAAGAGTTCTATGAACTCGTCACGGTCTTCATCAGAGGGATTGCACAGAACTTCGGTGATAACAGGCCAGGCAGGAGATTCAGGAATGTACTGCATGTATTTCATGTTGTTGGATGCTGTGGTGTCTTCCTGCGCTTCTATGGCCGCAGCAAGGATAAAAAGCCCGCTGTCAGGAGGTGACCATGGAATTACAAGAGAATCCTGTTCTCCAGGCTCTATGGTAAGCACAGCCGCATGGAGCAGTTCGTCAGGGTCTGGAAAGAGGTCTCCGTTGAGGTCTGAAAAAATAGATGCTGTTCCGGAAGCTCCACTTGAACCGCAGTTGGAGAAGTAAGCCCTTATTGTTTCTGCAAATACCAGCGAGTCTGCTGCCAGGTCTGTACAGTTCTGGCCCTCCTGAACAACACCAGGAGTGCCTCCAGGCTCAGATACAGCCCAGTTGTACTGCCTGTCCGGGCCTTCAGGAAAAATCCTCTCCATTGAACGGCCGTTGCCTGGATCGAAAGGGATTGAGTCAAGTCCGTCGTCATCGCACGAAAGAGGATCGTCATAGAGGAGAGGAGTTCCTGCTGTTGCAACAAGAGTTTCCAGTGAAGGTTCTGATGTTCTGTAGAGCAGAACAGGATCGTCGGTGGTCAGACCGTTCCCTAATGTGGTGTTGGCCGGGACGAACAGGGGAGTTTCAGGGGGAATAGAGAGGGTTCCGGTGTATTCAGGATCAATGATTACAGCAGGGTGTTCCGGACGAATGTAGCCTCCGTTTTCAACAGAGGTTACAATGTCTACAGCGTCACCGTCTGTAAAAGCGCATCCCTGAAGGGGAAAAACACCAGGCCCCTGGTACCACACCTCTATGAATTCTTCAGTATCCTCGTTCTCAGGATTTGCCATTACCTCTGTTATAACCGGATCAACCCCGCCTCCTGTTCTGAAGTGCAGCCTTTCTTCACATTCTGGAGCTGAGCACACCGCCGGATACCAGCCTTTCTCAGGAACGGTGAAGAAAACTTCCAGTGTGTCTGATGATCCAGGCAGGAGCTGAGATGCAGGAAAGGAAATTAGTTCCTCAGAAACCTGTACAGCAGAATCGCCGTTGACATCCAGGTAGAGGAATACGGTGCCTGTACCAGGGGAAACTGTTCCCCAGCAGGAAATGACAGCTGTAAGGGTAACTCCGGAACCTGGATCAGGATTCAGATCACTAATTGAAAGGGTATCAATGGTTATGAAGAAGGTATCCGGCGGTGCGTCAGGAGGGCTGCCCGGGGTTGGTGAAGATGAGTACCAGGCAGCTTCGCAGTCAGGCATGTTCACAGGATATCTGAAAAGGGAAAGGCTTTCACCTGGATCGAATGGAATTGAGTCAAGGCCGTCGTCGTCCCTTTCATTCCAGTTCTCTGACTGGAAGGGAGTGCCGAATGTGGAAACAACACTGCTGAGACCGGTACCTGTACCGTTGAACAGGGTTAAAGGATCAGATGAAGCCGCAAGACCGTTGCAGATGGACTGGTCGCCGGTTGTGAGAATGACAGTTCCAGGTTCAAAGATGAGCCAGGGGTCATTCAAATATCCCTCTTCAAGCAGCACAGCATAGCCTCCTGCAGGTATCAGAGCGGTTCCTGTCTGAACATCTGACTGTGGAAAGGCGCCGGACCAGGGAAGCAGTTCATCCAGTGCGTCACCGTCGGTAATGGTAAAACCTGTGGTATTCAGCGGCGCAGTTGAGTCGTTAAAAAACTCTACAAACTCACCTGAGGTCTCGTCAGGAGGGTTGGAGCATACCTCGGTTATTGTCAGCGAAGCAGTGAGAATCAGAAGCAGAGTTTCCATGCCCTTAATCAACCGCCATCTGTTTCAAATTCACAAACAGTTGGTTCGTACGGTAGAGTAATCGGAGAATCAGGTGGTATTCTCTGATACGAATGTTCAGCCTGTCAGTTGTCTGGAACTCAAGTGGTATTGACAGAGATCCGAGTGATGAGTATTACTGTAAGATATTAAGTTAATACAATTCTTAAATGACAGTAATTGCTATAAACAGGGGGCAACAATTCAGATGAAACTTATATTAATTAAGAAATGTTTAATAGATATATAACAATACTTTTGATGCTGATGATCTCAGCATGTGAATCTGATAACAGAATAGAAACTACATATGTAGAAACCAGGATATCTGATGTATGTATAGAGCAGATCGGAAGAATAGAATTTCCTCATTATGGTGAAGGCTTGTTTGAGCCTGGAGAGATTGATTCAAATGATAGTATGGTTTTCCTTGGAAACACCGGATATGGGCAGATTACAGGTGTAACGGCTTACAGCTGGTCTGAAGAAACAGTCTGGAGAAGGAATGTCGCTTTTACCTCTCCCGCTTTGTGTGCTGACGATTCGCTTTTATGCATGAGCCTTTATTGCGAACAGCCGCCAGGGGAAGAACCTGAAGGTCAGCTGGTGTTTGTGGAGACAGAGAGCGGAGATGAGAGATATTCAATAAGGATGGAGGAACTCGGGTTCAGCAACAGAGCATATTATCCTGATGAAGACGGAGTATATATGCCAATGCCTGTTTCAGCACAGGGTATAGGTTTTACAGATAGTGTTATAGTCATAAATATACCAATATGTATGCAGAGGTTTGGATATTGTGGGTTTCTTACTGATATGGGTAATTCGTATTATCGTTATCTGAAGATATACCAGGATGAGGAAGGCAGATGGTATATAGGGTTTACAAACGGACATGACGAATCAGGGCGATATGAATTTATCGAGAAGTATCTCCTGCCAGATGACAGTATTACATGTGAACCGGGAATATACAATATTGCATTGACAGATTCATCGATAGTCACATTCTTGTCCAGAAGAGACATCATTCTGGAGTTCTCACATGAAGGAAGGTTAATCAGCGCATATGAATTTGGTCATGTACTTGATGGACCTCTGGAGTTTCATTATGACAAATTGGCAAGTAATCTTGCCAGATGTTTGATTGCTGATATTGATCTGGATGAACAGGGATACATTTACATTCTGTACTCGGGCTATGGATCAGGACAAAATGGAAATGCAGAGATAGTAAGGTTTAATCCGCAGACTCTGAAATCAGAATCGGTGAAACTTGACCATTCTGCAGCAGCATTTACAGTTTCCGGAGAAAAGGTCTGTGTCGTCGGGCAGGAATGGGAGATCAGGGACGATAACCAGTACTGGCTGACAGGAGTGCCCTGCATTTACATGTACAGGATTCAGTGGGATGTGTAGACTCGCGTTGCTTGTGTTCTTTGTTCTTGCGGTATTTGCAGGATGTCAGAACAACACTGACAGTATGGAGAGCAGGCTCTCAGCCCTTCAGCGGTGGATGGAATCCTCAAGCCCCCCTGCGGTATCAATGGAAATGCCTCTCTATATGGTGTCTGAAGTGGTGCTGTCACCTGAGTCGTGCAACTATGAGTATTTTTTCATTGAAAGTTTTGATATACAGGATGGCAAAGTCTTTATTACCGATGGCCGAAGCAGCGCTCTTCTGGCTTACACGCTGGACGGAGAGTTGCTGTGGAAGGCTGGAGGCGCAGGAGAAGGCCCCGGACTGTTCTCCGGTATCGGTGAAGTTGCTGTCAGAGGTGATACCCTTGCTGTATGTAATCATGGCTTGGGAAGAATAGATTTGTTCAGCTCAATTACCGGCGAGTGGCTCTCCTCTATACCTGTCCAATGGCCCTTTGATCTGGCGTATCTGCCTGATGGTCATATCTTAGCCGCAAGTATCATGGAGCCATATTTGCTTTCAGTGCTCTCTTCAGAAGGAGAAGTTGTCACATCATTCGGTCAGTGGGAGGCGCCAGGAGGAGATTTGCTTAACAGCATGTTTGGTACTTCAAACAGAAATATTCACATAGCCCTGTTAAACGATTCTATAGTCGCGGTTAATTCCTACTATTTTAATTGGATGCAAATATACAACATTAATACAGAACAGCTACTGGGCTGTTTTAGAAGAGACCTTCCGTTTGAGGAAATTGAAGTCAGAATGGAAAACGGTGTATTCAGAGGAAAAATATACACATCTGATATTGCTGCCTGCAACGGATATATCGTTGTGAAGCACAGGCCGATAGAGGAAAACTGGGATTTACCTCAAATGTTCTCATCTGATGTCCCGTATGATGAGCTGGACTACTCTATGGCAGATGTTTTTAACTGCGAAGGAGACTATATGGGCAGCTTTGCATTCAATAGAAGTGTTGGAAAGCTGCTGTGGCATGATGATACACTGTACTGCGCTACTGATGACACTGGAGAGCTTATCAGGTACGAAACAGTAAGCGCCGGAGAATTGCTGAACCGGAATTAAGAGTGGGAGCATTCTGTGGCAACTGTGTTTGAAATAACTAACAGGTGAAGGGGCAGTTCTTCAAGGAGGGGAAGAAGTGAGTCCGTTGGGGTTGTGTCTGTTGAAGCTGCGGTGAAATCAGTGAGAATATCAAGAAAGTCCTGCTCTGACCACAGAGATACCTCGTCAGGGGAAGCTTCAAGACCTATCTCCGCAAAGAACATTCCCAGTTCAGCCGGTTCCGCTGCGATCATGGCATTTCTCAGCAGTTTAATCGCCGAATCTGCGTCTGAAGGCGGGGTTTCGCCAATGCAAAACCCCGCTGTCAGCGAAAGAATCAGAGTGCTAATCAATTTCGTATGAAACAGAAACATTCATGGTAAAGCTGGTAATGCTTGCTGGTACAGGCGGAGCGCCATAGTAGTATTCGTCCTCAGTGTATCCTCCGTATGGATAAGGATCGTATAAGTTGTTGTAATCCATCCATTCGTTTACGCTCAAAGGCTCTCCAAGTGTTACATCAAGGCTTCCTGCGAGCTGTTCGGCAATTTCTTTCGCGTTTGCAACTGCTTTTGCTCTGGCTTCAGCAATGAGTTCCTCTGGATTGCTCATTGTGAAACTCAGTCCTCCCACCATTGCCCCTTCAGCCACAAGTGCTGCAAGAACTTCACCTGCTGTTTCAATGTTTCTCACATTCACTTTGAATGAGTGTTTGAGGTGATAGATATTCTCACCGGTGTACTCGTAGTTTTCGTAGTCGTACTCTTCTTCCATGTAGATGGTGTAATCTGTGGTTTCAATATCTTCCTCTGATATTCCCATATCAGAAACAGCGGCAATTGTTCTTTCCGCTATTGCTGTCGCTTCGCTGACTGCATTTTCAGGGTCGGAGTCTGACACATTTATGCTGAAGCTGACGATTACCATATTAGCTGTTCCTTCAGCGATTCCCACACCATTCACGCTGATTGACGGCGGATAGGGGGCCATACCTTCTGAAGGGCCGCTGCCGCATCCTGCCATCAGAAGTGCAAGTACCGCTGCTGTTAAGTAACGCATTTCAACCTCACTCTCCAATTATCTTGATCATTACCCTTTTTCTTCTTCGACCGTCAAACTCACCGTAGAATATCTGCTCCCAGGGCCCCATGTCCAGCTTTCCCCCGGTAACCGCCACTACCACTTCACGGCCCATTATCTGCCTTTTGTGGTGAGCATCACCATTGTCCTCTCCGGTAAGATTGTGTCTGTAGCGGGAGGGATCATGGGGAGCCAGTTCTTCCAGCCATTTTCTGTAGTCGCTGTGCAGTCCGGGCTCATCGTCATTTATGAAAACGCTCGCAGTTATGTGCATGGCGTTCACCAGACAAAGCCCTTCCTGTATACCGCTCTCTGCCAGTTCATATTCCACTTCCCTGGTGATGTTTATAAACTCCACCCTTGAAGCGGTGTCGAACCATAGATACTTCCTGTGGGATCTCATTGCGCCTCCTTCAGTATAAGTATACTCCATTCCACCTGCTGAAATAACAGAGAGTGTGATTCGCAGGAAAGGTTCGCTGCTTCAGAGAAATGCTTCAGCTGGAAGCGTTCAGAGAATTGACTCTCTTGAAGTAAATGAAGATTTCAGCTGTTTCAGCAGGTGGTGAGCACCACACACCCCAGGCCGTTCAGATTAAGACTGACAGACTGTGCAAAGCTGTGGACAGGGATGTCACAGGAGTGTTTCGACCATTCAGGGCCAGGGTCTGAACTGAAAACAATTTTCCAGTTACCTTCCTGAGGAACACCTATTCTGTAGTTCTTTCTCTCCACAGGGGTCATATTGAACACGCAGAGCATAGGCGGCTCATTTTCTGCCAGGCGCAGAAAAGATATCACAGATGCTTCGTTATCTGAAAAGTCTACCCAGCGGAATCCTTCCGGATTTGTATCTGTACTGTAAAACTGCAGGTTTTCCCCTGTGAACCTGTTCAGTGAAGAGATGAATTCCTTCATTGCCGTGCTGCCTTCAGGGAGGGATTCACGGTGGTTCCACTCTCTCTCCTGAGCTCTCTCTCCACCCATGAAAAGAAGCTGTTTGCCTGGAAAGAACCACTGAAAACAAAGAAGCAGCCTGAGATTCCGTTCCCTGTCACCAGGCATCTTTGCCAGCAGTGAACCTTTGCCGTGCACCACTTCATCATGGGAGAGAGGAAGAATGTAGTTTTCGCTCCAGGCGTACATTGCACTGAAGGTTATCTTGTCTGTCATGTGCTTTCTGTAAACCGGATCACTTCTGAAGTATTCAAGGGTGTCGTTCATCCAGCCCATGTTCCACTTGAAATGAAAGCCAAGCCCTCCGCTTTCAGGAGGTGCTGTTACCCCTGACCAGTCGGTGCTTTCCTCGGCTATCATCATCACACCGGGGTATTCAGTTCCCACATAGTGATTCAGTTCTTTGAGGAAGCTGATGGCCTCTATGTTTTCCCTGCCTCCATGCCGGTTGGGTATCCACTCACCCTCCTTGCGGGAGTAATCCAGATAGAGCATTGAGGCTACTGCATCAACCCTGATACCGTCAGCGTGGTATGTATCCAGCCACTGAAAAGCGCTTGCAAAGAGGAAGTTGCGAACCTCATTCCTTCCGTAGTTGAATATCAGCGTGTTCCAGTCAGGGTGATAGCCCTTTCTCGGGTCCTGATGTTCGTAAAGGCATGTCCCGTCAAACTGTGCAAGAGCCCAGCCGTCACAGGGAAAGTGAGCTGGAGGCCAGTCCAGTATTACTCCTATACCGCTGCGGTGGCAGGTGTTGATGAACGAGCAGAAATCCTGAGGTGTGCCCAGCCGACCTGTAGGGGAGAGGAAGCCGGTAACCTGATAACCCCAGGAATCGTCCAGTGGGTGTTCCATAACAGGAAGCAGCTCAATGTGGGTGAAACCCTCTCTCTTAACATATGGTATCAGCCATTCTTCCAGGTTCTTCCAGGTTGGAAAGCTTCCCTGCGGCATGGCCCAGGAAGGTCCGTGAAGCTCGTATATTGAGAGTGGTTCAGTAAAGTGGTTTATCTCTCTTCTTTTCTCCATCCACTCTTCATCCGACCATTTGAAGGAAAAGGGATCAGATACTATTGAGGCATTTCTCGGTCTGTTTTCGCACATTGCGGCGTAGGGATCGGATTTTTCCAGAAGTGTACCGTCTGCAGTCCGTATTACAAACCTGTAAATGTCACCTTCTGAAACCCCTGGAATGAACAGCTCCCATACTCCGCTTGCTCCCAGTGTGCGCATAGGGTGTCTTCTCCTGTCCCAGCCGTTAAAGGTTCCTGTGACACTCACTGCCTTTGCATTCGGTGCCCAGACAGTAAACAGTGTACCTTCAGTACCGTCATGTTCCCATAGTCTTCCACCCATTTTTCTGTGCAGTTCCAGGTGTTTTCCTGCGCTGAACAGATGAAGGTCAAGATCTCCCAGCTGGGGAGGAAAGGAATAGGGATCTCTTGTCTGCCAGATGTTGCCGTCTTTGCCTGTGAACCTCAGCCGGTAGGGAAAGAAGTGTTTCTCAGCGGTATTCAGAATGAAGAAGCCTCTTTTGTCAATTCTCTTCATCGGTTCACTGAAACTCTCTGCAATAAGCTCTGCCTGTTCAGCAGCAGGGCAGAATGTTCTGACTGTTATGCCCTCTTCTGTTCTGTGCATTCCCAGTATTGAGTGGGGGTCTGCAAGGGAGCAGTCAATAACCCTGTTGATATCGTCCTGCCTCATATCAGGTGATAACAAGCATCGCAAGACCCAGCAGAAGAAGGTAACCTATTGAGTCGGTGCATGCAGTGAGAAGAATGTTGCTTCCAAGGGCAGGGTCTCTGCCCATTGCCCTCAGAGTAAGGGGTATTCCAGCTCCAAGAAGCCCTGCCAGCCACATATTGGCCACCATGGAAACAAGAATCACAATACCCAGCTGAAATGAGCGGGATGGATCTCCAGAGGAAAGCCATGCAACAGCCGCTGCGACTAGTCCTGCCACCAGTCCCATGAGCAGCCCAAGGCTCGATTCCTTGAAGAGAGCTTTTCTTGCGCTGCTGAAATCAAGTTCTCCAAGGGCAATGGCTCTGGTAATCACAACAAGGGACTGGTTACCTATGTTTCCGCCCATTCCTGCAACTACCGGCATGAACGCAGCAAGCGCGGCAAACTGGGCAATGGTTCCTTCGAACATCCTTACAACTGTTGAGGCGACAAATGCGGTAACAAGGTTTACCAGTATCCAGGGGAATCTCTGTCTGAAAGCAGTGGGCACCGGGGTGAATACACTGTCCTCATCAGAGAGACCGGCCATTCTGTACATATCCTCGGTGGCTTCCTTCTCCATAACTTCAAAGAGGGAATCTCCAGGAATCACGCCCATAAGGTGATGACTGCCGTCCACTACAGGTACTGCCATTATGTCATACTTTCTCGCGATGGCAGCTGCTTCTTCCACATCATCATCGGTGTCAACAGTGAACGGATCATCGACCATGAGTTCCCTTATGGGGGTATCCTGAGGACAGGTGACCAGTCTTCTGAGGGGAACGACTCCCAGAAGCATTCTGTCGTCTGCAACCACATAGACATAGAAAGGAACATCAACATCTTCGCTCTGGCTTCTTATCTGTTCCACTGCTTCGTTTGCAGTAAGGTCAGGAAGAATGGACATATAGCTGGAAGCCATGCACTGTCCGGCACTGTCTTCAGGATAGATCATCAGCTGTTCTATTCTGTACCTTATGCTTTCAGGCAGAAGCTTAAGTATTGAGTCATGTCTGTCAGGGTCCAGCTGGGAGAGAAACTGCAGTGCATCGTTAGGGTCCTGTCTCTTCAGTATTCTGGCTATGCTGGCGTCATCCAGGTCATCAAGAACCTCTGTAAGGAGCGAATCAGGGAGCTGAGCAAGAACAACACCGGCTTTAAGCTGGCTGAAAAGCAGGTCAACCAGCATTCTTGTTTCCGCCGGAGTGAGGCTTACTGAAAACAGTTCAGCTATGTCCGCAGGGTGTATCTTGCTGATGGCTACTGCAGCTCTTCCTGAGGCCTTCTGTGCCAGAAGTTTTCTGATGTAGTTCAGCTGTGTGGGTGTTATGGCCACGCTGCTCCTTTCAGGCTCTCTGTTTCCTATTCAGCGTCTGCTTTGCAGATACCCAAAGAGTATGCCACTTCACCCACAAGAGGAAGTGGCTGAACTTTGCCGCTGAATCCGTTAATAAGCCCTATTATAAAGAAGAAAAAGACGATAAAGCCCACTATCATATCGAGTATCCAGGGTGTAAACGGAATGAAGCGTACAAAGAAGAGCAGTGATATAAGAAGGGACTGCTGGGCATGAAACATGGTAAATCTGTTATCTCTGCCGGCAAGCATGGCTATAATAAATCCGATCAGACCGAAGTAGGAAATACCTGCAAGGACTTTTCCGTCTTCAATCTCCTTTGCACCGATATTGAATGAGCCGCTCATTTTCATCCTTTCAAAAAAGGGGGGCGAACTCGCGCCCCCCTTTGAACTCAATTTAATGTTCTGCTTTATTCTACATTCGGGGTGCCGGGAGCTTCAGGAGCAGCGTTTTCTTCCACCTTGAAGAGACCGAGCTTGAAAGCAAACTCGCCTACAACCGGTACAGGCTTTGCTTCGCCCTTGAAGCCGTTGATCAGACCAATGATTGCAAGCACTAAGACGCAAAGCGCTATGATCTGACCGAGAACCGGAATCGGTGAAAGAATACTGCAGATAATAAGGAAGAGACTCTGCTGCGCGTGGAAAGCCACGAACTTGTTTTCTTTCTTTGTCAGGTAAGCGATAAGAAATCCGATAATACCAAAATAGGCGATACCGCCCATGGTTTTTCCATCTTCGATCTCTGCAGCTGAGATATTGTAATTGTTGGCCATTAAATTCCTCCCCGAAAAGTATACTCTGTTTTCAACTGGTACCACATGGTACACGCCAACATCTACCATAAGAGAGTGTTTGTCAAGTTCACACTTGTCCAGGTCAGATTGTGTGTTAATGATACCCCTGAGGAGGAGTGATAATGACAGATGAAAAACCTTCAGTACAGAATCTTTTTCACCCTGAATCTGTATTCCACTATTCCCCGGTGATTTTTCAGATGGTTCTGTCTCTGTGGGGGCTTCTGTTTATTCTGACAGGACAACTGGCACTTTCAGGAGAATTGGAACCGGATAAAGGTTCGTCTCTGGAATCACTGGGATTTTCAGCTGCTTCTGCATTATTACTGGCCTTTGTAATTCTCACCGTTGGTATTCCGTCCAGCAGAGACGGGCGAAGCATGTCCAGTAAGAGAAATCGCTCATTCAGTATAGTGATTGACTTGATTCTATCGTATGATGGTACCTTTTGGAACAATTGCTGGTATATTTGGTTTAGTACTTCTGATGAATCCCTGGTCAGAAAATCTTTTCACCGGGTAGAAAAGAGATGTAATTGAATAACAGTCATCTTTCTGAAAAAAGACACGAAAGGCGTTATAGAGGCCGGATCGATGTTGTACTTGGCACCCGGGGAATGCCCGGCAAACCGGTAGATGCTCTTAACCTGAGTACTTCAGGTCTCTATTGTATCTGTGATGATCGTCTGGGAGATCTTACCAGGGTTGATGTTTCAATTAACCTGGATGGGAATCAGGTAATGGCCAGGGCTGTTGTTATAAGGGAGGAAGAGCTTCCTGACGGTAACTGGGGAATTGGCCTATTCTTTACCAGGATTAGGTTTGAAGACAGGCAGCTTTTTGCCAGATATGTGAACGGGGAGTAATGTGAAAAATCACCTGCTTGTATTCCTGCTGGTTCTTACTGTGTTTTCTGTTAATGCTTCTGCAGATAAGTATGCAGGAGAATTTCTCTATGTCGGTGCAGGAGCCAGGGCTCTGGGAATGGGCAGTGCTTTTGCCTCTGTAGCCAACGATATAACTGCAGCTTACTGGAATCCGGCGGGTCTCGTTTCCACCAGAGAGAGAACTGCTGCATTCATGCATTCTGAACGGTTTGGTGGTCTTATCTCATACGACTATCTCGCTTATTCTCAGGAGTATGCAGGCGATGTTTTTTCAGCAAGCATTTTCAGAACAGATGCAGGGGATATAGCTAACACAAATGATCTCCAGTGGTATGATACAGGTTCAGATGGAGTGTTCGGAGAGGACGGTTCCGGTGAACCGGGAGATTCAGGAAATGATGACTGGGATTCTGAAACCAATCCTTCAGGCACAGAGGGCAACGGCAAGTGGGATCCCGGTGAAGAGCTTATCTACGATGAAGGCAGAATAACCTGGGAAAGCGCTTCAGACAATGCTCTTTACCTTTCATGGGGTCGAGCTGTAAATGAGAACCTCTCAATAGGGGCTTCTTCCAAAATCATATACAGAAAGCTGATGGATTACAGCGCCTGGGGAGTAGGTATAGATGCAGCAGTCAAGTGGAGCCCTGTTAGTTCGTTTTCCCTTGGATTGAACCTGCAGGATGTCTTCGGTACATGGATGTTCTGGAACTCAGGTGTAAGTGAAAGCGTTTCTCCCACTGCCAAGATGGGAGCTTCCTTTGAATGGCCCCTCTCCCGCTTCAGCACTGTTGTTACATTTGCCGCAGACTGCGACTTCAGGTTTGAAGGCAGAGAGTATTCAGCCCAGTACAGTATCAGCGATACAGGCGTTAGTTTTGACACCCATACGGGAATCGAGCTTCTTATAAGCAACACTGTAGGGCTCAGACTTGGATCCAACGAAGGCAACATGACTGCAGGCGCAGGGCTCAAACTGGGTATAGCCGGGCATCCGGTTACTCTGGATTATGCCTGGCTCAGCCATGATCAGCTGGACAATACTCACAGGATCTCTGCAGGAGTGGGTTTCTAGCAGGCAATGGGCTACATTGATGAGATATTCCGAAAGGGAATTCATCTCGGCTCAGTAGTAATCCCCGCTCTGGCAATATTTTATGACAGAATTGATCTTGTTCTCTCTCTTCTTGCAGTTGCTGCAGGTCTTCTTCTTGTGGACATTGCCAGGAACAGGAACAGGGTTTTCAGGCGGTTCTTTCTGGGGCTTTTCGGTAAGGTGCTGAGAGGAAAAGAGCAGGAAGGAGCCATGACTGCTTCAACTGTTCTTGTTGCCAGCGCAGCACTGACCATATTCATGTTCAGACAGGAAGTTGCTGTTTCTGCACTTGTGTTCCTCAGTGTAGGGGATACCTTTGCAGCGCTTGTGGGAACCAGATACGGCAAAGTGAGGCTTGTTTCCGGCAGAACACTTGAAGGCAGTCTGGCGGCGCTTTTTAGCTGTCTCACAGCAGGTGTGGGTCTTATGTACATTTCCGGGCTCATGGGATGGGCTTTGACACCATGGGGTCTGTCAGCAGGTGCTCTTGCCGCGACTCTGGCAGAACTCTTTGAAATGCCTCTGGATGATAACCTGAGAATACCTGTGACAGCAGGTCTGGTTATGGAGCTGGTGATACCTGGATGAAATGCCTGATTGAAGTTTATGGATGTCAGATGAATGTCCATGACGGTGAAATACTTGCAGGTATACTTATTCAGTCCGGCCATGAACTCACCGATGAGATAAGCGAAGCAGAGGCTGTTTTAGTTGTTACATGTGCCGTAAGGGAACACGCTGAAACAAGGGCTCTTGGTCGTTTAACCCACCTGGCAGGGCTGTGTTCTTCAAGAAGGCCGGTGATGGTTCTCTGCGGCTGCGTTGCCCAGGAGCACGGTTCAAGCCTGCTGAAGAAGATGAAGGTTCTGGATTTTGTCGTGGGGCCTGATGAGTATCACAGGCTGCCTGAACTTCTCAGTAAAGGTGGAAGAAAAGCCCTCACAACCCAGGGTGAAGAAAACTACGAGGGATTTACCCCTGTGAGAACCGAATTCCCAAGGGCATTCGTGAACATAATTCGAGGGTGCGACAATTACTGCACATACTGCATTGTTCCCTATGTAAGGGGCACTGAGAGGAGCCGTTCGCCTGAGCTGATAACAGCGGAAGTGGCTCAGCTTGTTGAAGAGGGCTACGGCGAGATTACTCTGCTGGGTCAGAATGTGAATTCGTATACCTTCGAAAAAACCCGTTTTCCACAGCTTCTGGCACAGGTTTCCGACATTGCAGGCGACAGGTGCAGAATTCGATTTGTTACAAGCCATCCCAGGGATCTTTCTGAAGAGCTTGCCATGGTGATGGCTTCCAGAAAGAACATCTGTAAATCGTTTCACCTTCCGGTACAGTCCGGCAGCGACAGGGTTCTGAAAGCCATGAACAGAGGCTATACTCGAAAAGGGTATCTTGAGAAGGTGGCTATGCTGAGGGATCTGATGCCTGACATTGTTCTCTCTACTGACATGATTGCAGGATTTCCAGGGGAGACCCCTGAAGACTTCCAGAAGTCAGTTTCTCTTCTTGATGAAGTGCGATACGACTATGCTTTTCTTTTTAGATACAGTGAGAGAAAGGGAACAGAGGCTGCAGAAATGAGCCCCTCAGTCCCTGTTGAGGAAAGGCTGAGACGACTCTATGTTCTTCAGGATCTTCAGGGACGGGTCACTATGGAAAAATCAAAAGCTCTGGTGGGCAGGGAGATGCCTGTACTGGTCACAGGCACTGCACGGAGACCCGGGCAGCTGGCTTCAAGAACAGGCGGCAACAGAATGGTTATTCTGGAGAACTGTGAATACGAACCAGGGGAGACTGTTCAGGTTCGTATCACTGCAGCTGACGGCTACACCCACTTCGGAGAACCGGTTTGACATCTCCTCTGATAAAGTCCATTGAGAGGACAGGAAAAAAGAGGCTTAACAGCTTTTTCAGAGCCATTCTGGTGCGTAAACCAGAAAAACCCTCCGGTGAACCGTCAGGAATACTTGTTCTCAGAATAGATAACCGAATGGGAAACCTGGTTCTTATAACTTCCCTTCTTCGCAGCCTTGAGGAGAGATTTCCAGCTGCCCGCATCGCCGTTCTTGCCAGCCATAAATTCTCAGCAGTTCTGAAAAACAGAGGCTGGGAGATCATAGAGATGAATAAGAAGAAGCAGATAGTTAACCCGTTTCTTCTCATTGAGTTTGTCCGCAGAATAAGATCAATGGATTTTGATACAGTTATAGATGCATCTCATCCATACGGATTCAGTCTTTCCACTGCAATGCTGGCTGCCTTGACCTATATTCCCCGAAGAATAGGTTCTCCTTCACCGGAGGGTGCAGGATGGTATACCCATGTTCCTTCTTCATGGCCTGAAAGAACAGTTCATGAGAGCAGGGCCATTCACCGGCTGGGATCGGTATGGAGCAGCTGGCCTGAGTGGAAACCTCCGTTCCTTCCTGTTTCTCGCCGCCGGAGAAACAGATTCATAGGATTTCATGCAGGAGGCAAACCGGGAAGGGCTTTTTCAGAGGAAAGGCTTGCAGCTCTGGCTGGTATGGCAGGTGAGCTGGCTCCTGTTCGTATCTACTGGGGAAATGAAGCTGAGCGTCTGAGAGCTGAGAATGCTTCCAGTGGAAATGTTCAGGCTGCACCGAAGATACCCCTTGAGAGACTTCCTGAAGAACTTGCTTCACTTACCTGTTTTGTAACTCCTGACACCGGTCCCATGCACCTGGCTTCAGCAGTGGGTACCCCTGTAACAGCTGTTTTTCAGATAGACAATGTTGAGAGGTTCAGGCCTTTGAGCAGGTATTCTGAAGCGCTCCTTAAACCCTCTGATGAAGAGGTTATCAGATCTCTTCGGTCAGTTCTTCAAGCAGTTCGCTGACCGATTCCTCAGTTGCTGCAAGCCGCTTCTTAAGAGCTTTCAGCAGTACAGACGCGCGGCTGACCATTTCTTCCAGTTCATCAACAGGGCATTCATCCCTTCCGAGGGCCTGTACTATGCCTTCAAGCTCGGAAAGCATTTCTGAGTATCGTGGTTCATCTTTCACTGTGTTTTTCCTCCACTGTGGCTCTGAGGCTGCCTTTTCTCATCACTACGCTGATTTGCTCCCCTATTCGCACAGAATCTGAACTTGAGATCAGCTTGCCTTCACTGTCTCTTACTATAGCCCATCCGAGAGCAAGCATTTTTTCAGGATCTCTGACTGCTGCCTTACCTTCCAGAAGGTTCAGAGTTTTCTCATGCTCATGAACCTTAGCTCTTACATTGAGAACCATGGCAGATGCCAGCTTTTCCAGTTTCTCCCTGTTGTGTCCGGGTATTCCCTTAACAGCTGATACAAGTTTGAGAATGTTTTTTTCGAGACGCATCTTTTCAAGACCAAGCCTTGGCTTCAGGGAAGAGAGCAGTTCCCTGCCGCACCTGGAAACCTGCTCATCAAATGCCGCCACTCTGTCAACAAGGAGCGATGCCGCATGGGTCGGAGTTTTTGCCCTGGTATGCGCAGCGTGATCAGGAAGCGTTGTGTCTATCTCGTGACCGATGGCTGATATGACAGGCCAGGGAAGCTGAGAAATGGTTCTGGCTATTCTCTCGTCGTTGAACCATGCAAGGTCTGTAACTGAGCCGCCGCCTCTTGTGAGAACAACTGCATCAAGGTGATCGCAGAAACTGAGTGAGAGAAAAGAAGTCAGTGCCGTACAAACTGAATGGGCTGTATCAACACCCTGCATTACAGCATAAGAGGGATGTACCCTGAATGGGTACTCAGATTCCGCAAGTGTTTTCAGAAAGTCTCTTTCCGCTGCAGAACCTTTTGCTGTAACCAGGCCTGCAGTGAGCGGGAGGCAGGGCATAGGGAGTGTTCCATTCTCTTCAAGAACTCCTTCTGCAGAGAGTTTTTCAACAAGTCTTCTCAGATGAATGACAGCAGCGTTTCCGGCGAAATCAAGATCCATTCCCTTCATGACAATCTGAAAACGCCCTGACCTCTCCCAGAAGTTCACCCTGGCAAGTATTCGCACTTCCATTTCGTTATGCAGGTTGAAGACAGTGCCTGCTCTTGCCGCCTCAACTGTTATTGCTGCCTTGTCTCCGGCAAAAAGGGCACAGTCTACAACTGCCTGGGACTGCTCTCCAGGTTCAGCTGCGTCTGCAAGCTGGAAGTATGTGTGTCCCCGGCCTGAGTAGTTCCTCAGACCGGTTATTACTCCTCTTATCCAGAAGGGGCCAGGCAGAGCAGCAGAAAGCAGTTCCTTTATGGATGTGTTAAGTTCAAGAACAGTGAATTCGGTTATCGCTGCTCCTGAGGTGCTGTTCACTGGACTTTCAGAATGAATTCGCCGCCGCTTCCGCCCTGGTCGTGAACAACAATGTGAACCGGCCCGGAAAACCCTGCAGGAAGGGTAATGGATTCGTCACCATCTTCCAGTCCGGAAACAATGGCGTACTCAAGAGCATACAGAAAATCTTCCCGATAGGGGAGATTCATGAAGTGTTCAAAGTCCATTTCATCAGAAGCTGCCGCAAGATTCAGATCTGTCGATCCGTCTTTGGACTGGAGAATAATCCAGTAGACCACATCCTCCTGAAGAGAAACTGTGTAAACTGCGGTGCCTCCCCGGTCGATAGAGTCACTTACATCCAGCAGGGGAGAGGTAGTGTTCATTATAAGCAAAACCGCAGCGATGATATGAGCCATTTTTTCCTCCGATCATGTTGGAAATACAATGACGAATAACAGGCTTTTGGTCAACCGGCTGTAATGCAGCAGTCCCAAATCGGACAAGGCTCCATAATAAGAGGATATAATCCGATAGCAATGCAGGCTTCGTCCAAAGCTCCCACAAAAACAGCATCTATTTTCTTGCACACAGGTAAGGCTTTTTACTGCAAGAATAAAATCTAAATCGAGACAAAATCATAATGGATTGTACAGTGAAAGGGACTCTGCAGCAGGCTGTAATTTCTTCACTTTTACTCTTTAGCGGGAGAGGTTCCTTCAGCTGTGGGAAGAGTGTAACATTTCATAATAAGGTAAGATATTGACTTAAAAGAATTGTTTGCAGTTCTCAGGTGGGGCTTGTGGAAAGTGCTTATGGCAGAGTATTTTCACTATTCAATAACGAAAGGAATAGTTACAGATGACAGAAAATCCCCTGAAAAACAGACCCTCGATTGCCCTGCGGCACGAATCGGGAATCGTACTTCCACTGGGAAGCGGCAGAGGAGAACCTGTTCCTCCCTGGATATCTGAAGGACGGGAAGTGTATCGCAGAGGCCTTATACTGGCACTGGATATGGCGGCCAAAAGGGTATATCCGAAGTGTAAGCTGTGGGTTGAGCATTCCATCTCCCTGGGTTACAGGTGCAGAATTGAGGGAATGGACAGGGGGAAGGAAGCTGAAGTCTGCAGCAGGCTGGATGAAGAGCTTAAAAACATTGTTTCTGAGGCTCTGCCTGTTGAGTATCGTATTCTCTCATCGGAAGAGGCATTAGATCTTACAGGGGAACACTCCCTGTTGCCAAGATGGCATGAAGGGAAAGAGAGCTACCGAGCGAATGTTCTTGGTGACTCCTGGGCGTTCGCAATGGGGCCGGCAGTACCTGACACATCCTGGCTCACCGCCTGGGAACTGAAACCAATGGAGGGAGCATTCCTTCTCAGATTTCCCGGAAGCGGCAAGTGGCCTGAGATATCACAGTGGAGACCCAGCCCGAAACTATCCAGGGAACTTGACCTGGAAGAGAAGCACATTGAGAGAATGAGGGTGCACACTGTTGATCTTCTCAACCGCAGAATTCGTGAAGACTCAGGAAGAGAAGTGGTGATGATGAGCCACTTCTATCAGAACCGCAGAATAGTCCAGATAGTCTCAATGCTTGGCGACGCTTTTCCGGAGAAGCGTATCATCATGATTGCAGGCCCATCCTGCAGCGGTAAGACTACATTCACAAGAATGCTCTCCACTTATCTCAGGGCACAGGGTTTCCGAGCCAGAATGATCAGTGTGGACAACTATTTCCGCGATCGTTCTGAAACCCCCAGAAACAAAGATGGAAGCTACGACTTCGAGTGTCTTGAAGCCCTTAATACAGATCTGTTCGGTGAGCATGTGAAGAGGCTTGTAAACGGTGAGACTGTCAAGCTTCCAGTCTTCGATTTTCATACCGGTACCAGGGAGGACAATGTTACTCCAATGAAACTGGGAGATAACGAGTTCCTGCTCATTGAAGGAATACACGGCCTTAACGACAGCCTTACTCCGGGAGTTGATATTGAGAGCAAGTTCAAGATATACATAAGTGCCCTTACAACACTTAATGTTGACAGACTGACCAGAATGTCCACATCTGACGGTCGCCTTATAAGAAGGATTGTCAGAGACAGCTTCAGGCGTGGATACTCTGCCCAGCAGACCATTGAAGGCTGGTCCAGTGTCAGGGCAGGGGAGAGAAAGAACATATTTCCCTTTCAGGAACAGGCAGATGTTATGTTCAACTCGGCGCTTCCTTACGAGCTTCCGGTGATGCGACCATATGTGATGCCACTTCTGGAGGAGGTTGAAGAGGGTACCGCCGCCTACCATGATGCAGACAGGCTCATGAGGCTGCTGGACTGCGTGGAACCTATCAGTGAAAGTGTTGTACCCAGATTGAGTATTATAAGGGAATTCATTGACGGCCTTCTACTTGATTGGAGCGAAAAATGAGTTTGCTGCTTATTCTTCTGTCAGCCTGGAGTCCGAGATTCAGTCCGATGGTGTTAACCAGACCTCTTACTTCATGTCTTAATCCTGTTTATCAGGAGTTTCCACTTGAGCCTGTTGATGTTCTTCATTACGATCTCTCTATTGATATCGACAGGGAATCTGAGACAATTGATGGAACAGCAGAGATCGAATTTGTTCCCGCAGAGGACAACCTGACTGAATTTCGGCTCTATCTGAAAGATCTGACAGTTACCAATGTTACCGGAGCTGCTTCTTACAGCCATGTTGCAGATTCTCTTTTCATTACGCTGGCTTCCCCTGGATCCACCAGTGATACTCTGAATCTTGTCATAGATTACAACGGCAATCCCCCTGAGGAGAGCTGGGGAGGTTTTCATTTCCGGCCTGATGCAGTCTTTCACATGGGAGTGGGTTTTGTTGAAGACCCGTCAATGGGAAAGTATATGTTTCCCTGTCATGACAGACCTGCAGACAAGGCTTCATTCGACTTTCACATTACCGTTCCCGATAGCATGTATGCTGTTGCAAACGGTGATTCAGCAGGGGTAACTGATAATTCAGACGGTACCCTCACATACCACTGGACCCTTGATCAGCCGATGTCAACTTACCTGGCTGCTCTCAGTGCTGCAGATTACGCAGTACTCCACGATTCCACCGATGCCCGAATATTTTACTATGTCTATTCCTGGGATGTGGCTGATGCCCTGGTCTCATTCAGCAATGCAGATCTGATGATGGCCAATTTCGAAAACCTCTATGCTCCTTATCCCTGGAACTGCAGATTCGCCTATGTACAGACTCCTATCGGAGATATGGAACACCTCTCTCAGGTTTTCCACATGGCGGCTGCTGTGAACGGCAACACTAACTATGACTGGCTTCTTGCCCATGAGATGAGTCACCACTGGTGGGGGGACTGTGTTACTGAGAGATACTGGAAAGAGGTGTGGCTCTCTGAGAGCTTTGCAACCTATTCAGAAGCTCTCTGGATGGAAACCTATGGTAACGATGAGTACATGGATTATATCCGCAATAACATCATGAAGCCTTACCTTAACAGCGGAGAGCTTTTTTCCATAGTTGATCCCCAGACGCCGGCAGAACTCTGGAGCAACACTACATATGAGAAGGGGGCTTCTGTCCTTCACATGCTCCGGCAGCTTATGGGTGACAGCAGTTTCTTTGCAGCTTACGGCACATATTTTAATGAGTTCAAGTATTCCCTTGCAACCACTGAAGACTTCCAGAACCACGCTGAAGCTCAGTACGGAGATCTTGACTGGTTCTTCCAGCAGTGGGTATACGGTGAGGGTTATCCTGTGTACGATGTTCAGTCAGAGTGGACACAGCAGGGCTCCAACTGGCAACTGGATGTAACCATTGACCAGATACAGAGTGTGTCCAACTTTTTTACCATGCCTGTGGAGCTTCTCGTAGAAGGGAACACCCAGGATACTCTGATTACCTTCTGGAACAATGTTGAGAATCAGGAAGAAACCTTCACAATTCCCTTTGAGCCGGTCTCGGTAACATTCGACCCGGAAACAAAGATTCTCAGCACCTCTGTACTTGGTGCAGAGGAGGAATTTTTCGATCCTGAAGGTGCCGTAAGCACCATGTATCTGGGGCCCAACCCTGCCACAGCGGCAACTGTTCTTAACTGGCAGGGAACAGCTGAAATACAGCTGTATGTGAGTATCTATGACCTGTCAGGCAGAGTTGTGGAAGAGCTGATACTGGAACCTGGCCACAGGAATCTGGACCTTACCGGAATTCCTGCTGGAAGCTACATCGTTGATGTGCACACTCCAGGCAACATCAGACAGGCTGCAAGGCTTGTGATACTGGGTGACTGAACAGGCTTCAGAACCTGATATCAGTCAGAGTACCATAAGGCAGGACTCTCAGGATCGGGTCCTGCCTTCAATTCATTCACGGTGCAGGTATGTCATTCGTGTTACAGGCAGACAGGTTTGAACCGATTGTCAGTATCAGAAGCATTGCAGGATACCTGAGCCGGTATTTTTCTGTAACACAGTTCGGCTCATATGATCGCAATGATTGTTTCCACGGAATCTTGAAAATTACTGCTTTCTCGCTGCTTTTTTCATCTTCTGAAGCAGCTTGTCAGTTTTTCTCACGCCAAGTGCCCAGTCCAGTGCAACCGGCACATTAAGTGAGTAGAGGTAGTTGTATTCAGGATAGCAGGAAGCTGTGCATGAGTTGCAGGGTAGTTCTTTTTCAGCCAGGTTGTCAAATGCCTTTTGGAATCCGTCTGTGAGTGCATTGAGCATTCCCGAATACTCTCCCATTAGAAGTGAGCAGGGGTAGACTGTTCCATCAACATCAATGTTGCAGTAGGTTCTTCCAGCTCTGCATGAAGGGCCGTAGAAACACTCCTTCATTCTGGTTATGGAGTAGTCAGGCCACCGGGCTGCTTTTTTCAGGTATCTGGCACTAAGGGCGATAGGGGCACCATTCTTTTTCAGCTCGCTGAGCCTGGTAAATGCTTCTGCGTACTCTTCCGCTGCAGGCAGCATGGCTGCAGTATTGCCGCCGAGAGTATCGTTGTGATGGAGGGTCTGAAAAGTAGTCATGAACCCGTACTTTTCAGCTGTCTTCATTATCTCATCAATACGGTGGACATTGTTTTTGGTAAGCACTGTGATGGACCACAGTCGAACCTTGCCTGAAGCGGTTTCAAAGGCCTTCATAACCTTCTGCCAGCTGCCTTTTTCTCTGTTTGCATCATGTGCTTCTTCAGGTCCGTCATAAGAGAGAACAAGGTGATCAATGTTATGAAGAATCTCAGGTCTGGAGGGTATGAGGTAACCGTTGGAATCAAGGCTTACATAGATTCCAAGCTCTCTTGCATAGGCACAGAGTTCAACTATGTCTTTTCGTGCAAGGGGTTCTCCGCCCCATACACCTATACGCATTGTTCCTGCCCGGGCCATCTGGGTAAGTATGCTCTTCCAATGCTCTGTATCAAGATCAGGTCTGCATCTTGAGGGTATCTGGCAGTATGCGCATCTGCTGGGACATTTGTCGGTAACAGAAATCATAACATTAAGGGGTATTCTTGCGGCCATGGCGCATCTCAGCGCGCCAAAGCCCATTTTCAACTGTCCGGCAAGATTCAATCAACGCCTCCCGACTTTTCTGCAGCGCTTAATATATCAGCTTGTTCCGTTGTGGAATAAAGGCGCTGCCCCTCAGGTAACAGAATTACCGGCCATTGACAAAAGATTCATTTGGAAGAATGTATCCTTCTTCATGGCCGTCACGGTCTTCAACAAGGCATGTTAAGCAAAAGGGAGGTAACCTTGAAGTTTTCAGTAGTTCTCGCCACGGTATTCATTGCTGCAGCTGCATTTGCAGGCACTGTGAACATCACCAACGATACAGGCAGTTACGATTTCTGGTATGTATACATTTCTCCATCTTCTTCTGACTCCTGGGGTGACGACTGGCTGGGCGAAACAGAAATGATCAGTCCCGGATACACGAGAGCCTTCAGAGTAAACAATGGTACTTACGACATCATGATTGAAGATGAAGACGGTGACACATACACATTCTGGGGTGTTTCGGTAAACGGCACCGTTGATATGTCTGTGGATCTCAGCGACCTTGGCGAGCAGAACTGGGGCAGCGGTTCCGGTTCATCCGGCGGAGAAAGAGGCACGGCTCCGATCACCATTGAGAATGACCTGGGCAACTATACCATCTGGTACATCTATGGCAGTCCCAGCGATGAGGCATGGGGCGAAGACCGTCTCGGTTCCGAGCTTCTCAACCCTGGCGAGACAATGACTTTCTATGTCGCTGCTGGAGACTACTACGATTTCAAGTGTGTGGATGAGGATGACGATACATACACCCTCTGGGAAGTATGGGTTGATGAAGACGGTTTCTACTGGAGTGTAGACCTGTCTGACATGGATTAATTTCTCATGGCAAGGGTGTTTGTTCAAGGGTAACAGAAGAATTTACATACTCGCCGCAAACATTCCAGACGGCCGGCCCCTTTTCAGGAGCCGGCCGCGTTTTTCCTTAACGGACTATTACCTTTGCGGTAACAGGCTCGGAATCTTCCGCTTCAATT
>PDWJ01000624.1_pt1 | contig 50268 bp, 39 predicted proteins | sample 1430881 | NCBI WGS metagenome assembly PDWJ01 (sample SAMN01162460, study PRJNA174530) | Oral metagenome, whole genome shotgun sequencing project. | biome: Marine environment; feature: Marine mammal; material: Swab sample of the gingival sulcus; isolation source: swab sample of gingival sulcus...
GATTTGAACCGATTTGTACGCCATGAAGCCTCCTTGATGGGTATATAACATCCTCATCAAATATAGCACATAGCATTAACTTTTGCAATTAGATACTAGTTGAAAAGGCCGCTTCTTCAGAGTTTTATATTGCATTGAAAGATAACAACATAACACTCGACAGAAACGGCCTGATCATGAATACAAAGTGTCACTCCAATAATGGTCAATCACAGCTTGAATTTCAAGGGCTGGGAGACAGAAGTAGGCAAGTTCGATGGAGGGTATGTCTCCACAGATGGAGGTACTCTCCTTCTGCGTGAGGTGGAAGCCCGTACCGGAATGATCAGAGAACTTGCCGACTGCTTCACTGATAACAGAGACCCTTCCAGAATCAAGCACACCGTCGAGGAGCTTGTTGCTCAGAGGGTTTACGGTCTTGCTCTCGGGTACGAAGATCTGGATGATCATGATCGTTTGAGAACAGATCCTCTGCTCGCTCTTGCCGTTGGGAAGACCGATCTCACTGGTGAGAACCGGCGATCCGCTGAATACCGAGGCAAAGCACTTGCCGGAAAGAGTACCCTGAACAGACTTGAGCTGAGTTCACAAAAGAGCGACAGGTATAAGCGGACGCCGGTGTCAGTGGATCGTATCCGCGAGACCCTTGTAAGCACATTCATCAGGATAACCGAGATGAAGGAAGGTATACCCAAACGGCTCATTCTCGACATTGATGCCACCGATGACATCATACATGGAGAACAGGAAGGGAAGTTTTTCCACGCTTACTACAACAATTACTGCTATCTCCCTCTGTACATATTCTGCAACGGACATCCTCTCTGCGCAAAGCTGAGGCGCTCCTGTATTGATCCGGCGAAGGGCAGCGTAGAAGAATTCGAGTACATCATCGGCAGGCTGAGAGCACGATGGCCTAATGTGAGAATACTGATTCGCGGAGACAGCGGATTCAGCCGGGATTACATCATGAGCTGGTGCGAAGACAATAAGGTTGACTACATTCTTGGTGTAGCAAAGAACATCCGGCTGAAAAAGATCATAGGCCGCCAGCTCTATGTAGCCCGTAAGCGTTATGAGGAAACAGGCAAGGCAGCCCGGGTGTTTACCTGGTTCTGGTACAAGACCAGGAAGAGCTGGCGGCAGGAAAAACGGGTGATCGGTAAAGCTGAGCACCTGAACAAGGGATCGAATCCTCAATTCATAGTAACCAGTCTGCCTGACAGTGACAGGAAACTCTACGAACAGGTTTACTGTGCCAGAGGTGAGATGGAGAACCGTATCAAAGAGCAGCAGCTTGACCTTTTCGCCGACAGAACCAGCACCCATTACATGTCATCGAATCAGTTGAGGTTATGGTTTTCAACCTTTGCCTGCATCCTGCTGAGTACCTTTAGAGTGCTGGGTATAGAGGGCACTAGCTTTGCCAGAGCTCAGTGCGGAACCATCCGTCTGAAGCTGCTCAAGATCGGTGCTGTGCTCAGATTCAGCGTGAGACGAGTGCTGGTGTCATTCTCCTGCGGTTATCCGTGGTCAGATGAGTACTCTATCATCCATAGAAAAATCCGCAGCATTCCTTTACGGGCTTGATCATTCACTTGCTGTCCAGTCGCCTGAAGAGGCAGATGGATGGGTACGCACTGACTCAATCAAGTACCTCCGGAACACTCCCAAGCAAGGCCAAATCCATATGAGAACGCAAGAGAACACTGGCCGGAAGAAGAAATCAGGCTGAATCCTGGCAGAAGTCAGCCTGATTGAAGGTCTCGTGAGAAATGCAGTTTAGCCAATAGTGCTTAGCCCTTTTATTGTTGCATTATATTTGGTAGTAAGTATTTAGATGGGGCTGCCTACTGTGTCACAACGATCTTTCTTGTGATTTCTCCTTCGTTGGACACCAGGCGACAAAAGTAAACTCCATCCGGCAGATGTATCTCTGAGGTGAACTCATGGACTCCACTCTGTACTTCTGAGGTCATGACATTGCTCACATGTCTTCCGGCAACATCATACAGATCAAGACTTATTTCGCCCCGGTTCGCAACAGACACCAATACTGATAACTCATGGGAAGCAGGATTCTGAAGAACATCGAAGCTGAAACTAACTGTTGATGCCGGCAGAGCTTCAGAAGCAGAATTCACATTTCTTTCCTGAACACTGCTTTCGAGTATTTCCAGCAACGGTGGATTTAATACCCTTGTAAAGTTCTGGGAGTTTACAGAATACTTAACAATCACCTTGTTCTCATCGCCAGGATAATGTATCAGCTCAGTTATAGTGGCGTCTTCTCCTGAAGGCAAATTATAACATTTCCGCCTTCCATCGGCAGTAATACAGAATACTTGTGGAAAAGAGTATGAAGGAACCTGAATATCTTCATCTATTTCTGTACCATAAGGTTTTATTATTATGTTATCTACTGGTATCCAGCAGTAGTCACCCATTCCTATGCCCGATAATAGGTTTAAAGTGAATATAACTGATGACACTTGGGTTGTAAAAACACTTGAATCTGGATCTGTAGGGAACATTGTTGGAACAGTACAAGTCTTGATGTCTGTACCGGTAAAATCAACTATTCTGACTACAAAGTGAGATAAAGGGGTTGTACTAACCATCCAAAAGCCCTGCTGAGACGGGCAGCAACTAAATTGGCAACCCAATCCTGTGTTCCATTTTGTCCAGAAGCAGCTGTTTGACTGTGCCTGGTTCAGTGGAACAGAAATTTTACCTGATGAAAGCCCGAGACTCCAGTATCCCCATACGGTATTAGGAGGAGCCATATGCCTTTCGAAATCTGGGTAACAGCAGTCCCATTGATAACTGCTGTCAACACCTTTTTCTTCCTCACCTTTGTCTGTTGGAGGAGTAACTGAAGATGGATCGCTGTCTAGAGGGTTACCGGACAGATCCCTTCCTCCTGATATATTTAATTTAAGATCTCCATAGTAACCATCAAGTCCAAGATTTGTCTGATATGTGTAGTAGTAAAGAGCATCGGTGGAGCTGTAATCAGGATTATGAGCGTTTAGCGGATGAAACAGGTATAGCGGCCCCAGTTCGTAGGAATGCCACCTGGTTTCACCACCCCATGCACCGCTCAGCCAAATATCCGGCATATCGTTCGGATCCAGGGGTTCATATACTCCTATCTTTACCTGAACAGGATTGATAATCGAGTCACTGAGATATCCGTAAGTTGAATCTTCCAATTCTCTTGTAGTAAAATCCATAGATGTTACCCAATGAGCATCGTACATAAGTACTTCAGGATTCAGCTGGTATACCTGAACATGCTCAACATAGGGCAGATAGTTATCAACGATGAGACTGTCTGTGTATACATGATAAGTTGAGTCATGAGCCATTGATTCAATTATAATCTTATACGGTCCATCGGCATATAAAGCATTTTCCGGCACAATTGAAATACTGTCAGAGCAACCTGCATTTGTTTTCCAGCAATTCTCCTGTATGGTCTGAATTCCTGCAAAGCCATTCAAGCTGCCATTGCTGGCACACACAACACGGCCGATCGGAACAGTATCAACACCAATCTGCTCATAGTCCATAAGCCGGAAGTAATGAAGCCGGTACTTCTCATTGTCCTCTGGAAAGGCACCAAGCTGCTCCGAAAATTCAGCTGAATACATAGTTAACGCTGTGTCTGCATTGCTCCAGCCCGTTGGAAGAACAGACCACTTGATGGTCTGGGCATTAACGGAACAAACAGACTGAAAACCAATGGAGCCTATTGCTTCCAGGCAATAGCCGTATAAGATATCAACACTGCCTCTTATGGAAGTCGGATCCAGAACATTAAGCTGACTGTGGCTTTGCGGCCATGATGATATAGGCATATCCTCAATGAACATTACAAAATCAGTCCATTTCGGATAAGACGGGAAATACTGATTCCACACCCATGTAAGAAGTTCAGAATTCGGAAGGGAATCCAGCGGATTAACAGCTGAACCGCCCATAGTAACTCCGTTGCGAGGAACCCAATGGAAATGCAAATGTGGATTGTTGGTATTCTGGGTACTCATCTCTGCTATCAGCCCGTTAACAGGTATATATTCTCCTTTTTTCCAGGCCACATTTGCAGAATCAGGTTCAGTTAAATGCTGATAACCCCAGCCATATTCTGATGTATAGTAATCATCTACGATAACTACGAAGTACTGCTTAGTTAAAGTGTCATAAAAGATTTCGCTGAAATAGCCTCCTGCCGCAGCACGAACTTCATACTCTCCGTTACAGGGCGGAATATCAATTCCTATGTGGAAATTGCAGCTGTCGCTCTCAAGATTATCCCATTGAGGATTGTTGTCTCCAAAGGAAGTGAGAAGAGTTCTTGTAATTGAGCCTGTACTTCCGTCACCAACGGGCCAGTTAAGCGAAACTCCAGTCAGAACACAGACAAGCAGAGTAAAGAATCTAAACATCATTACTGCCCCTCCTCAAGGAAACTGCTGAGATTCAGAAGTATCATTGAACAACTTGCTCCATATACCGACCCATTTGTGCTGTTTATGCAGAAATATCCGTTGGGAGATAATGTGGAGGAGTCAAGATCCGGAGTTGAAAACACATTATCCGCATCAACAAAAACCCTGCCTGAAAAGGCTAGTATTCTGGGATTGTTGCAGACACTTGAGGAACCAATGTTGATCTCTCCTGCAACAGCCTGAGAATTGGGAACCCGCAAACAGCTTTCGTCCTCAAGATCTATAACATAGCTGCTCTGAGTAGGAATACACCCGGTAAGAACGCAGAATCTGCTGTTCTCGGAGAAATACGGTGCTCTTCCTGACGCACGCTTGTAATGCCTGACTTCACCTGTTTCCCTGTTGATAATCACTGAACCCGAACTTATACCTCTGCCGAAATCTGTCCCTGCACAAGCTATGTATTTATTGTTCGGCGATACCGTTGTACCATAGGCAGTTAAAGCAAAAGGACAAGGCATTTCATAGCTCTCTATCTCTCTGCCGGAGCTGTCGAAGACAATTACTGTAGACCGATATCTATTCGAGTCTGTTCTTACTGATCCGCAGAGAACAGCTATGCTGCCATCCATACTCAGACCAAGCCTGAGATTACCCCAGGCCCTTATTCCAGGGTGATTCTCTCTTGCATTAGCTATTCTGTATGTACCGTCACCATACATGAAGCACAAATTGACTGCGCTGTTACCAGGTCGCGTGGCGGTTCTTGTGGTTGCCACAGAACCTGTTCTTGAGACTCTGCTTTTAGAAGGAAGCACTATGAGATGACCTGTTTCTTCACCGTAAAGGTTGTAAAGGAGACCACTCTCTATTGATTCAGGCAGTGCGGGACCTGTAGCCCTCAGCTCAACATGTCCATTACAACAAGTACGGGGAGCTACCCGAATCTCTCCAGGCCTGAGTTCCGGTTCTATACGCTCCGGAACAGGAGGATAAACCATCATTATCTCCTGCCAGTACGGTTCACCGGAAGCAATCCATTCAGCTTCCACTTCAATCATGTTCCCGTTCCTGTCGTAGAACCGGTGCAAAAGCTGAGCAACAGCACTTCGCATTCTGCAGTCAAGCCAGTAACGGTCTTCTTCCGGAATGGATTCATCTTCCAGAATAGCCTGAAGCTCCGGAGCGGGATAGCCGAAAGACAAATATTCTTCCAGATCTTCCTTTGAGCTTGTTCTCAGTATTGTGAATGGAGCAAGTTCTGCCTCTGTTGATGGAACAGAGAGCGGAATATAACCTTCAGCAGGAGGAGGATCGGGAACCTCGACTATAAAAGAAGCGGCAGGGATTGCAAGCAACATAAACCTGAAAACAGCATACATGATCATATACTTTCAGCAGAAAACACACAGCACTTCCACTTATTCAACAATCAAACAAATATCTGTTTTCAACTACAATGATAGCTCCACTCACAACTTAAGTCAAGTACCCTGAATATTGGTGAGAAGCCTGGCGCTGAAACTCCAGTCAGAACACAGCAGCAGAGTAAAGAATCTAAACATCATTACTGCCCCTCCTCAAGGAAACTGCTGAGATTCAGAAGTATCATTGAACAACCTGCTCCAAATACCGATCCATGTGTACTGTTTATGCAGAAATATCCGTTGGGAGATAATGCTGAACTGGAAAGGATTCTCTGTTGACGCTGAATTAAGATCCTAAAATAAACAGTAACTATGTTAATAATGCGCAGAAAATGGTTACCTGCACAGTCAGGCAGATAAGACGATGATATTCCTGCCATTCATCAGGCAGGCACTGAACATTTGAATCATTTCCTGACGGCTTACGATTGGCCGTCGTCTTCCTTCCCGGGTTGCTGGTGCCTGATTGTTTCAACAATACCCTGTTGAGGGAATGCTGGCAGCACCACCTGTGTAATCTCCAGGACTTTACAGAAAAACAGGGACACATGGGTATATGGCTGCTGTTGAGACAGATAATGGAATATTATACGGCTGCATGACAGAATGCCCTTGCATTACGGTACTTTCCTCTTATATGAAGATGTACAGGGATTGAGTTGCAGGGAGGTGAATGCTCATGACAGGCAGAGTTGATGTTGCATCGGAGTTCGGGCCTGTGGTTCTGCTGTGGAACAGGGATTCTGAGGGTCCTCTTGTCAGGCGGATTCTGATGTCGAAACCTGATAAACCCGCTGATGTTGTTGCTGACAGTCTTTTTCCCCATGCTGTTTTTTCAAGGTGTTCAGAGACTGACTTTGTTGCTGAAAGGCTTTTGGAGGTTATTGGAGGGCAGGGAAGACCTTTTCCTGTTGATTTGCTTGATCTCTCGTCGTGTACATCTTTTCAGCTTTCCGTGCTGCTTGAGGACAGTAAGATTGTTTCGGGAAGTGTTTCTTCATACGGCAGGCTGGCAAAAGCAATCAGCAGACCACAGGGAGCGAGAGCTGTGGGAAACGCTCTTGCCTGGAATCCCTTTCCGTTTCTGATACCCTGCCACAGAGTGGTAAGCGCAGACGGTTCTATAGGCGGTTTTCAGGGTGGTGTTTCCATGAAACAGATGCTGCTGGAGAGGGAAGGGGTCTCTTTCTCGAAGTCTGGCAGAATTATTTCACCGAATTGGTATCCATCAGAGCAATGATGCTCTTTTCGAAAGGAGTTGTTCCAGGTGTGTCTTGCACAGCCTGGATCTGGTTCCGTATGAAGTGTATTCGCTTCTGAATGAACGATTGGGGGTTGGAGTATTCGTCTGATCAGTTCAATGTTACTGTTTGAGATTTGTTTTTTTTGAATTCCTGCTTGCTTCATGGTGTGTCATTCTCAGGCAGGGGAGATGAATAGTGAGGAAGAAGATTCTGTTTCTGTGTACCGGAAACTCCTGCAGGAGTCAGATGGCGGAGGGTTTGTGCAGAAAATACTGCGGTGATTTTCTTGATGCTTATTCTGCAGGCATAGAGACCCATGGGCTGAACAGCAGAGCTGTTCAGGTAATGGGTGAGAAAGGAATAGATATTTCAGGACACACAAGCAAAACAACAGAATCATTTGGCGAAATGGAATTTGATTTTGTTGTTACCGTCTGCAGCCATGCCCATGAGACTTGTCCATACTTTCCCGCTGAAACACAGGTGCTTCACAGAGGGTTTGATGACCCTCCTGTGCTTGCGGCGAACATATCTTCAGAAGAAGAGATACTGGCTGTTTACAGAAAAGTTGTAAATGATATTGAAAGGTTTGTGAAAGAGCTGCCTGAACTTCTGAATCTGTAATATCGTGACAGGTTTCTCAGGGAATCTGAGTGAGATTCCGGATTGTTCTGCTGTCAGTTGGCTGTTCTGCCTGCTGAGTCCAGTTCTCTTTCAAGGTAAAGGGAGTATTGAAGAGCTGTGACTCTCAGTTCCGCCGGTGCGTCCGGATCTTCAAGGAGTCTTCTGAAAGCTGTTACAGCACCTGATGTGTTGCCGGTTACTGTCCATACTATTCCTGCTGCTGCCAGCGCTTCAGGCTTGGGGCGCTCTACTGAGAGGGCTTCGGCAAGGTGTTCCAATGCGCCCTGCGTGTTGCCGTTCTGCCAGTCTATACCTGCCAGTATCATTGCCGGAACAGTTTTGTGAGAGAGAGGCGCAAGGAGCTCCAGGGCTTCATCGGTTCTGCCTTCTTCCATGAGCAGTACTGTGATGTCGGTGACTGGAACAGACCAGGCAGGGTCAAGCTGGTGGGCCTCGGTGAGGTGTTCCATGCATCTTTCCCTGTTTTCTTCTTTCAGGTCCGTGGCAAGCTGAACCAGGCGGGCGGCTCTCATTCTTTTCTCGGCTGCCTCCTGCAGATCCGGTGAGAAGGGTATGGTTATCTCGGTTCCAGGGGATGGAAAAGTCTCAGGAGTGTAACCTGCTGTCACTGCCAGTGCATCTGCTGAATCGGTGTCATCAAGGAGAGCCCAGGCCAGAAACTCCCAGTAATCACCCTGCTGCCAGGTGTATGAACAGCCTGTTCTGGTCTGATTGGAGTTTATCACCCATCGGGATTCCACAACAGTTGTTTTTGTGCATGAGATGAAAAGAAGGCAGAGGAAAACTGTAACGGTTCTTCTCACTTGTCATCCTCCTCTTCATGCATGGCTCTGTCTGCATCTGCCGCTATCTCTTTTATTTCTTCCAGGGTCTCTGCGCTTACTGCTCTTTTTCTTATTTCAGCAGCTCCCCGGAACCCTCTGAAGTACTGAACCATGTGCCCTCTGAATATGTGGAATACATACGGTTCAGGAACATACTCCATCATCATGGAGAGCTGTTCCATAACTGTTTCAAGAAGCTCTCCAGGGGCAGGTTTTGAGGCGCCTCCTGTGAGTCCCCGGAATATCCAGGGGTTTCCCCATGCTCCCCTGCCTATGAGAAGCCCTGAAGCTCCAGTGGCTTCCTTCATCCTGTTGGCTGCTTCCACAGAGGTGGAATCTCCGTTTGCTATTACAGGAATAGTTGAATTTTCAGTGATTTGCCTCATCTCCTCAAGTTTTACTTCACCGGAGAAGAAATCGGTTCTGTACCTGCCGTGTACTGCAAGAGCCCTGGCTCCGGCATCTGCTGCCATTGCTCCTATCTCAACAGGGACAGGGTTTTCCGGTGTGAGGCCCAGTCGAATCTTCAGTGTAACAGGAAGATGGGTGTTATCTGCTGTAACCTTGACTATCTTCATCAGTCTTGGAATATCACCGAGGAGGGCACTTCCGCTGCCGCTCCTGAGTACCCGCTTTACCGGGCAGCCTGCGTTGATGTCAATGAACTTGAAATCCAGAGGGGAGAGCAGGGCGGAGGCTCTGGCGAAGTCTTCAGGTTTTGCCCCGAAGAGCTGCACACCAAGGGGCTGCTCTTCCGGATGAAAGCGGAGCAGCTGTTTTGTCTTTACACTTTTTCTTGAGAGGCCTGCTGCTGTAACCATCTCTGTTACAAGGCATGTTGCTCCCAGCCTGCGGCAGATTCGCCTGAAAGCGGTGTCTGTAACACCGGCCATGGGAGCCATTGTAACGCCTTCAGTATAAAACCTCATTGTTGCACTTTTCTGGCGTCTGCCAGAATGTCAGCCTGGTAGGAGCTTCTGACAAGGGCACCGCTTGCAACCCCTGTAAAACCCATTTCAAGGGCTCTCTTTTCCCAGTTTTCAAATTCTGAAGGCTCCAGGAACCTCACAACTGGAAGGTGCCTGGAGGTAGGCTGAAGGTACTGACCTATCGTAAGCAGTGTTACTCCGTTTTCTCTCAGGTCTTCAAGGGTTTTCATCATATCCTCTTCTGTTTCACCAAGACCTGCCATTATTCCGCTTTTTCTGGGAATTGAAGGGGCTGTTTCGCCGAAGAGTCTGAGTACCTCGAGAGACTTTCTGTATGAGGCTATCGGTCTAAGGTACGGAAAAAGTCTTTCCACAGTCTCCAGATTGTGGTTGAACACTGAAGGGGCAGAGGCAGCTACAGTTCTCAGGGATTCGATGCTGCCTTTGAAGTCCGGAGTGAGCACTTCAACCCTTACGCCGGGAATTTTCTCCTTAATCGCTTTTACTGTTGCAGCAATGTGACCGGCGCCGCCGTCTGGAAGGTCGTCTCTTGTTACCGATGTGAGTACGACATATCTCAGGTTCATTCTTGCAGAGGCTTCAGCAACCCTTGCCGGTTCATCAGGATCAAGCGGCGGAGGTGTTTTGATGTTTCGCTCTATGGCGCAGTAGCGGCAGTTTCTGGTGCAGACATGGCCCATTATCAGAAATGTGGCAGTACCCCTCTGGAAACAGTGGCCCCTGTTGGGACATTTGGCCTCACTGCATACTGTATTGAGTTCAAGTTCCCTGAGTACCCTTCGTACCTCACCGGCAGAACTGTTGCCAATGGTGGGCATCTTGAGCCACTCAGGCTTTTTTCTGGTGTCCTTCTGCAACATCATGTCCTTCAATTATATCAGCTTCATTGGAAACTCTTTTTTCGAATTCTTCCTTAAGAAGCATTGCCAGTTCATCTTTAGTGACAGAAGTATTGTATTCCCTTACAGTTCCCGCTCCCCTTGCGAGAAGTCTTTTCATTGTTTCCCGGGGAGCGCCTTCAGGGAGGTATTCTGCTGCCATAGGCTGCTGATTGGTAAAGAGAATTGAGCCGTGCTCAAGGAATACGCCGGAGCTTCTGGCCTGCGCGCTTCCAACCAGCTTTCTTCCGTCCGGAGTGATTATCTCGCTTCTGCCGTGGGAGGTAAAACACGGGTTGTGCTCCCTGCCTGCGGCAGCCAGTTCCCTTTCCCGTCTGTTCATCACCGCTGGAATCCCTGCCCTTTCAAGGGCTGCAATTAGTATTTTCGCAACCTTGAAAAGGCTCTCCTGAATGGTGCCGCTGACAAGATGGTGATCCTGACGGGCTGCTATGGAATAGGTGAGTTCATCACCATGCCAGACAGCTCTGCCGCCTGTGGGTCTTCTAACCATGTGGTACCCGTCTTCAAGTAGTCTGTTGAGATCAACTTCCCTGTCGGGGTTCTGAAATTTTCCAAGCGACAGACAGTGAGGTTTCCAGGTATAGGTTCTGAAAACAACATCGTATTCCATGGAGCGAACCAGTTCCATGGCACATACATCAGCTGCCATATTGTAAAAGCCGGTTCTGTCAGAATCTGCTATTGAAAGTATTTTACCCATTGTTTCCTTTCTCAGTAGCAGGTTAATATAATTGCACTTTGGAACCGGTATCGAAATTGTGAGTATAGGGATTGAAATGAAACAAATAGCAATGATACTTCTGCTGGTGACTGGTCTTGCTTCTGCAGGTGTATATCGGGATGCAGGAGCCGGTCTCTATCCTTTTCTCAAGATGGACACAGGCGCCAGGTCGGCTTCCCTTGGAGGCACAGATGCAGTTAACGGCGACCTGCTTTCGATTTTTGCCAATCCTGCAATGATAGCAGGCTCTTCTCCAGGGGTATCCGCAGGGCATAACCAGTGGTACGGAACAACCACTCAGAACTTCCTTGCAGGCACAGCAGTTCTTTCAGACAGGTTTACCGGCTCACTGGGTTTCAGAGCGGTAAGCACAACCGATCTCGAGTACAGAGAATTTCCTTCATCTGACCCTGCAGACATGTTTGATGCATACGATTTTTCTGCAGTCGTAGCTGCTGCAGCTGAAATGGGCAAGTTCGACGCAGGTATAGGCTTCAAGTACATCCATGAGAAGATATGGCTGGAATCCTCCAACGGATGGGCAGTTGACCTTGGTGTTGCCTACCATCCCGCTGCTTCACTTGTACTGACAGCTGCCTATCTCCATTCAGGGCCTATGGTGGTAATGGATGAAGACGAGTTCAGAATGCCGAGAACCTGGCTGCTCGCTTCAAAGTGGAATTTGAGCCTTCCCTTCGGTACAGCTTCACTCTCAGGTCAGGTGGAGCGTCCCCTTGATAATCAGGCAGTTGCCGGATTCGGGGTTGAGTACAGGCCTGTTCAGTGGGCAGCACTCAGAGGAGGCTGGAAGACAGGTGACGACAGCTCCGACCTTACAGCAGGGGCAGGTCTCTCAGCCTCTCACTGGATGCTTGACTACGCATTTGTACCAGGGAACTATGCCCTTGGAGATTCCCACAGGGTTACACTCTCAAGAGCCCTGTAACATGCGAATTCTGCTTGTTAACGATGACGGGTTTGATGAACCTGGCCTGAGGGCGCTTGAAGAAACATTTGCAGATCATGACACCATTACAGTGGCTCCCTGTTGCCACCACAGCGGCGCAGGGATGTCGCTGAATCTCTATTCTCCACTGAAAGTGAGAAAGCACAGCGAGAACAGGTTCTCAGTTGAGGGAACTCCTGTTGACTGTGTAAAGCTTGCTCTGGGTGAACTGTGCGGCGGAAAAATACCGGATCTGGTCCTTTCAGGTATCAATCCAGGCGCAAATCTGGCCAACAACACCTGGTACTCAGGAACAGTTGCAGCTGCAACGGAAGCTGCTTTATGGCTCATACCGGCTATGGCTGTGAGCCAGGAATACCGGTCTGAACCTGACTTTTCCAGTTCAGCTGCGGTGACACGGGAACTGGTGGACAACAGAGTATTCAGTTTTGCTGAGCCTGGCACACTGCTCAATGTGAATGTTCCCCTTGAGTTCACAGGAAGCTACACTGCAACAAAACTGGGAAGCTTCTCCAGAGAGATACCGTTTACCAGTGACAACGAAGGAACCCTTTTCAGGTATGGGCCCTATGAGGTTCAGCCTGTCAGGGAAGCTGAAGGAACCGATGTGCATGCGCTGAGAGAGGGCAATGTGAGCATTACTCACCTTGCAGCTTCCAGAATTCATCCTGAAGTGCCGAAAGGTATCTTGTCATGGTGCTCCAGGCGGCACTGACGGCACTTTTCCTTTTCGCATCACCTGACGCGGTTCACCTGAATTATTCTGTTGTGGTTCATCTGAATGAAAACGGCGCAATTACCGAGCAGACCTCAACTGCTGTAATTCCCCTTAACGGAATGGGAGTGCAGCACTATTCCGCACTGAGCATTTCTTTTCGGGAGGGCATGGAAGATATTCGTGTCACCGAGGCAAGAGTAGGACACTGGCGCGGCGGCAGAGGAAGCTCGGAAGGTTATATCGAGACAGGTCCCCACAGTATGCTCTCAGGAGCCGGTCGAATGGAATCGTCTTATAAAGAAACACTGGTGACAATGCCAGGTGTGGAGGTCGGGGACACTGTATATCTTGAGATTGAGAGAATCATTACCGAGCTTCCGCTTTCTGATGTTTACAGCTACACATTTTCACCGGTTATGGAAGACAGCGTAGCCTCATCAAGCTTTACTGTTATAAACGATTCAGAGAGACAGCTGATTTCAACTGATTCAAGGAGTTCGTTTGTCTTTTCGGCAAGCTCTCCACTGCCTGAGCATCCCCTGGCAGAGTATTGCAGGAACTATGTTTCTATTGCTTCCGGAACCCCTGAAGAGCTTTCAGCAGATGCTTCACAGACTCTTAGTGACCTGTCGCATACCGATTGTGCTGAAATTGGTGAAATACTTCAGGAAACCGGTTCATCACCTGAAGCACTGAGAGCCTGGGTAGCAGAGAACATCACCTACATAGGTGCAGAAGCAGGTTTATGGCCTGGCTGGTCTCCCAGGACACCAAAGCAGACACTGGAAGACAGGTCCGGAGTTTGCAGAGACAGGGCTGTTCTTCTGACATGGATGCTGCTAGAAGCCGGGTATGAAGCATATCCTGCTCTGGTTTCCAGTTCCGGTGAAACTCCTTCATTGGTGGACGGACGCTCCTTTGACCACATGATAACCGTTTACAGGGAAGGCGATTCTGCTCCGTGGCAGCTGCTTGATCCTACACCTGAAGGGCTTCCTGAGAATGCAGGTATCAGTTTCGGCCTCAGAGGAGCCGGTTATCTTCCGGTTACTCCTTCCGGTTCTCAGCTGAACCGTATACCTGTTACAGGCTGGAACGATACTCTTGATATTTCCATAACAGGAACCATTGCCGGTGACCTTATTACAGGAACCCTTGAGGCAGAGGCATTTGGAGCGCCGCTTGAACTGGTTTCCACCCTTTACACAAGATCCGCTCCGTCACTGGTGAATGAAATGTTCAGAAGGTTCTTCGGGGCCGCTGAATGCAGTGATGTTACCATGTCAGGCAACAAGTTAACCGTACATGGAACATGGCATTTGTGCAGAACGGAAAACGCGCTGCTTCTTCCAGGATTAAGGGATGTTTCACTTCCGGGAACAAGACTGGCATCAATGCTTCTTCCGGTTCTGCCGGATTCCTTTCTGCCTGATGCGCCTGCTGTTGAAATACTCACCATAACAGTGCCTTCACCCTGGCCTTCACCGGTGCTTCCTGAAGAATGCCGTACAGCCGGTTACAGCAGCAGTGTTGCCTTTGAAGAGGGAAATCTTATCCTTCATGAGAGCGCAGACCTTTCAGCAGGAGCAGAGGGATTCAGTGAAACCCTTTATGCAAGGAGCGGCACTTCAGCCAGAACTGTGGTAAGTAAATGATTCTTTCAGCAGCGTTACTGGCAGGATTCATTGCTGTTCCCTCACGGTACACATCAGTTGAGGTTGATATTGAATGGAACGGAACTGTAAAGGAAACTACAGTGGCCTACACAGCTTCCGCAGGTGATGACGGTCGTTTTCTTCAGGTGAAAAGGGATTTTGACCCTGACTACATGGAAGTTGAGCTTCTTCACGCTGAATACGGCTTTGAGGGGGCACTGAGAAGTGTTCCAGACTGGGCGGTTAAGACCCTCACCGGCAGTGAAGGATGGCCTGGAGCGCTTGTGGTGGCTTTTCCGGGGCTAAGGCCCGGTATGGAGATGGAATGGACATTCAGAATCCGTGATGAAGGACGATTATCTTCTGCAGGATTGTTCTACACCTACATAGCAGGCCGTGAACCGGCAGCCATTGAAGTACGGTGTCCAGATGCAGAGGGATTGTCTTTCCGGCAGAGCGGTTTTGTCTGTTCATCAAGGGGAGACAGAAGGGTGTTCGTATCCAATGATCAGAATTACCGTGAACTCTGGATATCCACTGCTGAAAGCTGGGAAGAGGTCGGGAATCTTCTTCTTGAATCATCCAGGGCTTCAGCAGAGGAGACCCCGCCTGATCTGAGAGAAGCTGCCATTGAAGCAGGTGCTGCAGGAGCCCTTCCGCAAATGAGAATATCCCGGGGAAGGGTTCTCATTACAGAGTCTATGCAGCTGCTGCCTTTTCCAGGTGGCGATGCAGGTTTCAGTGTAAGGTCCATTCAGGAGATACTGGACAGCAGAAGAGCAACCCCCATGGAGGCAGCCACTCTGCTCTCTGCCATGTGCCGGGTAATGGGAATTGATGCCCCTGTGGTTCCTGCAACAGATATTCTTCCCCCTATTCCTTCACCCCTTGGATTCAATCGTGCCTTCATCCTTGCAGAGGGTAATCTGGAAGAGCCTGGGGAGTATCTTTCTCCTGCAGGCTGGGTTGATATGCAGGACACTCTGTGGCTTCTGCTTCCAGGCGGAATACTTGGAGAATTGCCTCCTGAGACTCTTGCCGACTCCTGCGGGGAAGAGTGGGAGATATTCCCTGACCAGGGCTTATTTACCCTTACTGTTACAGCATTCGGCGGGTTTGACAGGGAGCTGCGGAGAAAAATGGCAGGAAGAGATGCGAACAGCCTTCTTTTGGCTGCAGGGGAGTGGTTCAGGGCTTCAGGAATACATTTCGTTCCTTCATCAGTTCACATTTCAGACCTTTATGACCTTGCTGAAGCTGCTTCAATTACCGTTACCGGCACCTTTCCAGAAGCGGAGGAATGCTGGCTTGAAGAGGAACCCATACTGAAATGGAACAGGGTCGGAACTGTTGAGAGGACATTTACAGGGGTTACAAGAGAAGGCGGAGTGCTCAGCAGATGAGAGAGAGAATAGTTTTTACAGCTTTTCTGCTTTCAGGTATTGCTCTGAGGCTTATTGCAATGAATCAGCTTGACTGGTTCTTTGGAGAAAGCCTTCATGTGGATGAAATCACATGGACTGCCGGAGATACGCCGCCATTTGAAAGACCCCCTGCAAATTACCTGCTCGCTTCTGTTTCCGGAAGCATTCCGGTTCTCAGAACTGTATACAGCATAATCTCACTGCTTCCTGCTGCAGTATTCTTTATGCTGCGAAACAAGTCTATGAAGAACTCGGTTCTTGCCGGAGTTCTTGCAGTAGAACCTACACTGCTTTTTTCAGGACTTCAGGTAATGCCTGAAGCTCCTGCGGCTGCTTTCCTGGCAGGAGCCCTGTGCCTTGCAGAAAAAAGAAAGCACCTGCCTGCAGGAATACTCATCGGTGCAGCTGCGCTCTTCAGAGGTGAACTGCTTCTCTTCATACCTGTATCACTGTTTTTTATCAGACCCTTGAGAAACTGGGGTGCAGCTGCAGCTGGAACTGCAGCTGCAGTTCTTCCAGTGCTGACTGTCAACCTTGTTTCTGGAGGCCCTTTTGCTCCAGGGGCGAACGGCACACTCAATCTGTGGCTGGGGTCTTCATGGGAACTGCTCACCACGCCTCCTGGAATTGAGTACGAAGAACTTGCAGGAGATGACTCATTCACCGATAATGCAGTGAATGCCATTTTGCGGTCTCCGATTGGCTGGCTTGGCAGGGGAGCAGTGAAAGCAGCTGCTTTCTTCATCGTTCCAGGCCCTGGCAGAAACATGGAGACTTCCTCTCTTCTGAAGGGTTCCATACTGGTTTTTCTTATTCCTGTTACAGTTATACTGATGGCGCTGGCAGCGGCAGGATTGAAAAAAAATGCTGCAAGCAGCCTGATAGTCACCGGGATTATTGCTGCTTTTGTATTTTTCCCTTCTGTACGGCACAGGGCAATTCTTATACCTGCCTTCGCAGCTGCAGCTTCAACTTTCAGATGGAAACCGGCTATACCTGCAGCTCTGTGTATTCTGTGGCTTTCACTTTTTATGCAATACCCTGGAAGGGTAAGACCTGGATTGAACCATTTGCTTATAGCAGAGCATTTGCTTGAGAAAGGTGAGTTCACCGGTTCTCTGAGCAGACTTGAAAGGGCAGAGGCTGAAGGATTTGAAGGTGCAGATATTCACAATTTGAGAGGTGCTTGCATTGCGTCATCCGGTGGTGATTTAGGGCTTGCTCTTCAAGAGTTTTCAATGGCTCTGAGAATGGCTCCTGAGTCTCCTTCTGCATGGAGGAACATGGCAGTGATACTCTGGGACACAGGCCATATTCAGGATGCCGTTACTGCTGCTGAAAAGGCGGTAAGCCTTAATCCTGAACTGAGAGCTGAGCTTACTCCGGTTCTTTCCTGTCCACAGTGATATAGGGTTTCAAGTCAAGCAGTGGAGTTTTGTCAAGCGCACTCAGTCCTGAGGTATAGACCCGATTGCCCTCTATCTTCAGAAGTCTTGCCACATCAAGTCCGACAGGATTTGGTCTGTTGGGGGATCTTGACGCGAACAGCCCTGTGGTTCCTCCGTTCATTGACGGAGGATGGGCTGTATTGGAACCGTTGTAGCCCCGGGCTCTGTCAATGTGAAAAAGCACGATAACATATTTCCTTTTCTCAAGGTCTTTAAGACCTGAAGCGTATTTCTCTTCCAGTTCCAGTATGAACTCTCCGCTGTCATCGTCTTCCTTTGCCTGAAATGGAGCCATCTTAACATAAGGTGTTCTTATGATGCCTATAGAATGGTAGATTATCTTCACTACAGGTCCTTCCTGCTGAATATTCTGTAACCCAGATAGAAGAGAGCTGCAGCCCATACAGCAGGATAAAGGGTTTCCCAGAGAGGAATTGTACCGCCTATTCCGAAGAATGCCAGAGCTTCATCAATGATGCTGGAAGCAGGGAGAATCCCTGCCTGCACAGATCTGTAGCCTCTCTCAAAGGGAAGAATGAAGGTGATTACTCTGGCAACTGTGTAAAAAACCGATTCGTTAATTTCAGGAATATTCTTACCAAGTTCTACCATGTTTCCCATTCCCACAGCAAAGCCTTCCAGAACAAATGTTATCAGCATTGCAGGTATTTTTCCCGTAACAAGGGATGCGAGTATCACAAAAGCCCATGTTGCAGAAAGCCATACGGGAATGCTCACAATGGCCTGAAGGGCGTTGGAAGGAACGAAAGGCGCGTAGAATGAGGTAATCAGGCAAGTCAGTCCGAAAAGAAGATACCCGAAAATCACCGACACAATCAATGGAGCAAAGGTGGTCGCAGCGTAAACTCTGAACCTTGTCTGGGGCAGAGCTGTCCATATGGACATTCTGCCGGCATCCATCTCATCAGGAAGAATGCTTGATCCAAGAACTATTGTAAGCCCCCACACCATAACTGAGAGCATTGAACCGGCAATGGTGAGAGCTGCGTACGCAAGGTCGGAATCAGTAGCTTTAAGGCCACTATCAACGACCAGGGACTTTGGGTCTGCTGCAGCTATTCCCCGCCAGAAAAGAAGCAGATAGAGGACAGAGAGAATACCGACGATAAGCAGCAGTTTACGCCGGGCCATGTGTTCGAGAGCATTAAGAAACATGGCTTCCTCCATCCATTATTCTCATGAAAATGTCTTCCAGCGACTCCCTCTGAAGTCTTATTCCAGTGAAGTGAACACCGGCTGCAGCCACTTTCGCTGCAAGTGCAGGAAAGTCATTCTCCCTCTCAAGGGGTACTGCGAGGGTTTTTCCCTTTACAACTCCCTCACCGCTCAGTGCTTCACTCATCCTTTCCGGTTCAGGGGTATCAACAACTGCAGCTCCCTTGAATTGGGAGAGATTCTCAAGCCTGTCATGGGCAACCAGAGAACCCTGATGAATAAACGCCGCCCAGTCGCATACCTTCTCAACCTCACCAAGCAGATGACTGTTCAGAACAACAGTGGATCCTCCACTGACCAGTTCAGCCATTGTGCTCCTTACAAGCATTCTTCCTGAAGGGTCAAGTCCCGATGACGGCTCATCAAGAAATACCGTTTCCGGTTTTCCGCAAGTCATCAGCGCAACAGCAATACGCTGCCGCTGCCCTTTTGACATCTTTCCAAGTTTTCGTTTGAGGAGATCACCGCACTGAAGGGTTTTAGCCCTGTGAATAAAGTCTATTTCCCTGCCTTCGCTCCGTACCCTTTCAAACTGCCTGTACATCTGCAGAGGTGTTGCCCATTTGGGAAACGATATGCGTTCTGGAAGGAACCTTACCCCTGCTCTTGAGGCAGGGTCAGCAGGCGGAAGACCGTAGAGACTGATTGCTCCCCTGTCAGGAATAGTGAGGCCAAGAACAGCCCTCATCAGAGTTGTTTTGCCTGCACCGTTAGCTCCCAGTACGGCAAGGGACTGCCCTTTGGAAACCTCAATGCTGAAACCCTCTTTTAACGCAGTGGTTCTGCCGTATTTTTTTGAAATTCTGCGAACGCTTATTGCAGTACCGGCCATAACCTATATTACCCCCTGTTATTTGTATTGGAGGAATATTGACCAAAGGGGCAAAAGCCGCAAGGCTGATTCTCTTTCTTCTTGCTGGAGCTTTGCTTACATATTATCTGCTTGCTCGTTCAGGTTCAGTTTCTGAAACAGTGAACAGTATTTTTTCAGCACTGGCAAGCTGCAGTATTCAGTGGCTTCTGCTTTCTCTGCTTCTTTTCTTCCTCTCACTGCTTATAAGGGCCTGGAGATGGCAGCTGCTCGCAGGAGATCACACTATTCCAGTGGTTCGTTCAATGTCGCTTACAGCGGTTCATGTGGGGCTTGGTCATCTTCTTCCGGTAAGGCTTGCAGATGTGGCTCTTGTGGGGCTTTTTCGGAAATATGCCGCTATTCCTGCAGGAAGCGGTGCCGCTACAGTGATGCTGGCAAAAATAATGGACATTATCGCTATGGGTACAGTGGTGGCTCTCAGCTTTCTCACAGGGCTCTCAGGGCCGGTTGTGGCAATAGCTTCCGGCATAGCCGTTACAGGCACAGCAATGCTCTTTTTTCTGCCCTTTATGCTTAAACTTGTTGCAGTTCCTCTGAAAGCGGTTACAGGGGAGGGAAGAGTATCAAAAGCCCTGAATGATATGACCGAAGCTGCCAGATTAACCCCTGAGAACAGAAAGCCACTGTTTCTTGCAGTGGCTGCCAGCTTTGCAGGATGGACACTCAAGCTCTTCATGTTCCTTACACTCCTCAGGTCTGTAGGTGTACACAGCATTCCTCTCTGGCAGGTTTTCACCGCAGGAGCTGTAACAGATTTTATTCTGGCTCTTCCTGTGCACGGTCTTCTCAGTCTGGGCACAGTTGAGGCTGGATGGGTGGCCGGGTTTGCCTTAACCGGCATTACAGGAACACTATCCGGAGGAATATCCGTTGTGGAAGCAGGGTTCAGCGTTCATCTCCTCTGGCTTTTCATGGCAGTTTTGCTTATGTCAGCTGGAACACTTGTTCTTCTTTTCTATGGAAAGGATCTGTATTGAAAATCGTAATCACCGGCGCCGGTGTCTCCGGCCTTACCCTTGCTGAACGCATTCTTTCAGAAAATCCCGGTTATCATGTAACAGTGCTGGAGCGGGAGAATGCGCCAGGAGGGCTGGCAAGGAGTTTTCACCGGGACGGATTTGATTTCGATATAGGTCCCCACAGGTTTCACACTGCAAACAGCGAGGTAGATGAATACCTTAGAGATATTCTCAAAGGCTGTTACGAAGAGATACAGAGAAACAGTTCGGTATACATGGCTGGAAAGTACAGGAACTGGCCGCTGACGCTGCAGTCTGTTCTGGGGCTTCCTCTTCCAGTTTTGTGGAGAAGCTTTCTGGATCTGTTCAGAAAACCTGACATACCTGAGATCAGATCATTTGCAGATTTCATCAGAAGCAGGTACGGCAACAATCTGTATCGCTTTTTTTTCGCCGGCTATACAAGGAAGTTCACCGGTCTGGATTCTGAAGAGCTTCATGTTGACTGGGCCCAGGCAGGGGTGAACAGAGCTGTGATAGACAAGAGGGTAAAAGCAGACAACCTGGTTTCTCTGCTGAAGAGCATGCTGCTTCCCAAACCAGTGGAAACAACCTTCTACTACCCTTCTAAAGGTGGGATACAGACTTTCTGCGACATACAGACAGAGAGAATAAGGGAGGCTGGAGGAAGGGTTCTTACAGGTGTTTCAGCAGAAGGCATTGTCACTGAGAACGGAAGAGTAACTGCTGTTAAGGCTGAAGGTGGAAAGGTATTTGAGGCAGACACAGTATACTGGACAGCACCGATCTCAATTCTCTTCCCTGAAGCAGACCTCAGGTACATCAACACACTGATTGCCTGTGTAGCCCTTAATGAAAAGAATCCTGTCAATAACTATCAGTGGTGTTATTTCGGCCAGAAAGAGGTAATTTTCAGCAGACTCACAGTTCCAGCCATGTTCCGCAGGGACTGTGTGCCGCCTGAAAGAGACAGCCTGATCGCCGAAATCACCTGTTCTCCCGATTCAGAAGAATGGAAGATGCCGGAGAAACTTGAAAAACGGCTTCTTGATGATCTGAAGAAAGTCAATGCGATAAAAGGGGACGATGTTCTCTTCGTAGACTGGTACAGGATACCTGAAACATATCCCATCTACTCTCTGAATTACCGTAAGAAACTGGCAGAGCTGCAGATACCTGAAGGGCTCATTCCCATGGGCAGATGCGGCTCCTTCTGGTACAACAACATGGATCATTCAATACATCAGGCCCTGACAACTGTTTCAGGCGGACAGTTCAGCAGAGACTTCTGGAAACAGGGCTAGTGTCACATCTGTAATGTAGAATAAAACCTTTTCAGCTTGATTCGGCTTCTTCTGCTGTGAACTGCCGGTTTACCTTTGCAGCTTCGGTGTTCCTGCCATCTTCCAATGCGATAATTTTCTTACAGTTCAGCTCTGCCGCATTATCAGCAGGGAGGCTCAGATTCCATCTGAAAAACCCTTCGCAGGATCGCTGCAGTTCATCGTAATAAGGCTGGTCCTGAAGTCGCTGTGGTCAATTCACCTGTTTACCCTGCCTGCTCTTGCCGCATCAATACAATCTTCAGGAAACCGTTAACACGATCAATCTTCAAAATGCTTATTCTGAAAAAGCGTTACTGGTCTTCGTTCCCTGCCTTCTGATCCTTCCCTTCGTCACACCGGAGCTGAACAAGAGCAGGAAGCGCCTTCTGTGATCTGTGACATGCGGCACGATTCCGTCAGGATCACTTCATTGGGATTTCTGCAGGGTAACCGCATAGTGATCTTCATTCCATGGCATCGGCAGGAGCAAGTTCTCAGAATACTCTTATCCCTTGACACCATATATGTATCCATGCAATAATCCATTAATGGAATAAATAATATCTATTGAGGGAAGGGCGGTGATTTTTATGAAGTCCGGTATTCTTGTGCTCTCCTCTGTCCTTCTGTTTAATTCATCACTCCAGGCTGATATCCATCGTATTCGAACAACTGCAGCAGACAGCTCAAGGGTTGTTTTCCTGGCCCTTACACCGCTTTCCTGGGAACAGGCAGAACATGATTCGCTGGACTTCATCAGGTTCTCAGACTGCCCTGTTACGGACAGTGTTGGTTATCCTGAGCTTCCCATGATAACCTGCCTTGTTGCAGTGCCTGACAGTGTAGACCCGAAAATCAGCTATAGTTTCACCGACGAACACACTCAGCATGTCCTGCCGGTTTATCCCTCTCCGGCAATGGTCCTGTTCTCTGACCTCTGTACTGCAAGTGTTGTTGACTCGTTCGTCATTGATTCAACAGCCTATTCCTCTACCGATTTCTGGCCTGCGGAAAGAGTAAGGCTGATTGGAGAAACACGAATATGCGATCAAAGACTGCTCAAGATCCAGTTGTTTCCTGCCCAGTACAGAGCCTTTGACAGCACACTGGTCTCTGTAACAAGCTTCAGTGTTACCGTTTCTTACAACAGCGCCGAAGCAGTATGGAGCAGCATAGGACTCGGTTCTTTCCAGGATATGGCTCAGGGCAGTCCGATCGTGGGATATCAATATGAGGATCAGACCTACGCACCAATGCCGGAATACTTTGGAGTAGTTGATCCTGAAGATGGTCCTCAAAACCCATGCCGAATGCCGGATTATGTGATTTTATGCGCATCCGGACTGTATGCTGAATGCAGCAATGTCATTGACTCATTAGCTGAACACAGGGTCGGTCTTAACGGATTTGATGTGGCAACTGTCCTTACAGATGCTGTTAACGAAGATTTCGGGGAGCAGGGACAGACTGCGATAAACGATGAAACTATAAGGGACTTCACTGAATATATGTGGAATAACTGGCCCCAGGCATCTGTTAAAAAACCTGAATACCTTCTTCTTATCGGTGATCATGAGGACGCTTCATTTGGTTCTGCTGACTGGTTCCTTCCGACACACATTTATGACTGCAATATCGGCAAACTGCTCATAGAAGATATCGGCAATGATGAATGGTATGCTTATATGAACGGAAACAGAGAAATCGACAATGACATTCCCAGCATGGCTGTGGGCAGAATTTCTATTAAAAATGGTACTACAATTCAGACTGATACATTAAGTGCTATTATTCATAATATTATAAACATGGAAAAGCCTGTAACTCAAATCCCCATTCCCAGTTACAGAAGGAGAATAACCAGGCTGACAGGTACAGGTACAGAGATAATTAAAAACAATACAGGCACTGGATATCAATTTCCTTATGACTGGGAACCTTCTCTGGAATGGACCTCAGATTTCACTGAATGGCTCAATTACGATTTCGTAACCAGCTACTGCGGAGATGGCAGGGACTTCACCGACATGGACGGCAGTCTGATGTCCAGCCATGCCTGGAGAGACCAGTGTCTCTCTGAATACGGCAAAGGCGCCGGAATCATGTTTTACAGTAATCATGGTTCCTGCCATATGTTCAGTGCAGGTCTCGAATGGCTTGCAGAGTACATTCCCCGGGATCCTTACACAAAAGGCGCCAGAGACAGCACTTTTAACAATTACCAGATCGAAAGCAGTCTGACTGCGGCATCAGGTCATGCGGCACCCTTTGCACTTCTTCTGTGCTGCTCAGCAGGATCATTCAACCATACGGTCAGTGAGCATACTTATCCTCAATATTATCCTGAACTGTGCAGTTTTGAAGGTTCAGTATCTCCACCTGTCCCTGCATATGATTTTGGTACCGACTGCATCGGAGAAAAATTGTTCAAGAATACAACTGTACCTGTTGCAGGGGTGTTCTGCGGATCCAGCGCATCGTTAATAAGTTGCTACGGATCGTACGGTAAGGGTATCATTGAGGCCATCTTCGTAAAGGGATACGGAAGACTGGGCGATGCTGTCATGCAGCAGAGATTATCTTATTACGACTTCAGTGTCTCCATGGACGGCAATGGAATCGCTTCTCTGGGACAATTCAACCTTCTTGGTGATCCAGCACTTGACATATCGGACTATGTGAGATTTCCCAACTCCTGTGATCTGGTTGTTTATCATGGTGATTTTGAAGTATTTCCCTACCCGGTTGAAACACCTGCCGGCCCTGAAATGGAGCTTAGTTTCATTGTCAGAAACAACGGGAGGAAGGATTCGGAGGCATTCAGTTCAAGGATTACAATAACAGACGGTTCCAACACATTCACAGACTATATTTCCTGCTCAGGTATCCCGTCAAAAACAGAGCGCATATTCTCTTATACATGGGCATGCCCTGTATGGTTCGATACGCCGGTTGAACTGGATGTGGAAATCGAAGCTGATTGGCAGAATGCCTGCAGTGACTGCTGGCGTCCCAATAATACCGCATCGGACACATATCAAATCAATGATATTTATCCGTTCAGCTCAGGTTGGCCTGTTGAGGTAACAGGCAATATCAGCACTACACCGCTTCTGCTGAATCTGAACAATGATCCATACATTGAGGTGGTTGCCCTGACCGGCACCAGTCTTACTGCCTTTGATTACAGCGGTAACACATTATGGATAGTTTCCGATGAAGATTTCCAGGGGTATGTGGACCCTCTGGCAGTCGATCTGAATCTGGACGGTCAAACTGAAATACTTGCTGCCTATGATGATGGCATCAAGGTAATAAGCAATACAGGGTCTGTTCTGGGAAAACTTGAAACAGATGCCTCCCTTTTTGTCGCAGGAAATATGCACACCGGAACAGGTATTGAGATGTGTACTGTCAACGGCAATACTCTTTCCCTTTATAGCTGGGATGCTTCTGCAATGCCTCCAGGGTTTTCAGAGATAGCTTCGGAGGATCTCGGTTTCAGGCCTGTACTACCGGCAGTATTTCTCTGCTGCAATGATCTTGATGGTGATTCTTTTGAAGACGCAGTCTGCTTGAACGGTTTCTTCGACAGTAGTATTCCCCCGAATCCTGAAGTTAACTCCGTTTCGGCATACAGCTGGAATACAGAGGACATGATCTATCAGCACACCTGGAACGAGTATCTTAAATCAATATCCCTCTCAGCAGGTCTTCTTGCTGAAGAAGCAGCAATTGGATACCCGCTGGGTAAGTTCGAAGGCTCAGGGTATCCTGCGTTGCTCATAGAACCGGAGAATTCTGTTCCTGAGATTTCCTGCTCAGGCGCCAATGTTCTGACTTCAAATTATCTGATGTATGGTGTATTCGCTGATTGGTCTGCACCAACAGGAGCAGACACCTATGTCCTGCCCTCTGGACGGCAGTGCATGGCCTGGAATAATTCCGGAGAACCGTTCGGAAGTTTCCCTACCAGTAATTTCGGAGGAGATACTGAAAGTTCCATGGTAAGCCCTGCCTCTCTGGGCAATCTGGACGATATATACTCTGACGATGTACTCTTCAGCTCGGTGCTTGATGGAGACTGGACTATACTGGCATACAACTATGATGGTTTACCGCTTGGCACAGCTTCGGATTTCCCTTTCACTCTTCCCGAGGATGTTTCCGCTGAAGGTGGATTCGCTGTGGCTGATCTGGACAGAGACGGAAAAGTGGAGATCGTTTTCGGCACCAATGACGGTCTTCTCCATTGCTGGAAACTGGGCAGTTGCTCAGTCGGTTATGCACCCTGGTGTCAGTTTCAACATGACAACGGAAGATCAGGTGTTCTGGAATGATACTTCTTTTTCTCGCATGCCTTGGAGTAACGATCAGTCCTGGCTGGAGCGATCCCCTGCTGGTTACTGATTCAGCCAATACATTGAGAAGGGAACAACTGATACACAGAGATGAGCTTGGTCGGTTTCATCTAGTCTGGTCTGACTATAACAACAATTCAAGAATAGGATACAAGATATTTGCGATTGATGGAACTGTTCTGTATCCTGAGACAATGCTCTCTCTTGACATTCACAGTTCTCTTCACTCGATGTGTGTAACCGGAGACAGCCTGATTGTATTCTGGAGGAACTACAATCCTGTATACTATGCCATCAGGAGCATTGCAGATGGTTCTGAGATAACTCCTGCAACATACCTTTTTTCAACATCCACTATGTACCCTTACATTCGTGCCAGCGCTGACAGTCTCGGCAGGCTGCATGTTCTGTACAATTCAGGCTCTGATGTAATTTATGCTGTCTGGAATCCTGCTCCCGGTTCAGGCTTTATCACAGAGTATGAATGGGTGATTGAAGGCGCTGATTCAGGGGGAGTGCTGCTTGTGGATGGCAACAGAGTACACATCGTTGTGCAGGATCCGGTAGATCACGCCTTTTCATACCTTCAGTATGATATTGAAGGTAATACTGTGGTTCCACTTACCGACTTTACCAGTGGAGAATTCTACACCAGCAGATTCCCTGTACTCAGAGTGGATTCATCCGGTGACCTGATGGTTCTGGATAATTCCATTGCATACAAGGCTGTAAAGGCAATCTATCTGTGGAAGCTTGATGGTGAGACAGGAGATCTTCTGCTGGACTTGATACCTCTGGTTACTCCTGATTTACCCGACATGGATACCAGTGGTGACTTCATTGTTGAACCGCTGCCTGTTCAGGACCAGTTCTACCTTTGCTGGCGCGGATACGGACTCAACAAGATATTCAACCTGGTTTTTGACTCGGACGGAAACATCATAGCTGACTGGTATACAGCCTACGACTATTCAGACGAGAATCCTGAAGATATTCAAAACATAGACGGGGTTTCGGATGATCAGGGGAATCTCTATGTGGTGTATGGGCAGGTTGAAACAGAACCGGAAGTTGATTACTTTCCCACCTTTGGCTGGTTTGATTACAGCTATTCAGGCACTCTTGTTCGTGAAGCTCAGGTTGATCCTTTCAGGTCATTTACCTTTTCGTGCAACCCTGTTACCGGTTCTGTCACGGTGTATACGAATTCAGAATCACAGACTCTTCGGGTGTTCGACATTTCCGGCAGAGAGGTGTCTCAGATCTGTGTTTCAGAAGGATCAGGCGTCTGGCATGGAACCTCTTTTGCAGGTGAGAGGCTGCCGTCGGGACTCTACAATGTTGTGGAGGAAACAGGCAGCGTAAAGCGCATTACCCTTCTTTCTGAATAGTTATCTATGCTAAAAGCGCCGGCAATAATATTAAGTTCAGTCTCAGCCATGTAATGCCGGCTTTTGTGCCTTGGAGTACAGACGAACTCACAACGATTCATCAGTTGCCGGGTCTTTCTCAGGTGTGAATCTATAGTGGCCTGAGAAAACTGGAGAGAGAAATAAGGTGTATTTGCCTGTGTTTTCCAATCAGCCTGTGTCTGCTTTTCAACCTGTCTGAACAGGATTCTGAACAGTTTTATATTATCTCTGCCGCAGGTGCAGGAAGAGCGGTGGAAATCCGCCACGGTAGCGCCACTGTGACCGGAATCGATCCGGAAGTCAGACACTGTACCGCACATTGAAGAGCGGGAATCGCCAAATGACCTCTCTTTGCAAGATGTCCTGCGGCTTTCACTCTGTCGTGAAAGGCGGGTCTCATGATCCAGCTGATACTTATTCTTACAGGGTTCACAGTAACCGATGCAGGAGGCAATCCCATACCTGGCGCATGGATAGGCTCCTCCGGTAGCTGGCTTGGGGCAACTGACCAGGCTGGTGTATTTCAGGTTCCTGAAGACTTCCCTGATACAGTTACGGTACATGCTACAGGTTTTTCCGACTGGACAGGACCTCTTCCCGGGCCTTCCGATACCATTGTTTTACAGCCTGAGGCAGTTGGTTCGGGAACTATTTATGTAACAGCCTCAAGAGGTTCCCTTGAATCACTGATGCCGTCCACCGAAGTTCTGAATGGGAAGGACCTTGAAGAACTCTCTTCAGGGGGGCTTAACCGTCTGAACGGAAGGGTCTCAGGGGTGACTGTGAGAGAATACGGCGGAGCAATTCCCATAACATCGGTTTCACTGAGAGGCGGCGACCCTGGACAGTCGGAATACATGGTGGACGGAATCTCCATAACATCCCCAAGAGACGGAATGCCCACAGGGGTATTTGATCCAGTTCTTTTTTCAGCTCTGGAACTGGCCAGGGGAGGAGCCATTCCCGGAGCAGGTTCCTCTGGAAGCTCAGGTGCTCTGAACTACCTGCCTCCGCTTTCTTCAGAACCGCTTTATCTTCGAACCTCTGTTAATTCCGCAGGAAGCGTCTGCACAGCTGCAAGGTATGCAGGATCATCCATTTCCCTTAGAAGGAACATGGGAAATAACGGCTCTGAGGGCTACAGCGGTTCCTTCCTTACAACACACACGCTTGGTTACGGCTTCAAAGGCGGCCTGCTGGCAGGTTTATCAGCAGGGGAGACAGAGGCTCCCGACTGGACTGTGCAGGGAGACGGAGAAAGGTCTCAGGGGCAGGCTGAAGGCTGGCTGAACTGGCACAGTGGAAACCTTGAGGCTGACCTCAGCGCAGGTACTGGAAGAATGATTTACACACAGACCCTTCCTTTTGTCATAGATGACACCCATACAGATCACACGGAAAGGGCATCTTTTGTCTGGAGAGGCCCTGTGAATGCACAGTTTTCGTGGATCTCTGCCCATCTTGAGAGCACCGCCTCCGGAAACCATCACAGGAACAGAACAGGAATACAGATAACAGGAAAAGTCGGCCCGTTTATCGGATGGGCAGGATACGCCTGCGAAAGGGGAATTCAGGCCAGAGCAGCTGTTGAATACGGACCTTTTCGCAGTTCGGTCTTTACTGATGTCCGTGAACCTACAATGAATGACCTTTACTGGCCTTCTGACGGCATGGCTGCAGGAAATCCTGATCTTGAGAGTGAGAGGTCTTCAGGGGCAGAAGCTGCTCTGGAACTCACAGGAGACTTATGGCGCTGCCAGGTAACCGGATTCGTTTCCGGCACAAGGAACCTGATACTTTGGCTGCCTGACGCTCAGGGTGTATGGACTCCTTCCAACCTTTCCAAAGCGCTCTCCAGAGGTATTGAGACCTCCGGAGAAGTCCAGTTGAGCCCTCTGTCACTTTCAGGCAGCTTCACCTGGAATCTGGCAACAGACGAAACCCCTAACACCCCCAGAAACGGCATGCTTATACCGTACAGACCGGAGTATACCTGGGGTGCGGCAATCAGCTTGATTCTTCCTGAAGAATTCGTTTTCTCAGGAGATGCCGGCGGCATGGGGAAGAGGTTCACCAACAGAACCCAGAGTGAATACCTTGATTCTTACACAGTGTTCAATGCTTGTCTGAGAAAACCGGTTACAGAAAATGTTACAGCTGAGATAAACTGCCTGAACATCACAGACAGGAGCTATCAGGTAACCAACGGATACAGTGGAATGAAGCGAACCTTCGGTTTTTCACTTACATACAATGGAGAATAAATGAAAAGATTACTCACAGCTGCAGTGGTTCTTGCCCTTGTTGCAACAGGATGCAGGGACGCATCGGGGCCTTCTTCTGAACAGCACTCCGGAAGGGCAGTTATCTGGTTCAATGGATTATCGGCAAACGCAGATGTATGGTATTATGAGTCAGATTCTCTTGTGGGGAACGCCTGGGTTACAGGAGGAGCCCCAAATCAGATAAGGGAGCTTTATGATGGAAGGGTTGCCATTCTTTCTTCCCTCTCTGCCGACCTTATCATTTTCAACAGTGACACCACAGGCGTTATCGAAGATCAGATACTCTTTGAGAACGGTTCCAATCCATACTCATTTGATGTTGAGGGAACCACAGGAGCAGCAGCAAAGCTGCTTACCTCTTCAGTGGCACTCTTTGATCTCTCAGAAGGAGTAACAGGCTCCATTGAAACCAGAGTCAACCCCAGTGGCACTGAAATTTTCGGTAACTCTCTCTTCATAAGCTATGCAAACTGGCCTGACGCATCCTCTCCAGGGGGCATCTCGGTATATCCACTCTCCGGCGGTGCTGAAACAGCCTGGCTGAATACAGGTGTAAACACCCACTGGCTCAAGGAACAGCCCACAGGGATGATACACGCTTATTCAACCACATACACAGACGACGGCGTCATCTCTGTTGTTGATCCTGTAAACCTCACTGTCGTCACTCAGATTCAGTGTGGAGGCGCTCCAGGCGAAGCTGTTTATGTCAATGATGAATTCCTCAGCCCTGACGGCTGGGGGCAGGGCGGGCTTATCTGTTATACTGAAAGCGGATCGGCGATAAGCAGAATAGAGTTACCTGTAACTCCCACAGGTCTGGCGATTTCCGGAGATACTCTATATGTAACAAGTTTTGCTGCAAATAAAGTATACCTCTTTGATGTGAATGGCTATACCCTTTTCGACTCTCTCAGCTGCAGCGGCGAGGGCCCACAGGGTATTATTGCAGTATCTCCGAAGCGGTGAGTATCTTTCAGGTCAGCTGAAACTACACCACTGAAGGGAAGCCATGAGAAACACAAGGTGCGATCTCCATGTGCACTCGGAAGCCTCGCGACAGTCTGCAAGGTGGATACTGAGAACAGTCAAGGCTCCTGAGAGCTTCACGCCTCCGGAGCTGATATATCACCTTGCGCGAAAACGGGGAATGGATCTGGTAACAATTACCGATGTGAACACCATAGAAGGAGTGGAGAAGATAGCTCATCTTCCAGGTGTATTCATCAGCGAGGAGATATCAGCCCAGCTTCCAGGTTCTAAAAAACCTGTTCATATCCTTGCGTGGAACATCAAAGGTGAGCAGCATGAGGAAGCAGTGCGGTACAGAGATAACCTCTGGGAGCTGCTGGAATACCTGAATGATCAGGGCATAGTGAACGGACTTGCCCATCCCTTTTATTTTCCAGGGGAAGACCTCACAGCAGAGGAGTGGAAAGAACTCGTGGAAAGGGTCTCTCTGATAGAGGCTCGAAACGGTACAAGGGCTCTCTGGGAAAACACAGCCTCCCTGGAAACAGCCAGGCTCATAAAGGGTACAGACTTTTCCGGATTCACTGCAGGCAGCGATGACCACTGCGGCAGGTTCTTCGGGCTTACCTGGACTGAAGCACTCTCAGACGGCACTGCTGAAAGTTTCCTGAATGGGGTGAAAGAGGGCAGAGGCACTCTTCACGGAGATCATGGAAGCGCTGTAAGAGCCTCCTATTCAGTGTATTCAATCGCCTATTCTTTCTACAGAGACAGGCTTCTGAAAAAGAATGTTCCCAATGTGGCAACAATGGCAGCAGACAGATTTCTCAGCCCAATAGCTCAGGAGAGTACCGAGGAGCCTACTTTATGGCACAAGGCAGATTTCCTCTTCCACCACATGCTGAAGAAGGCAAAGGGTAACAGCGCAGACTTTGAGAGTTTCCTTGCCGATGAACTGATCGAGATAGGCAAGGACCTGAACCTGCGAAAGGGAAGTCCTGAGCTTGAAAAGGAAAACATTGAAGAAAGAACCTTTGAAATACTCAACAGGCTCACCAACAGTCTTCTGAGAAGATCAGTGGAGCAGCTTGGCGTAAGGTTCAGCAAAGGAATGATTCTTGAGGGGCTTGAAGCAGTTACAGCTATGATACCTGTGCTTCTGATGAATGTGCCTTTTCCTATTGCATATCTGGACAGAAAGCGGGGAAGAGACCAGGTAAACCGTATCTGCAGGGAACTGGCTCCCAGGTGCAAGTCCCCTGCTGACAGACGCTCAGGGAAGAGAGTATGGATTACTGATACAATAAACGATCTTAACGGTGTTTCAAGAACCATACAGAAGTTCGGAAAACTCAGCGTAAAGGAGAACTGCGAACTTGCCATTCTGGCCTGCCAGGACAGGGCGGTATCCTTTCCAGGCTGGGTGGTAAACTTCAAGCCGATCAAGGAGTTTTCAGTACCGAACTATCCGTCTAAGAAACTTTCTGTACCACCTTTTCTTGAGATGCTTCGTTTCTTTGACGAGAACGATTTTGAGGTTGCCTACATCTCAACACCAGGTCCTCTGGGTATGATAGCTATGGGAATAACAAAGCTTCTGGGGATACCGTCAATATCCATTTACCATACTGACTACCCGAGACACACCAATGAGATAATTGAGGATTCCCGAATTGCCGACATCATAAGCACAGCCACTGGATGGTATTATTCACTCTCTGAAATGATAATGGTTCCAAGCCATTTCTACATGGACGATATTGAAAAGCTTGGAGTAGACCGGAAAAAGATGAGAATCTTTCCAAGAGGCACCGACCATGAGGTTTTCTCGCCCGTTTGGAGAACAGAGGGTTTTATGGGAAGATTCGGCGGCTCGGAAAACACCGTAAAGTTTCTCTACACAGGTCGCATATCAAAGGAAAAGGACCTTGATGTTCTCGCTGAAGCTTTTCTGAAGGTCAGAAAAAAACACCCTTCAGTGGAACTGTTTCTTGCAGGAGACGGGCCCTACATAAGGGAACTGGGAAGGCTTATACTGGGAAAAGGCGGTTTCTTTACCGGTAACCTTTCAGGAGAGGATTTTTCACGAACATGTGCCTCCTGCGACATTTTTGTTTTCCCTTCAACTACCGACACCTACGGTAACTCTGTTCTGGAAGCACAGGCAGCAGGGCTTCCTGCAGTGGTCACCGACAAAGGCGGCCCCCAGGAAATTATTGTTCCAGGAGAAACAGGTTTAGTAGCAGAGGGCAGAAATGCCGAATCTCTGGCTGAAGCAATGTGCACCCTGGCGGAGAACCTGGAACTTCGAAGAAAAATGAGCCTGAAAGCCCGTGAAAGAGCCCTGGACCACAACTGGACAGCTGCCTTCAAAAAGGTGTGGAATGCCGGAACAAGTCTTCTTGAATAAATGGTCGGGGCGACTGGATTTGAACCAGCGACTCCCTGCTCCCAAAGCAGGTGCGCTACCGGACTGCGCCACGCCCCGACCGTACTCACATCAGCACCGATTCTAAACAATTGTTACCGTATTACGCAAGGTTGACCTTTCAGGTCTGCCGGATGATGTTTGTCCAATACTGGTTATTATGCTGATAGGTTCAACTTCTGAAAGGAATCTGTATGAAACCTGTAATCTTTCTTCTTCTGCTGTTAACTGCTGCTGCTGTTTCAGAGAGCGGCTATGTAACAGTTCCGAATGTCACAAGGAATGATCTTGAGTTTTTCTCCAGCAACGGATTTATCATTGACGCAGTTTTCGGTTCGAAAGCCCGTCTTTACACAGACGAGGTTCAGAATACACAACTTAGAAACATGGGCTACAGGGTTTTTGAAAGCGATGCAGTAGGAACCGATGTTCCTTACCCTTCCTATGCTGAAATTGTTACTGCAATGAATGATGTAGTTTCAGCTCACCCCGGAATAGCAAAAATTGAGCCTTACGGCACATCAGAACAGGGAAGAACCCTTTATGTGGTCACAGTAAGTGACAATGTAAACCAGGATGAGGCAGAGCCTGAAATACGCATTCACGGCGGTATACATGGAGATGAGAAAAGCTCTACCATGAGTGTTCTGAACTTTCTGGAAGTTCTTACAGACAACTACGGAACAAGTGACATGTGCAACTATGTGGTGGACAATGCAGAGCTTAGCATCATCACTGTAATCAATCCTGACGGATATGCTGCACACAGCCGAACCAACGCAAACGGCGTTGATCTTAACAGGGACTTCAGCTACATGAACCCCTCATCCTACTGGCAGGGTTCAGAGAGTGTTGCCCTGCGGAATCTCACAATGCAGAACTGGCCGGATCAGAACAACTACATCAATCCCTACGCAACCGGCCTCTCATTCCACAGCGGTTCAGAGTGCGTAAACTCCGTGTGGAACTACAGTGCCTCAGCTGTAATACAGGACATCGATCTGATTAATGCTCAGGCAACTGCTTATGCTCAGCATCCTTCCATAACAGCATACTACGGCTCATGGGACATATGGGTGCCTGGTGCTTCATGGTACCCCACAGAAGGGGATGTGAATGACTGGTCCTATGGTGAGTGCGGTACTGTGGATTACACAATTGAGGTTTCCGATATCAAATCTCCCGAGGACTGGCCTGGTGTTGCCAACGCCAACTATATGCCAATCCTTGAATTCTGTACCACCAGCACTTACGGTATTTACGGTACCGTCCTTGATGGCTCTGGAAACCCTCTGGATGCTCTAATTGAGGTTGAGCAGGTCACCGACTCTGATTCAAGCCCGCTGCGTTTCTGCCACAGCGATGTTATTGACGGCGGTTACTCAAAGGCTCTGCTTCCAGGAACCTACAATGTTGTTGCAACAGTTGCCGGACATGGTTCGTTAAGTCAGAACAACATCACTGTAGGCTCTGAGGAGATGGTTCCTGTGAACTTCGTGTTTACAACAGGCATAGGGGAGGAGTGTTACCAGGATATTTTTCTGAAGGTAAGTGTTTCTCCCAATCCTGTTGCCGGAAGCTGTCTCGTAACACTTCCTGATACAGGGGTTGAAGGAACACTTGAAATTTATGATATTTCAGGCAGAGCAGTATACAGAAAAGCAGTTTCTGCCGGAACAGGTTCTTACTCTCTTAATGCCGGTGGAATGCTTCCTGCAGGGGTGTATAATGTAGTGTTCACTTCCGGCAGGTTTAGCGCATCATCACGAATGGTGGTTGCGAACTGAGAAGGGAAAGGCGTAGAAATGGCACATAAAAAATCGTCATCCAGTTCCAGGAATGGAAGAGACAGCGCCGGAAAAAGGCTTGGCGTAAAAGCTCCTGCAGGCCAGATGGTAAGCGGAGGAACCATTATCATCAGGCAGAGAGGCACAAGAATCCACCCTGGTCTCAATGTGGGCAAGGGCTCTGATGATACCCTCTTCGCCAAGGTAGAGGGCAGAGTCAAGTTCCACCGAATGGGAGCCAGGAAGGTAGCTTCCGTCATTCCTGAAGCTTAGTTTCTGCAGTGAAGCCAACTGCAGACCTGATAATAAGGGGGATCCGCCATCTTCTCACGATGGGAGGTTCCCCTTCCTCCATAGGTCTTATTGAGAATGCGGCTCTTGCTGTAAGTAACGGGAAAGTTCTATGGGCAGGGCCTGAAGCTCTTATTTCCCAAAGCTGTGATACTTCCGAAACAACTGTGACAGAGGACGCGGAAGGTTCGGTGGTTACCCCTGGTTTTGTTGATTCCCACACCCATCCGCTCTTTGGCAAAACCCGCGAGGAAGAGTTCGCCATGCGTGCAGCAGGAGCTGATTATGAGGCTATAGCCGCCGCAGGCGGAGGAATACTGAACAGTGTAAGACGCACCAGACTTGCCTCTGATGAGACAATCAGAAAGAACATGGAGCGGCATCTGGCGAGAATGCTTTCCTGCGGAACCACCACAGTTGAGACAAAGAGCGGTTACGGCCTTGATATGGAATCTGAACTCCGCTGCCTCAGGCTTGGTGCCCAGGCTGCAGCAGATTCTCCTGTAACTGTTGAGCATACCTTCATGGGTGCTCATGAAGTTCCGGAAGAGTTTCAGGGCAGAGCTGACGATTACATTGATTACCTGATTGAAACTGTGAATCCTGCAGTTATGGAGCAGGGGATTGCAAAATGGGTTGACATTTTCTGCGAAAAGGGAGTGTTTACGCCGGAACAGTCCCGCAAATATCTGGAAAAGTCAGCAGAGCAGGGGTTCAAGCTGAGAATACATGCAGACGAGTTCCATGATACCGACGGAACCAGAGTGGCAGTGGAAACTGGTGCAGCCAGTGCCGACCATCTTCTTTCCATTTCAGATGCCAATATTGAGCTGATTGCAGAAAGCAATACAGTTGCTACACTGCTTCCTGGAACTGCTCTTTTTCTCAACAAACCTTTTCCTCCAGGAAGAAAACTGCTTGATGCCGGCGCAACTGTAGCCATTGCAACAGATTTCAACCCTGGAAGCTGTTTCTGTGACTCTATGCCGCTTATTGTCAGTCTTGCTGTATGCCAGTGCGGATTTACTGTGGAGGAAGCGCTTGCAGCAGCCACTGCAGGTGGTGCGGCAGCTCTGGGGCTCTCAGGAATCAAGGGGGGGCTTGCGCCGGGCTGTGATGCTGATATTGTTATATGGGATTGCGAAGATTACAGAGCAATTCCTTATAATCTGGGAGTGCCGGCCATAGATGCTGTGTACTGTGCAGGGAAACATGTATTTAGACGGTCTGCAGATTAAAAGACGGAGGACTTTTGGGAATGACTGAAAGTGTTAATTCACTGAAGAAAAAAGCCCACGATCTTGTACAGAAGGGTAAGCATGACAGTGCCCTTAAAATCTTCAATCTGGTAATAGAACAGGATCCCAAAGACGCTTCAGTTCACAATAAAATAGGCGATATTCTTCTTAAGCTGAAGAAGGAGAAAGATGCCAGGAATCATTTCATAACCTCTGCCAGGCTTTACTGTGAAGAGGGTTTGCACATGGTATCCACTTCAGTGTGCAGAAAAGTACTTCGCTCATTTCCCGATGATGGTGAAGCGCACCTTGTCATGGGCGACTGCTTCATGGAACAGAACAAGCCTGATCAGGCGGAAAAAGAGTATGTCAGTTATCTGAAGGGAAAACCATCTCTGGATCTTCCAGAGGTAGCAAGAGCTCTGAAGGCTTTAACAAGTCTTGACCAGGATTCTGCCAAATGGGTTACCAATCTTTCCAAGGTGGCCTACAGACAGAAGAACGAAGCATTTCTGGATTATGCTGTTTCCATTTCCCTTGAGCGGAATCATCCTGAGCATGATACAATGGTAAAGATGCTGAAAAAGCTCAGAAACAAGCTTCATCCTGCACCTCCGCCTAAACCTGAACCCAAGGTAATAATTAAGCCTGAACCTGAGATAGACACCAAGCCTGAACCCAAATCAGGAATCAAGCCTCAAAAGCAGCAGGAATCTGAACCTGTTCAGAAGAAGAAACCTGAAGCAGAGAGGAAAAAACTTACCCTATGGAAAAAGAAGAGCCGTAAGGAGAAATCATCCGTCTCCGCTAAGGCTGATCCGCATGCCAATACTGAGACTGTTCTTAATAATCTTGAATTTGATGCCGGCGACATAATGAAGGGAAGCTCTGAATACAGTGAAGACATCCTGAAGGACATAGGCCAGGAAGCAGATGAGACCTGGAGCGGAATCGAGATTGAGGAAAGCGGCCCGAAGCGTATCGGCGAGTACTTTGTTGCAAGCGGTCTTCTGAAAGCTGGAGATGTTCTTAAGGCTCTTGATAAACAGAATTTAGAAATGTCTGAATCTCGCCTGGGCGATGTTCTGGTTTCAATGAATCTGGTATCTGTAAGGCAGGTTAGAGAAGCTCTTTCCAAACAGGTTGCCGATATGCGCGACTGTCTTGAAAGAAATCCAGGTGATGCTCTGGGTTATATTGAAATGGCAAACCTTCTTCTTGATGTGGGAGACTTCTACGGCGCTGTAGGGGCATACCTGAGAGCTGCTGAGATATACAGAAGCGAAGAACGGGACTATATGGTTTTCGAACTGCTGGAAGGTGTTCTGGACATATGCCCTGAATCTCTTTCAGCAGCCAAGGAGATTGTCAGAATCAGGCATGCCATAGATAAGGAAGGGCAGGCAAGAGCCTTCTACAGGCTTGCTGTGGCATATCTGCTCAATGACAGCCAGTACGAGGCAATAGCTTCACTTGAAGCTGCAGTGGATGTTTATCCTGATTACACCGATGCCACTGATCTGATGAATGGTATTCTACCCCGTGAACACAGAGATACCGGTGTAACTGGTGTTGCAGACATACTGGACGATATTGACAGGGTAAAAACAGACACTTCCAAGAGTGTTCTCGCAGATATCATCATGGAGTTCAAGACCGGTGTTGAAGCCAGTATCTCCACTGAAGACTATGCCACCCATTTTGACCTGGGCATAGCATACAGAGAGATGGGTCTTTTCAGAGAAGCTATTCAGGAATTCGAGAAAGTTCTTGTAAATCCGGAATACAGGGTCAGAGCAAGGGAGATGCTGGGCAGGTGCACACTGGATATGAGAAGGTTCGATGAAGCTGAAGATCACTTCCGCAAAGGTCTTGTTATAGCCATTACCCAGGAGGACAGTAACTCTATGGTGGGATTTCATGTCAACCTTGCAAGAGTCTACGATTTTACAGGAAGAACTGGCCACGCTGAAGTTGAATTGCAGCTGGCTCAAGATCTCGATCCGGTTATGTCCAGAGCGCTTCAGTTAGAGTAGATGACTTCTTCTCTGTGGTTTGGGCAGATCAGTTGCCCGTCTGTCTCCTGTGACTTCAGCAGGTTTTCGCCAGGGGCACACAATACTTATATGCAATGAGAAACCGACAATAATCAGGCTAATGTTCTTGCCTCAAATATTGACCGGCAGCCTTCAGCTTTGAAGCATTTTGAACAACATTGAAAATGGCAGGTATGACACTTGTAGTAGTGAACAGTCCAGGGAGAGCTTGAATGATCCCTCTTCAGCTTGCGGCAGGAATATTTACTCTGCTGGCGGTCTTTATCGGTATTATTCAATACAGGCTGGAAAAGTACAGAAACAGAACTGAAAGGCTCGAAACCCTTCTGGCAGATGCCAGAAGGGAACTGGGGTCGATGGAAAAGCTGAAGTCGCGGGTCCTTAGAAGGATAGGTGATGTACTATCAGAACCGCTGAACGCAATTGAATCAGCTTCAGATAATCTTCAGCGGGAAAACCCTTCTCTGCCTGATCAGGTTCTTGAAGACCTGAAACGCCTTTCAGAAAAGGTACATACTCTGGTTCGGATACTTACAGTATTTGAACAGATTTCCCAGGAAAACACAGAGGAAAAGGGGATTCAGAAAACAGAAAAAGTATGCCTGGATGATATAGTTGCAGAGGTAGCAATGGATATCACCGACAATGCATCTGAAAAGATGGTTTCCCTTTCAGTTAGTATTGCAGGTACAGCAGAGGTTCAAGGGGTTGCTTCACAGCTCACTGAAGCTGTAACATCCCTTCTGGAAGAATCACTTAAAAGGGCTGCAAGAGGAACAGTTCTTTTCATTGAGTTAAAACTTGAACAAAACACAGAACTTGAAATCAGATGGACCGGCAACGGGGAAGCAGAATCAAGAATAGAAGAGACTCGCCTTGGAACCGGTCTTACAAGGCTTATTGCCTCCTCTCATGGAGGGTGGCTCAGCGAAGACCTGGAGAAGGAAGAAATAAGACTTATCCTTCCCCGGAGTGGAGAAAACTGATGAACACATCCATCTTCAGGAAGTACGATATCAGAGGAATAGCAGATAGAGACCTGAATAACAAAACTACAGCAGCCCTTGGTTTTGTTCTGGGAACAATGGCAGACGGTGGCACTGTTGCAGTTGGAAGAGACTGCAGGCCCAGCGGAACAAGGCTGATGAATGCCCTTGCAGCCGGTGCTTCATACGCAGGATGCACTGTGGTTGATCTCGGTGTTCAGACAACACCTATGACCTACTTCGCAGCATCAACTCTGAAGCCTGAAGTCACAGTTATGATAACAGGCAGCCACAACCCTGCAGAGTATAACGGGTTCAAGATAATGAAAGGTCTCCACACACTTTGGGGTGAGGGTATCAAAGCTGTAATGCTGTCGGTTGCAGAAGCTCCTGAAATACCCCTTGATTCACCTGTAAAAACTGTTAAGACAAGTGTCATGGAAGAATACATGGATCGTCTGAGATCCGAGTTTTCACCGCCTGTTTCACTTAAGGTGGCAGTAGATGCAGGAAACGGCACAGGGGGAGAAAGTGCTTTAAGAATACTTCAGGAGCTTGGACACAGGGTTGTTCCACTCTACTGCCAGGCTGACGGCACTTTTCCCAACCACCACCCTGATCCAACTGTTATAAGCAATCTGGCAGAGCTGCAGGAAACTGTCAGAAGAGAAAAATGCCATATTGGCATAGCCTTTGACGGTGATGCAGACCGGCTTGGAATAGTTGATGAAAACGGGTTGGTTATTTTCGGCGACAGAATACTCTGCGTTCTGGCCGAGAAAGTTCTGAAGGACAATCCAGGGGCTGCAATAATAAGCGAGGTAAAGGCTTCAAGTGTATTTTTCTCACGGATTGCAGAACTTGGCGGAAGGCCGGTAATGCTCCCTACAGGCCATTCCATAATCAAGGAGGGTATGCTCAGGGAGAATGCGCTTCTCGCAGGGGAAATGAGCGGTCACATATTCTTCAGAGACAGATACTATGGCTATGATGACGCCCTCTACGCAGCTCTTCGCTTCCTTGAGATTGCTGAGATGGCAGAAGGTCCTGTCTCTTCCCTTACTGATCAGCTTCCTGATCTTTTTGCTACTCCTGAAATAAGGGAAGAATGCTCTGACGAAAAAAAATTCCAGCTTGTTGAAAAGGTAAAGGAACTTCTTCTTGCTGACGGGCATAAGGTAATAGATATAGACGGCGTAAGGGTTGAGTTTGATGAAGGTTGGGGGCTTCTCAGGGCATCCAACACCCAGCCTGTTCTGGTAATGCGTTTTGAGGCATCTTCAAAGAAGCTCTGCAGAGAGTATGAAGATATTATAAGAAATATCCTTGATAAATCCCGGGAGGAACTGTAATGTCCAGAGAAACTGTTGAAAAACTCGAAAGGGAAGTAGCAGAGGCTTCAAAACTTCTGGAGAATGTAAGAACACAGTTCTCCAGGGTGATTGCAGGGCAGGAAGAGTTCAGACTGGGGCTTCTTACCGCTCTTCTTTCAGATGGTCATGTGCTGATAGAAGGAGTTCCAGGGCTGGCAAAAACACTTGCCGCCAGCACCCTTTCCCGTTGCCTGAACGCTGAATTCAGCAGAATACAGTTCACGCCGGATCTGCTTCCGGCAGACATTACCGGAACAATGATTTACCAGCCTCAGAAAGGCACCTTTGTTGAGCGGAAAGGGCCTATCTTTGCCCAGATGATACTTGCAGACGAGATTAACAGGGCTCCTGCCAAAGTTCAGAGCGCTCTGCTTGAGGCAATGCAGGAGAGGCAGGTAACCTTTGGCGGCAACACCCATCTGCTTCCCATGCCTTTCTTTGTAATGGCCACACAGAACCCGATAGAGCAGGAGGGAACCTATCCTCTTCCAGAGGCCCAGGTTGACAGATTCATGATGAAACTCATCATAACCTACCCGACCCCTGCGGAAGAGCTGGAGATTCTGAAGAGAATGGGAGGTTCTGAGAAACCTGAAGCTTCAACGGTGATGACCACCGATCAGCTTGCCGATCTTCAGAAGCTTTCAAGCAGCATTCTTGTTGAAGAGGATGTTCTCTCCTATGCAGTAAGGCTGGTTGATGCCACCAGAAACCCCAGGCTTCACAAACTTCGGGACCTGGAGGATCTTATTTCAGTAGGTTCAAGCCCCAGAGGAACTCTTGCTCTGCTGGCCACTGCCAGGTCAAGGGCTCTTCTTACAGGCCAGGCGTTTGTTACTCCAGACCTTATCAAGGAAGTTGCGCCTGATGTTCTCCGTCACAGAATTATCAGATCCTTTGAAGCTGAAGCAGAAGAAGTAACCGTCGAAGAGATGCTGTCAACCATCCTCGACAAAGTTCATGTAACAACGAGGTAGCTGCTGTGGAAACAGCTCACAGCCTGTTCAGACGGGTACAGAGAATAGAGATACACACCAGAAAACTTGTGGACCAGCTCATGGGTGGAAACTACCGGTCTGTATTCCGCGGGCAGGGCATGGAGTTCTGTGATTACAGACCCTATGTTGAAGGAGATGACCCCAGGCTTATAGACTGGAATGTAACAGCCCGCGCAACTACTCCGTTCGTTAAGATTCTTTCCGAGGAGCGGGAGCTTCAGGTAATACTCATGGTTGATGTCTCAGGCAGTCTGAACTTTGGCTCTATAAACCTTACCAAAGCAGACAGGGTGGCGGAAACATCTGCTGTTATCGCCCTTTCCGCTTCAGGCAGCGGTGACAGAATAGGGCTTCTTACCTTCGGCGACCGTGTCTACGACTATGTTCCTCCTGAAAAGGGGAGAGGGCATGCTCTGGCACTGGTTCAGAAGGTGCTTCAGGCATCGGATCATCAGGAAAAGGCTGATATTGAGAAGGCCCTTAAGTTTCTTGGCAGGGTTTTGAAAAGAAAGGCACTGATATTTCTTGTGAGCGATTTCAGATTCGGTACCGAAGGGGAGAGACAGCTGAAGGTTTTCTCTGCCAAGCATGATATGGTGGGCATACATGTTTTTGATCCCAGAGAACTGAGAATGCCTGATGTGGGCAGAATACGGTTCAGAGATCCGGAAACCGGTAAAGCATCCGTGGTGAACACCTCAAGCCGCTTATGGCAGAGGGCCTATGCTGCCAAAGTACAGGAACAGACAGCAGCACGGGAACTGCTTTGCCGAAAGGCAAGGCTTGATGTTGTGAGCATCTCCACAACCGATGATCTGATACTTCCTCTGAGACGATTCTTCCATCTCAGAAAGAGAAGAAGGGCCCACTGATGCCTGTGCTTGTTCTGCTTTTCTGCTCCCTGATTGAACTCACTTCAGGTCAGCCTGGAACAGTCACATATCAGGTTCCGGAGGGTTATGAGACCGGAGTATTGCCGGAAGACTCCACCTGGATTGTTCTTAGCGGTGAAAACGGTGTTTTCACAGTGGTTCCCCTGTTACTGCAGGATACTCTTGACCTTCCGTATCTTACTGCATGGAACACTGAGGGAGACACGCTGGAGCTTAAACCGCCCATGGTAACCGTTGAACCTCTGTTGCCAGACAGCCTGATGGATCCGTCAATGCCGGTTTTTCCATGCTTCACGAACATACCGCCCGGGTTCCCTGAGGATTACGCCAGAAACATGTCATTCTGGCTTGTCTGGAACAAAAAGCCTCCATTCCCCTGGCTGTGGGTCTCACTGGCAGTGGTTATTGCCGGTACTTCAGCATTCTTTATTTATAAACGGAGAAGAAAAGGATCAGCTGATCAGACAGCACCTGCGGAAGAGATACCTGCAGGGCACATTGCTGAAAAGGAGGCTCTTGCTCTCCTTGAATCCGAGAGCTTCATTTATGGAAGATGGCCTGAACTTTATCAGGAGATAGACAGACAGTTGAGAGTAACAGTAGCAGGCAGGTTCGGAGTTGTTAATCGTGCTCTTACTCTGAATCAGATATCCAGAGCCCTTGCAGCAACAGGTGACGGCAGAAAATTCCTTAAAGAAGCTTCGCCTCTTGTGAAGGAAATCATTCTTCAGCTCTACGCTGACTGGGGCAGTTCAAAGGACAAGTCCACAACCTTCATCAGAAAACTTGCAGCCATCAGAAAGGAGTGGGCGCGAAAATGAGATTTGAATTCTTTCCGGCGCTGCTCATTCTTCCGGTGGCACTTTTCGTTGCATATCTGACAAAGAGGAAGAAGACAACACAAAACAGAGGGGCAATCTTTACAGGCCCCTTTACTCACACACCAGCCTCCACCACAGGCGGTTTCTTTACCGTCTTTCTTCCCTGGGCAGGTATAACCTGCCTTATCATTGCACTGGCCAGGCCGCAGACAGGGTTCGAAAGGCTTCCTGATGCCGCTGAAGGTGTGGATATAGTACTTACCCTTGATGTCTCAACAAGCATGCTTGCAGAGGATTACGATCCCAACAGGCTTGAAGTGGCCAAAGATGCTGCTCTGAAGTTCATAGATGACAGGCCCAATGACAGAATAGGCCTTGTTCTCTATGCTGCAGAGCCTGTCACAATCTGTCCGCCCACCTTTGATCACGCCACACTCGAAAGGTTCATAAGAAATGCTGAACTGGGATTTCTTACAGACGGAACGGCCATAGGAGCAGGTCTTGCGACTGCAGCAAGGGGGCTTGGAGCTTCAAGTACCGACAGAAGGGTTATAGTACTTCTCTCTGACGGCGTTGAGACAGCAGGTGTTGTTGACCCTGTTACAGTGGCCCAGGCGGTTAATACCCTTCACGGAGACAGCATTGCAGTATATACTGTTGCAATAGGCAGGGAGAACAGCGGCTACGATGTTGACAGGGAAACCCTGTCACAAATTGCTGAACTGAACAACGGACGACTTTTCAATGTGTACAACAGGGATGATCTGGAAGAAGTTTACGAAGAGATTGACGAACTTGAAGCTTCATTGCTTCCTGAGTCCGGGCTCTATGTCTACCGCGATCACTACCTTGGCTGGCTGATTGCCGGTCTTCTTCTTCTTGCAGTGGGGGAATACTCACGGTGGAAAGCCTTTAGAGTAACAGGAGGCGGCTGCTGATGGAATTTCAGAGATCATGGATGCTTCTCGCTGCTCTTCTTGCGCCCCTTTACTGGTGGCTCAGAACCCGATGGCTCAGGAATGACAGCAAGAGGCTGAGGCGTTTCGTAAGGCCTGTACTGTGGGAAAGGATTGGCATCTCGCCTCCTGCTGAACACACATTGAGCAGGGTTCTTATCTCTCTGGCGATAATTCTTTTCGCTGTTGCAGCTGCCGGTCCAGTGTGGGGCACTTCAGAAGCCTACATCCCTTCCGGCGGGGAAAATGTTGTTGTTGCTCTTGATGTGTCCAGATCCATGTGGTGCGACGATGAGGCGCCTACCAGACTTGGCAGGGCCGCTCTTGAGATTTGCAGAATTGTGGAGTCCATGCCTGAAACCAGATTCAGCCTGGTTCTCTTCAGCGGACACTCAAGACTTGCTGTACCTATCACTCTGGATTCCCAGTTTATACTGAACAGAATACCGGACACCCCTGGAGATGACACAGCACTGCCCAGCGGAACAGCGCTGAGCAATCTGGTTGATGTGATGGTAACTGCACTGCCTGACATGGATATGGAAGGCAGAGTAGGCATCATTTTTTCTGATGGCGGATTTCACGATTACACTCTGACAGAAGCAATTGATGAGGCTAACAGGAGAGATATAGCTCTGGCTACGGTAGGAGTAGGAGGTGACACTCCAACTATGGTACCAGGTGATTCCGGCCCGCTGGTCTGGCAGGGAGACACTGTAAGAACAGTTCTGGAGGAAGAATGGCTTGAAGAGCTTGCTGAAGGTACAGGTGGATTCTACACCAGAATATCTGAAGCAGGAGATCTCTCTGTACCTCTCAAAGAGCTGCTCAGACGGAGTTCAGCAAAAGTTGATGCGGAAATAGCAGGAGCATCAGGCGCCAGACGGTATCAGCTGTTCCTTGCAGGAGGGCTTGCATTGCTCTTTGCAGCGCTTTTCCTTGAGAGGAGGGGAGCATGATGATTATGATTCTTCTTCTCGCAGCTTCACCTGCACAAACACCGCTGTTGGATATTTACAATCAGGTGGTCCAGCTCACATCTGAAAACCTTTACGAAGAAGCTTTTCCATTGGTAAACAATATTGCAGAAAGAATGCCTGACAATGAAAGAGCAGGCTACAATGCAGCAACAGCAATTATGCTGCAAGGGGACTTTTCCACTGCCGACAGCCTTCTTTCACTAATCCCACAGGGCTCAATAGGCGAAGACACACTCACAGAAGCACTCTCTTCTGCAAGGCTGGGCAATTCGATGGCAGCAGGGGACTACAACGGAGTTCAGAGTGTTGTGGAGATGGTGGAGCCATGGGTTACTCAAGGCACTGCAACTGAACGGATGCTTCAGAACAGAGAAGTTGCCATAAAGTGGCTCCGGCAGAATGAGCCTCCGCCTGATCAGGATCAGCAGAACCAGGACGACCAGGAAAATCAGGAGGATCAGGAAGATCAGGAAAATCAAGAGGATCAGGACGACCAGCAGGATCAGGAAGATCAAGAAGATCAGGAGGATCAGAACAACCAGCAGGATCAGGAAGATCAGGAGAATCAGGAAGAAGAGTCTGAAGAACAGCCGCCTCCTCCATCTAACCCTGAAATGACTCCGGAAATTGCTCAAACTATTCTTGACATGGTTGAAGAAGCCGAAGCTGACACAGCTTCAGTTTCATCCGGCGGTGCCATGGGAGCCCCGATTTGGTAGGTCTTTTTCTTCTGATAACTCTTGCAGGAGTCGGTGAGCCTTTCACCGTTGATGTTCCTGATTCAGTTCAGAGCGGGGAGACATTCAGTCTCACTGTAACCTGTTATGAACCTGAATGCACAGGCATTACTGCCCGTAACATTGAGACTTCCAATGGCCTTTCCTTCATGGGCAGTTCATCTTCCACAAGTATTTCAACAGTCAACACAGGTTCAGGCAGGCAGCTTACACAGACAATGGTGTATCAGATACGGTTCTCCGCCACAGGGACCGGAACTGAATACATCAGACCAGTGCGTATTCATCTGGGCGGATTAGGAGACTACACCCTTGATGAAATTGAGATAGAGTTAATTGGTACCGGAACCGTTCAGGGTTCAGGAGACAGCACAGCATCCCGTAACGAGCTTGTATGGCTCGAGGCAGTACTCCATGATCCAGGTGGGCTGATCTATCCTGGAACCAGGCTGACAATTGATTACTATGTCTATGCCAGAACCGGAGTGGAGAATGTTACCTACTGGTGGAACGCACCTGAGCTGGGTGTAATCCTTGATGTTGAAACCATTCTTGACAGCAACTGGGAACCAGCAGGAAAACATGTTAATTCACAGCGAAGTCTGCTTGCCATAGTGGAAATGACCCCTGCTGCTGCAGGAAGTCTTTACGCTCCTCTCTTTGAAGCTGAGGTAACGGGAACTGAATACGACTACTGGGGAAAACTTAATGCCTGGAATATCGAGAACGAACCCATAGTTCTTCCTGTATACCCCTTTCCTGATAATCCCCCTGACAATTGGGACGGAACACTGCTGGACAGCATCTCAGTAAAGGTGGAACAGCTGCCTGTACCGCCGGGGCAAGGTGGAGAGCTTACATTCAGAGTGACCTGTAATGGCCCTGGAAGTATTTACATGGAAGAAAGGCCTGAGCTTACTGTAAGAGGCTCTTCATCTATCATTCCTGCAGGAGGCGGATCAGCAGATAACAAGAAGTGGTGGGATTTCATTCTGGAGCCTGAGGATACAGGAACCAGTATTCTGGGCCCTGACACCCTTGTATGGCTGGACAGAACCTGTGGAGAGTATCGTAGTGCGATTATAGAGCCGTGTTCTCTGGTGGTTGCTGTTATTCCCAGAAACAACCAGGTGATTGAACTTGAGAGTGAAGAGGAAGGGATCTCATCGTCAGTATGGATAACAGCAGTAGGTTCTGCAGCGCTGCTTATGGCAGTGTTCCTGGGGATCTCCGCCGGCAGAAAAGCCAGAAGAATGAGTTCTATAGCTGAAGCAGAAGACATGGATGAATTGATGTCCGGACTTGAAAACGAACTCTCGGTACTTCTTTCAGGCAGCAGGAATTATCTCGGGTTTGAGGAACTTGATAAGCTTCTCAGTGACAGCGATTCAGATACTCTCCTTGCAAGAAGGGTACTTCGTTTCTGGAAGGACCTTGAAACCTCTATGAGTGAGAAGGAAGTTTCTTCTGCAGCATTCAGCAGAATGAAAAAAACTGCGCAGGAACTTATCAGCGAACTTAATGAGGATATGAAAAAGAATGGGAAAGAGGAATGACAGGCATTTTTCAGTGGTATGTTGAAACAGTAGGGAAGTATCCTTTTCAGGCAGCATTTGTTCAGTTTGCCGTGCTTGGAATGGTTGGAGACCTTATTGCCTCAGCGATTATCGGAAAGAAGCCTGAATACGGTTTCTTCGGTTTTCTGAAAAAGATGCTGGGCTGGGGTATTCTGGGAATCATCATAAAGACAGGCTTTGCCGGCATGCACGGCTTCACTGAAGCTCTATACGCTAAACTTCACATAGCATCTTCAAGTGTGCTGCTCTTTGCCTTTATCAAGAGTACTGTAACCAACACCTTCTTCGGGCCTCAGATGATGCTCTTTCACAGGTGGGAAGACAACCTGCTTCAGGGAACCAAAGGCTACAAGGGCATGGATACAGCAATCAGAACTCTTTTCTGGTTCTGGATACCTGCTCACACTGTAACATTCGTCATAGCCAACCACGATGTTCAGATAGGTCTTGCAGCTGCATGGTCACTGGTTCTCGGTCTGATTCTGGGGCTGGCAAAAAGAAAAACTGTATAGAAAGCTGCAAAAGTACTGCAGAGTCAAGCCTCAACTGAGCGCATATGTCGCGGAACTGAGCTATACGCCGTGCTTATACTATTTCGTTAACATCCAAAGAAAGTTAAAGTATGAAAGTAAAGAACAGTTTGCCTGCAATCATGCTGGAATATTCTGTTGCTGCACTGCTGCTCTCCGGATGCGCAGAGAACCCAAGGGAGATAATAACTCTTGAGATTGTCATGGAAATAGATGGCAATTCTATTTCCGAAGAATATTTTACGCCGGGAAACATCCTTTTTGACAACGAGGACAACCTCTACATACTGGACCCTGTATCCATGAAAATTCTCGTTTATGACAGCAACGGCAATTATCTCTTTGATTTTGGCAGACCTGGAGAAGGGCCGGAAGAATTCAATCAAATGGGTTTCTGTTTTGATATGGACAGCAATAACATTCTGTATATTGGAGACGGGCCTGCTTCGATAAAAATATTCAATTCTGATGGAGGGTATCTGAATACTGTATCTCCGGATGTGGAATGCATTGTTGATCTCGCTGCAGGCGCCGATAACAAAATCTTTATCAGCTCAGTTGCAATTGCAGATTGGAGTGACTATTACCCTATAGCAAGAATCAGCAGGGAAGGAGAGATTGAGAGAAGGTTCGGCAGGATCGGCATTGAAACAGACCAAATGCCCCACTGGGAGAAATATGCAGTTTCATCATGTGTTATTGATGTGGATGAAGAAGGCTTCGTTTACTATACCAGTATCGTAGACTATCAAATATTCAAGTATGATAAAGACGGCAATCTTGTATTCACAGTTGAAGGTGACACTCCTTTCGAGGCAAGCTATGAGGAACAGCCTCCATACGGAAACAGAACCCTTACTCCTGTTGTTCTGGATATCTGTGTAGACCAAAGCATGATATATGTGTTATGGGGGCAGGGCAGTGAGGAAAACAATTATCAAAGAGTCGATGTCTTTGAGAAATACCACGGAGAGCTTCTTGGATATTTTTTTGTTCCTGTCCCTTGCCATGACCGCATAATCTTCATCAAAGCAGTAGACGGTGAATATCTTTATACAGCATCATTGTCTGATGCAATCATAAGAAAATATGCGATGCACCACTGTGAGAATGCCTGGTAACATTTATCAACAGCTGCAGCGAAACCTGAAAGAGGCTGACAGTTCTCTGCAGCACAGCTGTTATTCTTCATCTGATTACTATCTCTTTCTTTCCCCACTGGTGGGAAGGACACTGCTGCGGCTCCCGTTTAATGTCTGAGATTCTGCCGTTCACTTTTTTTCTTCTGTACCTTTCCATTTCCAGCCTGAAAAGGAGCATTCCGCTGACAGGTATATTTCTTGTGCTCTCAGCTGTGAGTATTCTCATTCATTCTTCAGGAGGCGATGGAATGTTTATGAATGGAATACACAGCCAGTCAATATTGATGATAATTCCTACAGACTCTGGGACTGGTCAGAGCCGCCGTTCCTGAGGTAGGGAAGAGGTCGAACAGGCTCTTTCTGCGTAATGAATTGTTAGCGGACTGAAAGGAAGCGAAAATAAACTTTACATTCACGGTCAAGACGGTACCCGGGAAGATACTCAGTGTAATATCACTCATAAACCTATTCCGTGGAGACTGATTAAATCAAAGATTGACTCAGAAGCAAAGAGCTTGCAGGCATGAAGGGTAGTTGCCATGGGTACAGATCGGAGCGTGTCAACATGGATGAGACAGATTTCATTTTCACTTAGACACCAAGCCCGTCAGACTCAGTTCTATTTCTTTTCCTGATTGTTGTACCTCTCC
>PDWJ01000845.1_pt1 | contig 50253 bp, 46 predicted proteins | sample 1430881 | NCBI WGS metagenome assembly PDWJ01 (sample SAMN01162460, study PRJNA174530) | Oral metagenome, whole genome shotgun sequencing project. | biome: Marine environment; feature: Marine mammal; material: Swab sample of the gingival sulcus; isolation source: swab sample of gingival sulcus...
TTGATAAAACTCAAACCATTGACGCATAAATAACAAATTACGTCTTGAAAATCCTTCTATATCAGGGAAAGTTTGTTGTAATTCTTTGGATACATTGTCGACAACCTTTGTTCCCCATTTTGCAATTGTTAATTTTTCTGAAATACTTTTACCAATGTCCCAATACAAATTCAACATTTCACTATTTACAGATAACGATGCTTTAATTTGAGCTGTTCTGATTTTTTCTTTTAATCCACTAATCCAGCGTTTATATTCTTCGCTTTTAAGTATTTCCATTTTCATTTTAAGGTTTGTTTATGAAATAGTTGCTAACAGGGGAACTTTTGCAAAAAGATGAAAATTCTAAGCCAAACCGATCAAAAATTCAAGTGTATCAATATGGTCGGAATAATCCCATAATTCAGGTTCTTGAGATTTCCCGAAATAAACCTTTTCAGGAAATAAGTCAGATTTTGTTACAATACATTGAATCTGCTCTTTTATCAAGTCTATTTCTTCCTTAACTTTAAGTAAATCGCTGTATTTTTCGTAAAATAAAACGGATATTGGAGAATTTAAACCTTTATTTTCGATAAACATTGCAAACTCGTTGTCTAAAAAACTGTTGCGATTCAGCAAATATATTGATTTATGATAATCGTAATTGTTTGCGTATTTGTGATGATTGATTACGTATTTATATTTTTCGAGTGCGTTTATCAGTCTTGTCATATCGTAATTTTCAGGCACATAAATTTTTGAAACATTTCTACAACCTAAGCCAAAATACATGAAAATATCATCAGCTAATAATTGCAGTTCGTTTTGTGTTTCTCTTCCCGTAAGAACAGCTATTGAGTTTCTGTTTTTTCGTATAATATTCGGATATTTAGAGAAGTAATATTCAAAATATCTTGCAGAATTATTGCTTCCGGTCGCAATTATTGCGTCGATTTTCGTAAAATGCTCTTCTTGAAGATATATTCTATTGGCAAATTGAGGATTTATAAACGTCAAAATTTCGATGATTGCTTTAAGCAATTTGTCGTCTTTGCTCGACAACTTACCGATAAAAATATTATTGCTGATCAGCACGCACAGGAAGTCGTGAAATCCGACAAGCGGAATATTTCCCGCCAGAACAACACCAACTCGCTTTGGAGGATTATTTTCTTGAATTTTATAGTTTTGTAGCCATTTTTTGAGCTTATTTTCATTCAGAAAATTGGATATGCCGAACAAGGATTTTCGGACATTTTCGGTGGTAAACCAAGTGTTGTAATGCGAAATATCAAGAAGCAGTTGTTTAAAGTTGTCGTAAAAATTTGCGTTGAGCGATAAATTTTCATCTTTCACTCCGTCGGCTGTAAATTGTTGCAGGAAATGCCCAAGTTTTATAAAATCATCAAGTAAATTTTCCGTCTTCATTTTTTCAAATACTTAAATTTTAGCATATCAGACCTCGTAAAAGTCTAACTTCTTTGTGCTTTTATTTAACAGTATTGAGTCGATAGAATAAATAAAAAAACCGAACATCGACAATTAAGCAGATACTTTAAAAAAAAGGCACAAAGTTTTTTTATATTTGCCGATAAAGATAGTCTGATTTTTAAGAAAAATCAGAAAATTTTAATTAAAACAGAAAAAAATACGATGATTCACAATTTACGGGTAATAATTAGTTTTTTAGTGTTCTTTCAATTTCTATTCCAACCCATTTTTTCGCAAGAGCCGCAAAGTCCCGGAAAATTTACAGTAAAAGAAGCCGTTGATTATGCAATTCAGCACAGTTACGATGTGAAAAACGGCATGCTTGATGTTTCGATAGCGAAGAAAAAAATTTGGGAAACCACAGCAATTGGTCTGCCAAACTTTAATATTGATCTTATGTATCAATATACTTTTTCGGTTCCGGAAATGGATTTTGGCATACCATACCTGAACAAAGCAACAGGGCGACAGATTATGGCACAGGTGAGAGATACAATTTTTTTGCCGAAACTCAGAGCTCCGGTTAAGTTGGGCACAAAGCAAAGCACGACCATTGATTTTACACTTTCGCAGCTTGTGTTTAGCGGAGAATATATTGTTGGGCTTCAGGCATCAAAAACGTATAAAATATTTTCCGAATTGAATTTACAGAAGATAAAAAACGATGTGAAAGAGTTGGTTACATCATCGTATTATTCCGTATTGGTATTAAGGGAAAATATCAAAACTTTAGAAAACACCTTGGAAAACATCAATAAAATTGCTTACGAAATGGAGCAGATGCTCAAAGTCGGGTTTATCGAAGACACGGATGTTGATCAAATCAAACTCACAGCATCAAACATAAAAATTGCGAAAACAACACTCGAACGCCAAGTTGATGTTGCGGAAAAGTTGCTTAAATTTCAAATGGGAGTGAAGCTCGATTCTGAAATTATTCTGTCGGACGATTTGAAAACGGTATTGCAGGCTGATGAAATAGAAAAACTAATGATTTTGCCACTAAAAATTGAAGATAATATTGGTTATCAATTGACTGAAACGAACGAAAAATTACAAAAATTAAGCTATAAGCGCGAATGGTCAAGCGTTTTGCCGCGCATTTCGGCATTTTACCGGCACAAAAAAATTGTAAATGCTCCGGATTTCAACTTCATGTCGCCCGACATTTTAGGAGTAAGTGTTAATATTCCCGTATTTGCAAGTGGTTCAAGATATTCAAAAATACAACAAGCAAAAATGGAGCTTGAAAAAGCTCGAAATATAAAAATGAAAACCTCTGAGGCTTTGATTTTGGAATATAAACAAAGCATTTCGGATTTGACAGCTGCTTATCAAACATACCAAACACAAAAAAAAAGCGTAGAACTCTCAAAAAAGATTTACGACAAAACAGTGATAAAATACAAAGAGGGAATCTCTTCCAGTATGGATCTAACTCAGGTTCAGAATCAATATTTAGAAAGTCAGGGAAATTATTTTAATGCCATTTTGGATTTATTAAATCGCAAAATACATTTAGAAAAAATTCTTGCCAAAAATCAAAATCTACAATTTGACTGATTCGAGGAAAAAAAATAAAGATTATGTATATTTCTCTTTTACGCCATAATTCTATCAGTTTGTAAGACAAATAATTTTATTATTTCATCTTCTTTTGTAAATTCACGGAAAAAAATAAAATAATTCACTCTTTTTTTCCGTATTAAGCACAGGAAGAGTTTCATTCAATAAAAAAATGAAAAACATGCGTCATTATATATATAGCATCGCAATGCTGATAATATTGCTGCCAAACCAATCATTTTCAAGCAAAAACGACAGCCTTAGGATTTTTAATGCCGGCGAAAAGCTCAAATTTTTGATGCACTACGGCTGGATCGACGGCGGATATGCGACATTAAGCATCAAAGAAACTGATTTTCATGGGAAAAAAGTTTTTCACGCAAAAGCAATAGGCGAAACAACCGGACTGACCAATATGCTCTATAATGTGCATGATACTTATGAAAGTTTTTTTGATCCGATTTCGTTTCTGCCCTTAAAAGCCATAAGAAGTATCAAGGAGGGAAATTATCGTTCTTACAACGAGGTTGAATTTGAGCATTCGCAAAAGAAGCTCAAAAGTATGAAGTCGGGGCTTAAAATATTTCCTGACTCTTTGCCCGATATGGTTTTCGATTTGGTTTCGTCCTTTTACTATTTGCGAAATTATTCGTTTCAAAACCTGAAAAAAGGAGATTTGATAACGCTTAACAATTATTTTTCCGACGATTTTTTCTTGCTGCAAGTGCGATACATGGGAAATAAGATTGTAAAAACCAAATTAGGGAAATTTGAATGTTTAGAATTTCGTCCGGTGGTTGAACCCGGAAGAGTTTTTGACACACAAGACGATATAAAAATTTGGATTTCTAATGATAAAAACCTGATTCCCATAAGGGTGCAATTAGATTTGATGATTGGCTCGTTCAAAGGAGATTTGGTAGAATATTCAGGATTGAAATATAAAATAAAAAACTTAAAAAAGAGGCAGAGAAAATGAAAAAGATAAAGATTTCTGTAATAATTTCAGTGATTGTATTTTTCATCAACTGTTAGGACACAAAAGTACCAAAAACAACAGAACATTATACGCATATTGTCGGTTTACATAAAAAGAATATTCAAAGTCGTTTGGATATGTTGATGAATAATAGTAAATTCACCAATAATTGAAAATATATACGCAATAGAGGGGGTTGGGAGTTGCGTATGTGGGAAAGTTAGGCAAAATTAAGGTTGTCAGATAATTAAATGTTAATTTTTAAAAATTTGATAAAATGGAACAAGAAATTAGTAATCAAGAAACAGAAGTACAATTTGAACCAAACAAGCAAGGGCTTTAAAAAAAGGCAGAGGATTATTCAATCCAACGAGAAACAGGATTGTTGAAAAAAATTTTCCCTGATGAAGTCGCTAAAATCCGAGAGCAGTATATTGCTGAACTTGCAAAAAAGTAAAAAAACGAGAAGAACAAATATCCAAAGAAAAAAGCGAAGTTTTAAAGTTAAAACAGCAGGAAACATTGCGAGAATTAATAAATAACTATTATAATGGTATTGACAACTCAATACACAATTTCGGAAAAATTTTTGAAATTAAACCGACTGAATAATTAAAATTTTCAATTATGAGTAAAGTAAATCCTAAAATTGATTTAGTTTTCAAAAAACTATTCGGGACAGATAAAAATATCAATTTGTTACAATCACTGGTAAATTCAATATTACCGGAAGAAGAACAGCTTGTAACATTAGAATTGAAAAATCCATATAATCCGTCAGATTATATAAGCGGTAAAATATCATATCTTGATATTAAAGCAAAAGATGAAAAAGGACGTTTGTATGATATTGAAATGCAAGTTGCCCCTTATGATTTCTTTGGTATGCGTTTGCTTTTTTATTGGGCAAAACTGTATGGTTCGCAATTAAAAAGTGGAAACACATATGATGATTTAAGAAAAACCATAGTAATCAGCTTAATAGATTTTAACTATTTCAAAGACCCAAAAGGAAAAGCACGTTTTCACCGAAGAATAGGGTTATGTGATTTGGATACAAAAGAAATGTATAAACAAACAGACGGTATTGAATTACAATTTGTAGAATTAAAGAAGTTTAAAAAGGAATTGCCGGATATTCATTCAACTCTTGAACGGTGGATTACGTTTATGAATAAATCTCATGAATATACGAAAGATACACTTCCGAAAGAATTAGCAAGTGACGAAGAGATAATAAAGGCAATGGAAGAGCTGGAAGTTATGTCGTTTAATGAGGAAGAACGTGAACATTATGAAAATCAGGAAAAAAAATACCTTGACAAACTTGCATTGGAAAGGCAGGCACAGCGAGATAAAGAAAAACAACAAAAGCGAGAAAAAGAAAAGCAACAAAAACGAGAACAACGAGAAAAAGAATTTAAAGCTGCAATAATAAAAGTACGAAATGAAAGGAATATTGAAATAGCTAAGGCATTAAAACAAAATGGAGCGAATCTGGAATTAATAATAAAATCAACAGGTTTAACAAAAGAACAAATTGATGAATTATAAAAACAGATTGCCTAACGGCGACTTGTATGAGTAGTGGCAGATTGAAATATTGTACCCCATCAAACTGCTACGCAGTTTGATGGGGTAAAGACCTTGTAATTTAACAAATTTTCTGCCATTACTTATACAAAATGTTAGGTTATCGTTATTATAATTTTTTTAACAGTATATAATCACCGTCGAAATCATCAACTTTTAAGTTTACTTTTGGATTACAATTACCTTTTCTATAAGCAATTTCAGGATTTCCATATTCATTCTTAGTCCTATTGAAACACCCTTGTTTTTTTAGAATGATATATATATTACCACTTTTCAAATCTTCATTTGATAATTCAACACCACAACTGAATCGAATTGTTTTTGAATGAGCAAAATCATTACCATAATCAGCATAATTTCCAAGATACGAACCATAATCTTCCCACCTTCTGAATTCGTACCTAAGTGTACCTAATAGCTTTAATTCTCCATTGTTCATTTGGTATACTAAAATCGGTGGCAAAGAAGGGTCATTACTTTTTGAAGTTATTGATACTCTGGCTAATATATGGCTATTACCTCTCTGGGCATCTCTAAAAAAATAACGACTACCATAATTATCAAATGTCCAACGTTTTCCTTTCCATATCTTTTCAAACTTTAAAGATAAATCACCATATTTTGCAATTGTAGTTGGTTTCAATATTTTATATCCAAGCGCCTTCTTTCTTTCTTCTTCAATTCTTTTCTGCTCAATTATCCTATCAATTTTTGCAATTTCTTTTGAAGCAACTATTGCGTCATTTGTGCCTTTATAGTTATCAACAATCCCTTTTAACTCCACTTTTGCTTCACTAAAATTATTCTCAGCAAGCAATTTTTTTGCACGAATAAATCTATTTTTTGCAGTATTTTTAAGTTTAGTAAGCTCTGTTGAGCAATTTAACAATTCCTCTTTTGTTTTTTCTAATTCTGACTTTACTTTATCATAATCTTCTTGTGAAACTCCACAACTACCTAAGATTAAAGTAGTTAAAATTGTAATCAAAACACTTCTTTTCATAATATTTATTTTATTTTGTTAATTAAAATGCACTAATGTAACCTAACACCGTTCTTAACGCAATTTGCTGGGTGTGTGGTAACTTGTTTCGCTCGCGTCCTTCGTTTCACAAGGCGGCACAGGGTCGTAACCACTTGTTCCCCACGGGTGGCATCTCGACAAACGCCTGATAGACAGCCAACTTCCCTTTATCAATCCGTGTATCTTTATTGCCTGAATCGTGTAATTTGAACACGTCGGGACGTGTCTGCACGATGCGGGTAAAAGCGGAGAAATGGAATACTGATAAAATTTCACGGGAACGATAGCAATAAAAATCAATACTTTATGTACTTTTCTTAAAAACGCATTCATAATATCACAGTTTATCGAAATAGCTCGCGAAGCTGTCGTGAGGCACAGAAACACAGATTCTTGAGTAATTTTTTGTTTCTTCTTTATAATTTACGGTAAAGAAATGCAAGGGAACACTTCCTATTAAATTGTCAAACAAATATTCATGCGATTTGTTTATTGCAACAAATATTCCGATTGGCAGTTCGTTATTGTAAATCCATTCGGGTAAAAAATTTCGTTGTTTCAAGTAATCAATATTTTTTTTGATGTTTTCAAGCGTTATTTTTCTGAAATTTTCAACGGCAAGCCTTCCTTCTGCGCTTGTTAATAGTTTTTCTACTAAAATCTGAGCAAAAGTATTCGTTCCGTTTGTGCAATATAATAATCTTATTCTTAGTTCGTTTAAGAAATCTATGTTTTTTGCATGAATGAAACCAATACGTTGTCCGCTCAATCCGAGCCATTTGCTGAAACTTTCGCAGATGACGACATTTTCATAATTTCTGATGGCATGGAAAAAAGAATCATTCCTTTCGGTAAACAATTTTCTGTACGGACAGTCGACAATTACCGTCGTATTGTTTTTGTCTAACAAATCGAGCAGTTCTAAAAGTTCTGCGTCATTGCTTTTGTTTCCTAAAGGATTGCTCGGATCGCAAATTATAACTCCTGCATTTTTAAGTTTAGAGAGATTGTTTTTCAAGTATTGAAAATTCAGATAAATGCCGGATTTCACATTGCGCAACTTAAATATATTTGTGTAAGCTCCCCAATAAAAAGCGGGAATAAATACCTGCTCGAAACGAATGGTTTGAAAAACAAGATCAAGGGCACCGATTCCGCCGGGTGTTACATAAATGTTTTCGGGATTTGTTCCCTCAAAAAAGTATTCTTTATTTATGGCTGCTATCAAATCGCCACGTCCTTTGGTCGGCGGATATACCTGAATTGAGTTTGTGTTAAAATCAATTTGTTTTACGACAGCCGACAAATCAATATTTTTGACAGAATTGACTCCTCGATTTAGCAACAAAAATGTTTGTCCTGTTTCTGAAGTTACTTCCCGAATTTTATCTCCAATATCCACAATCATGGAATATTTTGCCTGTCCTTGATTTATTTTCATGATAAGAGAATTTGTATCCCAATAAAATATCCTATAAAACTGTAAAAGTAAAATTCTGTCGGATATAATTCAAAATTTTTCGTCTGTTTTATAGCCGATAAAATATGCAAATGTGTGTGTTGGCTGTTTTTTATGAGAAATTGCACAGAAAACATCAGCTTTATTGTTTCGCTTTGTTGAAATTTCGTATAAAAATACCCAGTTTGTAATAATCAAATAAATACAGACAAATATATCCTTTTGTTAAAAGAAAAACAATCAATGGTTCAAAAATAAGGAATGTGATATGTATGATTTTTTCAATTTTTTTCACTTTAGCATAAAATTTCAACAATCTAAAATTATTGTTCAGCTCATCTTTGTATTCTTCGTACTGTAATATCTCAATCAGGCTGATTATACTCATTTTTGTTTTGTTGAGAAATTCTTCATTAATATCAATATCTTTGTGTACGACAGGGTTTTCGATATGATTAATCGTAATATTCTTTTTTTTCAATGCGTAGCCGAAAAGCGTATCTTCGTGTCCGTATTTGACGATTCGTTCATCAAAACCGTTTTCCTGTAAGAGTTTTTTGCTGATCAGAAAATTACTTGTCATGAATGACTTATTCGGAAATTTGCGACGGACGGCACAGCTTTGGCTCTCTCTTACCATTCCGTATTTCCAACGCAATCGTCTTTCTCTTTCGGGGCAGATTTTCTCGTAAAGCAAACCTCCACAGACTACTTTCGGCTTTTTCTTGCTTGCTTCAAGATATTTTGACAAAAATGAGCTTGTATTTATCTGCAAATCACAATCGAGAAAAAGAAGATAGTCGTATTTTGCATATTTCAGAAACAAATTTCGGATTTTTGCTCTTCCTATATTTTTGTTCAATTCTATATAAGTGTGTTTTTTACAAGCATTTTTGTTGGCAGCCTTAAAATGCACAGAGCAATCGTCAATCACGATAAGTTCGCATTGTCTGTTGAGCAAATTCATTTGAACAGACAAGGTTTTTATCAATGAACCTATGTCGTAATTATATACAGGAATACATATTGATATCATTTTCTACAAGCTTCAGCTATTGTTCAGAAGTGATTCGTTGTTTGTTCTATTTTTTCGCCACAACAATGTCTCTCTTTATTGATTTGTCAACCATATGTTGAAACTCTTGGTATGGCTCAGTATTGCATACCGAGAATCCGTTTTCTTCAAAAATTGCAATTATTTTTTTTCTGGAGACAACAAAGGTGTTCCATGCGACAACAATAGTGCCTCCTGTTTTTAATACTTTTTTCCATTCCGGAAGAGATGCGGCAAGCAATTCCGACGGATTACGGGTAATTGAAAGTTTCTTTTTGTTTTGCGTATTTCCGTGCACAATTCCGTAGGGCAAATCGCCGACCAAGAGATGAAAGCGTTCTTTCTTAAAATACGAGAAGACATCTTGCGTATCTCCGCAGACAAAGCCCATTTTCTTTGTGGAATCTTTAGTTTTAAATTCTTTTTTAGATTTTGCATATTCAAATTCAAGCATGAAAACAGCATCGGCACTTCCTGCTCCGGCAATTCTGCGCTTGTTTGAGGTGTGCTTAAAACGCTCGTTTTCCAAATACTTTTTGAAAAAAACAGCAGCTTCATGTACCGATTTTGATTCTATTTCAACGCCATACGAATCAAAACCATAAACAGCAGCCTCAAAAAGCGTCGTGCCTTTTCCCGCCACAGGGTCTAAAAGCTCAATTTCCCAGACATGGCGAAAGTTGCTTGACATGTGTCCAATATTTATCATCATTTTAGTGAAAAGTTCATTGGTTTTGCCGTGATATTTTTGAAGAGACGTTATTTTTTCGTCAATATATGTGTAATCAAACTTTCTGACAGGAAACAAGCAGGCATTCTCTTCTTTGGATTCAAGCCTAAACAAAGCAAATACAAACGACAAGGAAGATAATATGCGAAAATCGCTGTCGGAAAGCACACCTTCTGATTCTAAAAAAATATATCGTATTCCTTCCAACTCAATCACTTTCGATGTTTGAATCTTTACGGACAAATCCTTACAGGCAATTTTCAATTCTGCCAATGCCAATTTATCCGCAGAATGGTAATAAACTCTATTGTGTCCCGGATTTTGTAAGAGCAATATTTTCATGTGTTTGTATTTTATGAGTGATAAGTCATTAGTGATGGGTGATTTGCTTACGCCAAAGGTTTTCGCTTAACTTCCATCCGTATAATCATGTTGTTGTGTGTCTAAAATTTTTAGTCATGAAAGTTTCATGTAATAAATTTCTTTCAAATATATATTTTTTATTTGTTGTTGAGTCTTGTTTTTTACAAAAACAAACAGCCCTGTTTATATATATGACACAAAAAAAGGCTTAAAGGTTGCGTCGGGGAAAAAAATTTCATGTATTTTAGAGCATGAGTTTATACTCTCCAACGGGTTTAAACCTTGGAAGGTAGTATCCCTAATATATTTCATAATTATACAAAGAATTGGCATTATTGCCGACAATCAGATTGAAGTTGTTGTTTGTTTTTTTCAGGTAGCCCATGCTGAATGCCGTACTTCCCACGAGCGGAAAACTTTTGTAAATACTTCCATCTGAGTTTAATAAATAAATTTTATTGGCTGTTTTGTCCGTGATGCCAATTTTCTTTTCTTTGTTCGAGAAAGAATAAAGTCTCGGATTTATAACAATATTATTATCAAAGGTATATTCGTAAATTGTTTCTTTGTTTTTTGCTATTGCTTTTAGTTTGTTTCTATCGACAAACACAAAATCGTTGAATCCGTCTTTGTCAATGTCTGCATAATCAAAATAATGCACGCCTGTATAATCTCCGAAAGACATATTGGTTACTTCTCCGTCGAAATATACAAACATTACGAGACCTTGTTGATTTGTTGTAACCATTCGTGCCTTTGTTTTCGAGATTTTTTCGTAAAAAAACTTATTGTTTTGCGATTTTACGAAATTTTTTTTCAGATTAATGCGTGTTTTCCCTTTACGATTGAGGATATAGGTTTGCGTTTCGTCTGAAAAAACAATATAATCCTTGTCTTTGTCTCTGATGAATTGTATTTCGGAATACACATTCGAGTTTGTTTTCTCGAAGGTCCAACCTGTGTTGATTGTTCCGTTTTTTTTGTAGAGCCTTACTTTTTTGTCTTCTGTTGCAACAAAAATCCGGTATGTTTTGTCGTCGTTGTAATCAAAAACCGAGATTCCGTTTGTGGCAGGCGATTTTAAGCTTATCGGATATTTTTCCACATCTTTTCCTTTTCTGTCGATAAGGTAGAGTTTGTATCTTGTATTAAAAAGCAATTGCAATTTGTTGTTTTTGTAATAATCAATTTGCGTAATTTTGCTGAGGATTTGCCCGTCGATTTCGCGTGACCAAATTATTTTTCCGTTTGGTGCAATCAGATAAATATTATTGTTGGCATCTTGAATAAATATCTCTTTTTCTTCGGTATAATGATTCTTGACCAATTGAGGTTTCCCGACAACATTTCCTTTAATCGGGCATTCCCAGCGCGTGTTTGAAGCAATTTTTTTTGTTGGGTTGTATTTCAGAAAAACATTGTTGTAAATCAGCTCTTTTCCCGAGCTAAACTGCACTGCAAGAGCCTCGAAATTTTGCAAAACATGGTAATATTCATCAAAAAGTTCTTGTAGTTTCCGCTCGAAAATCATGTTGTAGAGCCTGAGCGATTTTGGAATGTTCGTATAAAAATAAATATTTGACTGAGACGACAAGCTGTTTGTAAATTTCTTGTAGTTTGTCGATTTGCTTAATGTTCGTTCGAGTACAATGTCGCGCAAATAGGCTTTTAAGGCAAAAATAGAACTGCCGAATATGATATAATCGTCGATATAGGTGAAATATTTCGGGCGCACTTTGCCATACAAACCGCCAAAGAGCTTTTGCAGAATATTCACAATAGGCATTTGATAGATCATGTGCGATTGCTCTCCGATAGTAAACGGATTGGTAAACGAGTTTATCTCAACATCTTTCAAATCGGCGTATTTCGTGAGGATACTCATAAATTTCTTTTCTGCCTCTTCTCTGTCGTTCAGCTTGAACAGTGCAAAAGCATTGCGTTCTATTTCCGGACTTTTCAAATCTGTGAACACCAGTGCAATCTCATTGCTTAACACCGAATAGAACATCTTTTCGATATCGACATTAAAATCGGCTTTGATTTTTTTCAGATGATGATTGTATTGATGAATTTGACCGCCAATTTTCATGTATTCATAGTAATTTTTCTTAAATACGGCAAGGTCATCAATGCCGAGAACCAAAAAACTTGATGTGCTTAGGGGCAAAACGTTTTCAATTTCGAGCGAAATGGGCGATTGCTGCAAAAATAAATTCAGGTAATTGTTCTCTTCGTTTGACGAATAAGTAAAACCATTGAAGCTCATCGAATTTTCCTTGAGTTTGACATCGGCTTCTGTCCAATTTCCAAAATTTTCCAACGAAAAAGCCAAATCCTTGTTTTTCTTATTCAGGTAATTCAATGTTTGGCGGGCAAAGTTTTTATAGTTGATGTAAATATTTGCATCAACATTTTTGCCTGCGGTTTCTGATACTTTTCTAAAATCCTCGTTGTTCAAAAGTGAACTTCCTGTGTCCAACTGCCGTATTGATTCTTCTATCAGTATGGGCGAAAAACTCAACAAAAGCACGCCGTTTGTATGAGAGAACGAAAAGTTTTTTGCCCGATTCTCTTCATACTCTGCTTCGTAGAGTTTCACTTCGTTGTATATTTTTTCTTTGATTTTGAATTTGCTGTTCGATATTTTCTTGAAAATATTAAACAATTCAGTCATTTGTGTTTTATCAGGAAAGGCGAAAACAAACAAATAGTCTAATTTTTCTTTGCCTTTTTGATGAACCGAAAAAATAAAATCTTTATCCGAAAGTAGTGTTTCTAATTCTGAATTTTCTTTTATGCTTTTTATAATAAGGTCAATATCCTGATTTAGATTTTCTAAAGAATGTATTTTTATGAGTTCTTCCCATATTTTGTTTTCTTTATTAAAATATTGAAACAGGTTTTTAATATCTTTTGCTTCAACAAGAATGGAAGCGTCTGAAGGTACGGCTTTTATTGCAGGTGCTATAATTGTTTTTCGAGGTGTTAAAAAAGCGAAATAAATAATAATAATCGAAACAACAAGCACCCCACCGAAATATAGTATAATTTTATTTTTTGTCATAAATTTTGTTTTTTCTCGTTCAAAAAAAATAAGGCTCAAAAATAAGAAAAATATATAAACTTTTTATGCGTTTATTGCAATAGCAAAAAAAGCAGAAGCGGTTAAACTTCTGCCGTATAATATGTTTTAGCCCCAATTAAAACATATATTTTTCTTGTATGATGCTTAAAGTTTGCTTTTTTAAGGCATTATTTTTCAAATTATTTTGTTAGTTCTTTCATCATGTATTCAATGTCTCGATTTGTTCGCCCTATTTTGTGAAAATCGCGCATTGAAAGATGAGACCAAAATAGCGGAAAACGGTAGCGTCCGTTCAAAATAGTGGCTTTTTTGCCTTGAAGAATAATCTCGTAAGGCATTGCAGCCAGAAAATTTTCTCCTAAGACAGGCAGAAATTTCATTTCTCCGTTTCTGCTGTCATGTAATCCGATTCCCCAAATGGCTACTTGTTCTTTTTCCGAAATTTTTTCGTACACTTTCATCGTTCCTTCTTTTCTCGCTTGTAAGTTTTTGCGAATTTTACTCACTCCTTCGTCAAAAGATGAAAATTCTGCAACTTCAACAGGTTCGTCAAAACTTGGCATGCGCACCATGTATCTGTATTGCTTTAGTTCGTTTTCTGTCAGACTTCCTGAGCCGAACGGTACAAGGAAAGCGCCGGCACTTATTATTGCCATCATTGCTTGCATTTGTATTTCGTTCAGTTCTTCGGCGTGTTTGTCGGCATCTTCTTTCAAAAAGCTATAAAACAGATAGGTCGGGTTAAGGAAACAAATTTCTACATTGTTTTTTCCATCGAACAACAGCCCTACCCGAAGAATGCTCGCCAAAGCTCCTCTGTTTTTTGATTCTAAGGTGATGTTAAAAAGTTTTTCATTTGAAAACGCAATCAATAGAAGATTATTATCTTTTTTAGGGTGATACTCGCCTAAAATATTAAATCCCGAATTTTTTAGTTCTTGTTTTATATTGCCCGCTACTTCGTCGAGGTTTCCTGCTATCATTGCTTTATAGAAAGCGTTTATAGAACCGTCTGCATATGAAGATTTTACAATTAAAAGAAGTAGCAAAATTTGAGATAAACGTATGATTATTTTTTTTGTGAATTTCATGTCTGATATTGAATTTTCAGTTAAAATAGTAAAATTAAACATTTTTTTGATAAGATAAATAACTTTAAATCATTTTTTACTTTATTCGACATTTTTTGCAAGTCTATTTTTGTTCTTATCATTCTTGTTATAAGTGTATTATGCTTTTTGTTTGAGAAATTTCTTTCGTTTGCAGTTTTTTCACCCGACCCTGTCAGGGTTTGAAACCCTGACAGGGTCGGGTGAAAAAACTGCAAATGCCAACACAATTATAAAAAATGTCGTGTAGAATAATTTTTTTTAGTAAAACTTCTCTTTAGTTTCTATTATTGCAAATTTATTATTCTTCTTGGTTTATAAAACGGATTTTTTGATATTTTTACATGTGTTTTTTTAATTTCTCGGAACATTTTTTATACCAAAATCAGTGAATTTGCTCGATTATTTTCTTTTTTATTTTTTTATGCATTAATCGGCTCATTCAAATTTTGCTTTATACAATAGTCGAAATCTGCTAATTGTTTGATAAACAATAGAAACAGAAGTGTTGCAATTTTGTCGGGCATAAAGCTGTGTTTATTGGTATAAATATTGTTTCATGAATTTTATATCTACAAAACGATTAAGTTTAGAAATATTTGTAGAATAATGAAATATATGGTATCAAATATGGAAAAAATAACTATTTTTACGCAAGAAGAAGGATATTGAAAATTAATGCCATATAGCTTATGAGTCTTACATCCGAACAGATAAAGGAATTTATTGATACAATTAAGTTTAGATCAACCTACGACTTTAGTGACTACTCTGTAAAGTCATTCTGCCGAAGGGTTGAACGAGTCTTGATTGATAACAAAATGGAGTTTCCGCTTCTTGTAAAAGAAATAAGACGCAACAAAACATTTTTGGAAAAAGTAGTAAAAGACATTACGGTAAACACAACAGAATTGTTTCGCGATCCGCCGATATGGCATGTGATAAAATTTCGGATATTGCCGAAACTGGCGCACAAGAACCGAATCAATATCATGCACACCGGATGTTCGACAGGGCAAGAATTATACTCAATGCTTATTCTGCTCAACGAGCTTGGACTGTTTGACAAAGCGAATATTTTTGGCACAGATATAAACGAAGACGTGTTGGAAGTAGCCCGAAAAGGCGTATATAAATACAGGCACAACATTGACTATACCGATAACTTCAACAAAGTACTCCGAGAAAATCCGTACAATTACGAAGAATTTTATGATGTATCCTACTCAAAATATTTTGACATAGACAAAATAAAAGATACGATAAAGATGAAACCCTTTCTGACGAAAAAACCGATTTTTAAAAAGCAAAATCTTGTTACCGGAGAGAATGTTTTCGACACGCAATACGACATTATTTTGTGTAGAAATGTGCTGATTTATTTCAACTCGAACCTGCAAAACAAAACATTTGAGAATTTTTATAAATGGCTGTTCCGAAGCGGAGTCTTAGTTCTCGGAGCGCACGAAAGTATGTTAGGACCTATGGTAAATAAATTTACGAAAAAAGGAAAATACTACATTAAAAAAGACATGTAAGCCTCAAGTTTGCTTTTCAATCCTTGAAAAACAACTTTCTATTTACATCAAAATACAGATAAATTTTTTTTAGCAAAAGAGAACAACCACAGGCTATAAAACATTAGAATGAACGAAAAATTAGGAATAGTAGAATTCAGAAACATTGTAAATGCAATTCATGAACTGCATGAAATAGATTTTACAGACTACGCCCTTACGTCCTTAAAAAGACGCGTGGAGACATTCATTTCTGAAAATCGCATTGCTTATCCGTTTGAACTGATTGAGAAATTCAAAACAGATCCGGCTTTCTTTGAAAAATTTTTAAAAGAAATATCGGTAAAAGATACCGAGTTTTTTCGCGACCCGACGCTTTGGAAAGCTCTAAAAGACGCTATTTTTCAAAAAATACTTGAAACAAACAGTAGTCTTCGCATTTGGATGCCGGGCTCAAACTCCGGCGAAGAATTATATTCGCTTACCATTGTTTTGAAAGAAGTAGGTTTGCTCGAAACATCGTATATAACTCACAGTAATATATGCAAAAAAAATACAGAATTTATTAAAACCGGAGCTTACGACATAAAAAAATTTGAAGCATACAAAGCCAACTATACACGTTGGGGAGGAAAATATAAATTATCAGACTATTACATATCAAATAACAACAAAGCCTACATGGATGCGACCTTGCTCGGAAATGTTGAATTTATAAAATATATACCGCTAAAAGACAAAGCACCAACAGATTTCAACCTAATAATATGCAGAAATACAATGCTGTATTTTAATAAAACACTGCAAAACCAATATCTGGAAATCCTGTACAACAGCTTATCGCCCGGCGGATTTCTTGTGATAGGAGTAAAGGAAAGCTTGAGCGAAGTGTGGTACTCTCGATTTTTGCTGATAGATAAGGAAGAAAAAATTTACAGGAAAAACTAAAAAGACGGAAGATGGAAGTTAAGCGAAAACCTTTGGCATAAGCAAATCACCCATCACTTATCACTCATAAAATAGAAACACATGAAATATAAAGCATTAATCATAGGAGGTTCTGCCGGAAGTTTTCAGGTAATAACAAAAATATTGACTGTTTTGCCGAAAAAACTTTCGATACCAATTTTTCTAAGTTTGCACCGCCTGAAACACATCAGAAGTGGTTTTGACGAGGCACTTGCCATAAAATCTCATCTGCCGATTATTGAACCGGACGACAAAGAAATTATCAAAGCCGGACATATTTATCTTGCTCCGGCAAACTATCATATGTATATTGAATTAGGAAATACCATTTCGCTATCGACCGAAGAGGCGGTAAACCATTCAAGACCCTCGATTGATCTTTCGTTTATTTCCGCAGCTTATGCCTATAAAGAAAAACTCATCGGCATGCTTCTGTCCGGAGCAAACAAAGACGGAGCACTCGGCTTAAAGCAGATCAACGAAGCAGGAGGTTTGACAATCGTGCAAGATCCTTCAGATTGTCAAGTAAAAACAATGACAAACGCAGCAATAGAAATGACAAAGGTAAACCATATTTTTTCTGCTCGTCAAATTCTTAATTTTATTCAGAAAATCAACTTAATTTAATATTGAACGTTTTGGAATTATGAATATTTATAAAAATACAAAAATCACAGGAACAATTTTTTTTATTCTGATAATAATAAACATAAGTGCTTTATTTCACGAATTTAACAATTTTGTAAATCTATTTGAACTTTTGTCTGTTTCTGCCGAAAAAAGCACAAACACAAGGCTGTTTTATGTTTTATTTGTTAGTCTGATAATTTTACTCATTGTTTTTTATTTGATTTTTCTGCAAATGATTCTCCAAAAAAAAGTGGAAATAACGAAGCAGAAAGAAATAGAAAATATCAAAAAGAAAAAGATAATAGAGGAAAAAAAAGAAAAACAAGAAAACAAAGAAAGACTCCGCGAAGACGCATTGAAAAATGCAAAAATGGAACGAATACTGAAAGAATTAGAAGAGCAATTGAACCTGAAAAAATATTGCGAAAAATTTTTGAGCAATGTCGCCAAAGAATACGACATTGTGCAAGGATTGTTCTACCTGAAAAATCCAAAACTTCAACTTTTTCAAGTAATGGGAACTTATGCCTTTTACAGCGATGACCAGCCTATGGAATTTAAAGAGGGCGAAGGACTTTCGGGACAAGTTGCCAAAAATAAAAGTTTGATTTATGTTGATAAAATTCCGGAAAACTATATCACGATACTTTCCGGACTGGGAAACAGCTCGCCCAAATATTTGCTGATTTTCCCCGTATTGCTAAACGACGAATCTATTGGGATTATTGAATTAGCATCGTTCAAACCATTTTCTAAGGACGCAAAACAAATATTCATGACAGTCTCAAAAATCATCGGACAACAAGTTCAAACCCAATACATGGGGTAATTGCCAAAAACCTTACACTTAAAATTAATGTAAAAAAATCCAAGATATTCACTTGGATTTTTTTATCATTTAGCTATTATTGCCTATTTTTTGAATACGCCTAAAAAAAACTTAGAATAATCTTTCAATCAAATCCACAACTCTGCAAGAGTATCCCCATTCGTTATCGTACCACGAGAGAATTTTAACGGATTTTCCAATAACCATTGTGCTGAGTGCGTCAAAGATCGACGAGTGTGGATTGTGAATAATATCAACGGAAACAATCGGGTCTTCGGTATATTCCAAAACGCCTTTCATTGCGCCTTCGGCAGCTTCTTTCATTGCGGCATTCACTTGCTCTACGGTAGCTTCTTTTTTCAGATTTACTACAAGATCGACCAACGAGCCGGTTGGCGTTGGAACGCGAACTGCCATACCGTTCAATTTTCCTTTTAGTTCCGGAATTACTTTTCCTACGGCAGCGGCTGCTCCGGTAGTTGTCGGGATTTGAGAAACGGCAGCCGAGCGCGCTCTTCTTAAATCCTTATGAGGTGCATCAAGAATTATCTGATCGTTTGTGTACGAATGGATTGTTGTCATCAATCCGTTTTCAATGCCAAATTTGTCGTTTAATACTTTGGCTACAGGAGCTAAACAGTTGGTTGTACAAGAAGCGTTTGATACGCACTGATCTTCTGCTTTTAGGTCTGCGTCGTTTACGCCTAAAACAATGGTGTTGTCAATAGCGTCTTTTGACGGAACGGTAAGGATTACTTTTTTTGCTCCGTTTTTCAGGTGATCGCCATAACCGCCTTTGGGACTTTCTTTTACGCGAAATACGCCGGTTGATTCAATCACAACATCGGGTGTCTCTCCCCAAGGAATATTGGCGGGGTTTCTTTCTGATGAAACTTTGATTTTTTTCCCGTTTACGATAATTCCTTCTTCGTAGTAAGAAACTTCACCATTAAATTTCCCTTGTGTAGAATCGTATTTTAATAGGTGTGCCAATGTTTTGTTGTCTGTCAAGTCGTTGATGCTTACAACTTCCATTACATCTGCTCTTTCTACGGCAAGTTTGAAAACATTGCGACCAATACGACCAAATCCGTTAATTCCAACTTTTATTTTCGACATAGTTTTGTATTTATGTTATTTTATTAAAATATGTTTTAAAACACCGCTAATGTAACGATTATTATTATAAATACAAAATTTTGAAATCTGCTATTTGTTTAAAATTTGTCTTAAATTTTCAAAACTTTGTTAAATTATCCCTTGTGAATTGAAATTTCCGAATGGAAATACTGACTGTCAGAGGATTGTTTTTTTTCTGTTTTTTTGTTTTATGCAACATGTTTTTTTTTCGGAAAAAGAAATTGTATTTTTTTCGTCTGTTTTGTTTTTATTTCAGCCTTTGAGAAGCTCGTGTGAAAATAAGAATTAACTAAAAATTAAACTTGATTCCGTTTTTTAATTCAATATCGTAATGTTTTACCAATGCCGGAGGTTCGGAATCAAACCTGTATTGTATGGACATGAAAAATTCGAGCTGTTTCCATACTTTTAGTTCCAAAAAACCCTCGTTCAGCAGCCTGAAATCTTTCGGATTGGAAATTCTGGGTTGATAATAAACCGTATTATTGAGCGACAAAATTTCGTTTATTTTCAGTTTGAACGTAGCGTAGAGGCTCGATCTGTATTTTATAAGCGTTGTGTCAGAGATGGCTTCTTCTTCGCGCATGGCTGCAATACCAAGCGCGCCATAAATTTTTTCGCGATGTATGGGAACATACCTGAATGCCAAGCCGGCTAAATAGCGATGTTCAAGTTTCCTGATGTGGTTAAACTCTCCTTGAAGAAAAAATTCGGTAATATATTTGGGTGTAAATTCATAATTGTATCGCAACAAGGAAAAACCTTTATCTATAAATTTATTGTCCTTTGATTTGGTTTGTGAAAAATTGTTGAGTGAAAATAGCAGATGTTTTTCATGACGATACAAAAAATTGACCTTTGCATCGCCCTGAAACAGCTCCGAATTTCCGTTTATCAGTTTTGTTGACAGATAAAAATTGCCCGACAAACCCGAACTGTCTGCCCATTGCCTCATTTTTTCGGTATTTACTTGGCTATGTGATTTTTGTGAATTAAATAGAAGCGAAAGTAGAATTAAAATGCAATAGATATTGTCCGATTTTTTTCTCATTTTGCGAATTGTTTTGCAGATTTATTATCTAATTAGTTTTACATATTTGCAAATATTAATAAATTTATAGAACTTTTTTTAGTAAATTAGTGTAAAATATATTTGGTTTTTATTAATACAAAAAATAGAGTTCAATGAATGAGATTTTCGGAGGAACAGAGCGCGACCAATTTGTTAAAGATGTAATTTTCAGCTCGAATTATGTTTTGAGTGCAGAAGAAGCCTATCAGCGTTTTTTGAAAAAAGCCGAGTCGCCTTGGACATTTTTCAGAGCCAACAACCCATTGTTCTGGAACGACCTTGCCGAATGTTCTTTGGTAAAGAAATTCGGAAACCACGAAAATTCAACGTTTTGGATATGTGGCGATGCGCATTATCAGAATATTGGAGCTTACAATAAGCATGAAAACGTCGTGTATTTCGTCAATGATTTTGACGATTCGGTTGTAGCCGATTACGTGTACGACCTTTTGCGAATGGCTGTTGCTTTTCACCTGACAGGGAAAAATAAGGCTGAGGATATAAGCCGAATTTTTCTTGAATCCTATCTGCACGCAATACTTCATCAGACAGAGGATTTAGATGTTGAATATAGGTCTGAAAATTTATCGGAAAAACTTGCCGTTTGGCTCGAGGAGATTAAGCATAAAAAGTGGTTCAAACGAAAAAAATGGCTGAAAAAAATGACCCGACAAGCCGACGACGAAGTCAGGTTTCGTGTAAAAAGGAAGTTGCAATACATTAATTTTCAAACAGAAAACAAAGTTCGAGAGGCGATGAGAAAATACAAACCGCTTTCGGATGGCGAATTTCCTCAACATTATTTCGACATTCTGAGCGTGGCGAAACGCCTCGAAGGTTTAGGCTCTTTTCTGCGCGACAGATATTATGTTTTGCTTCGCGGAAATTGCACCGATGAGATAAAACTGAAAAACACAATTCTTCTTGATGTTAAATTTCAGACCAAGCCTTCTGCTTTCATCAATAGCAAACGGATTGAAAAAGACACAATGACGCTTGTTGAAAATCATGGGCAAAGAGTTGTGGACGCTCAAACGGCAATGGAGAGAAACCCTGACATACATTTGGGCTTTGTAAAGATAAAAAACAGCTTTTTCAGCATTCGTCAGGCATTGCCGATTGATGAGAAATACCTTGTCAAATTTAAGAAACCGAAGAAATATCACACTGTGTTTCACGATTGGGGACGTGTTTTTGCAACAGCACATGTACGATCTGCCCATAAATTAAACAAAGACTTTTGTGCATTTATTGCTGAAAGATTCTGCCAAGATTCAGAAATAAAGCATTTTGTTGAAGAGATGAATAAAACGGCTGCTGTGTATGCAAAACAAATTCACTACGATTTCAAGGCGTGGAAAACAATAAGCCTGAATATTGACGAAGAAATACAGAAACGGAAACACAAATTTAAGCAAGAAACTTAGATAATGCAGAATGGCACGTTTTGAAAAGGGCAATTCAAGATTTATGGTTTATACAAAAGGTTCAAGATAACTTTATGGGTTTGTTTCTTATATTTTTCTGCAAACTCTTATTGGTTTTAAAAATTTGGCAAGCCTTGCGTTTGACGCTTTCTTCCGTAAAAAACAAGCATTTTCGGGCAAAGTTTCGATTAGTCTTCTGTTATTTCTTCTGAAGTTTCAGATTCTGTATTGTCTGATTTTGAGCCAAATGCTAAGTCGCCGGCATCACCTAAACCCGGAACAATATACGATTTGACCGTCAGTTCGTCATCTACTGCACCAACCCAAAGGCTTATATTTTTAAGGTCTAAATGCTTGCGTACATAGTCGATACCTTCGCGGCTTGCGATTACCGTTACGATGTGTGTGTGCTTGGGCAAACCTTTCCTCAACAGGGCTTTGTATGCCACAACCATTGACGAGCCGGTTGCAAGCATCGGATCAGACAAGATTACAACCTTATTTTCAAGTATCGGAGCAGATAAATACTCTACTCGAATAGAAAATGAAGCGTCTTTGCTGTACTTTCTGTAAGCTGAGATAAAGGCATTTTCAGACTTGTCGAAATAGTTTAAAAGTCCTTGGTGCAAAGGCAAACCGGCGCGCAAGATTGTTGCCAGAACAAGCTTGTCTTTCAAAACAGGAACATCTGTAATTCCTAAAGGCGTTTTCACTTCATCAAGCTTATAATTAAGGCGTTTGCTTATTTCGTAAGCCGAGATTTCTCCCACTCGTTCAAGATTACGACGGAATCTGAGCCTGTCTTGTTGGATTTGCTGATCGCGTATTTCTGCTATAAACTGGTTATAAAGAGAGTTTTGCCTTCCTAAAATATTTATTGCTTTTTCCATCGTGATGTATTTAAGTATTTTTCTAATGTGCGCAGTTCTTGCCCCAAAAGTTCAGAAGCGCACAAGAAAGTTATTAATATGTGTGTTTTTTCTTCCAATAGTTCGTTAAAAATGCAAGTTTAAAAGTTGAAAACTTGCACCTGCCGGGCTTTTATCCTTGTCAAAATGCCTATTGCTATCGTTTGTCTTTTCCTCGTTTTTATTTGTCCATATAAGCATTAATCAGCGGATATTTTTATCCTTGATTAGTTATGATGTCCATGGTGATTTCCATGGTGATTCCCGTGATGATTTCCTGCCGAATGCTTGTTGCTATGTCCATTTTTATGTTCAGTATGGTTACAGTAGATATTATTGCCAATGTGAACTTCTCCATTAGTGCAGGTGAAATCTTCGGTGGCGTTATTTTCGTGGTGTATTACTCCTGAGTTTGTTGCAGCATCGTATGTGTACCAACCTTTTATGGTGCTTGTCGTGTTTGCTGATTTCAAACTCATACTAAATACGCCATTATTCTTGAATATAACAGTCTCTATTTCTGTTGTATTCTTACTCATAAATTTACCTTTATAACTACCTTCAAGTTTCGAGCCGGTATCTGCAACTTCATCATTTTCGCAAGATGCCATCAATAATGCGCTCATCAAGAACAATCCTAAAAATTTTAATATATTTTTCATATTTCTACTTATTTTTTGTTATTGATTATTGGCTTGTAAGTTTGTGACAGTTTATAAATTTAACTTTTATGGTTTCAGATAGCCTTTGCCGTTGATACAGCTTGCAGGCATGTCTCAAATATATATAAAATTTGCTATTTTTTAAACAGTTTTAATAATCTTGGGAGTTTATTTTGTTTTATATTGTAATATTCGCATTCTATTGCGCCAAATCCGCCGTAAAAACGGGCAAGACCCGGAATTTTAGAGCCTTCAAAATCAAGTGTTAAATAATTTTCTGCATTTTCTTTAATGTAAGAATCTATAATCAAAAACATAGCCTTGTTTTCAATGCCTTCAGGCGTAGAAGCGGCAAGCAGATAGATTGTTTTGTTGTGCGACGACACAAATAAGGCAGCAGAACAGAGTTCGTTTTGCTTTGTATAAGCAGCATACATCTTTCCAAACTTGTGATAAATCGACAGGCTGATAATCCTACGAATCACATCGTAATCTCTGTCTTTCAATTCCTTAATTTTCTCGCCCAGACTTGTGCGAAACAAATTTATGAACTCGTTGGCACTTACTCCTTTTGCAAGCGACACGCTTTGCTGTATTGCTTTTTTTATGTTTCGTCGCGTATTTACAGAGTATTTTGAATAAAGTGTTTCATAGTCTGCAATCAAATCAAGTTGGTAGGTTGGCAGGCTCGACACTTCTAAGAAGTTGCTGTCGATTTTGTTGTGGATATTCAAATTTAAATCAATATATTGGAACTTTTTGGGGATATTTTTAATAAATTCTTTTGTTATTTCGGAATTTAGCTTTAAGGTTGAAAAAACCCCAAGCTGCTGCGTGAAAAATGGTTGATACAAATACCTTATTCCATATTTCATTCGGTATGGCAAAGGCATTATTCGGTAATAATCTCCCTGAATCAGCGCGTCCCATTCGTCGCACACAATATCAAGATACCACGAATAGGCATACAATATTCCGTTGAATGCCTGGGAAATACATTTGTCCCATTTGACTTTATCAATTTCGCTGTATTTTAAGTAAACAATCTTCATCTAAATGGTTATCAGAGCAAATTCTTGGTAACGAAACTTGTGTACGATTGCGAAGTAATGATTATGTGGTCAAGGAGTTTGCAATCGACATACGAACAGGCTTTCGTTATTTTTTTTGTAAGCGCAATGTCTTTTTCGCTTGGGGTCAGGTTTCCTGACGGATGATTATGACAAACAATCAATGAGGAAGCAAGTTTTTCGCAAATCAACTTAACGAGCAGCTTAATATCGACAAGCGTACCGGCAATTCCTCCTTGACTGATTTTGAACTTTCCGATGATTTTCGATGATTGATTGAGCAAGAGCGCCCAAAATTCTTCGTAATCCAAATCAGCGAGGTCTGCATAAAAAAGCTCGAACACATCTTGTGGTGTTTTTATTTGGTTTCTTTTCAAAATATCGGCAGCCTTTCGCCGTCGTCCCAATTCGAGGGCTGCGTTGATACAAACGGCTTTTGCTTCGCCTATGCCGTCGAAATTTTTGATCAAGTAGTCTATTGAAACTCTGCCGAGTTCATTCAGGTTGTTATCAACGCTTTGGAGTATTTTCTGTGAAAGTTCGACAGCCGTTTGTTTTTTGTTTCCCGACCCGATTAAAATGGCAATCAATTCAGCATCTGTCAGGCTGTGAATTCCTTTTAGCAACAACTTTTCTCTTGGGCGGTCTTCTTTTGCCCAGTTTTTTATCGAGAGTTTTTCGCGCATGCAATAAACCAAAGATACAAAAAAAACTCCTAAAATTTAGGAGCTTTTCTTTTTTTATAATTTATTGATTTGCTTCATTAATTTTGATTTCAGATTGGAGGCTTTGTTTTTATGAATTTTATTGGTTTTCGCCAATTTGTCCAACATTGAGGTTACTTTTGGATACAATTCTAAAGCCTCTTCTTTATTGTCTATTGCTCTTAATTTTCTGACTGCATTTCGTGCAGTTAAAGCGTAATACCTATTGTGCAATCTTCTTTTTTCAGATTGTCTGATTCTTTTTTTCGCTGATTGATGATGTGCCATTTTTTCTTTATTTTTTAATTGTTGCAGTCCCTAGGAGAATCGAACTCCTGTTTCAAGGATGAAAACCTTGCGTCCTAACCACTAGACGAAGGGACCTTTATACTTCGTTTAATTTTGCGCTTGCAAAAGTATGAATATTTTTATTATGCCCAAATTTTTTTTGCAAAAAAAACACTTTTTTTCACCTGTTCATGTTTTATCTTAGAAGTGGAAAAAGGAAAGCGGGAAGTTTTTGTTTTCCAACTTCCAAACCAATAATCATACCACTGTTATGACGAAAATTTTTAATTAAAACTCAAGCCCGATTCTGCGTTTTTTTCAAAATTATCCGCCAAGATATTATCAATGTATCTTTGTTCTTGTTTTCAAATTAATAATATTCAAACTATATTTGCACAAAAATTAGCATTTATTCTTGAATATAATTATCTAAAATAAAAAATATTATTATGAAAAATTTTTTCAAATTTACATTTGCAAGCCTTTTGGGCTTTATTCTTGGGATTTTACTACTTTTCCTAATTGTTTTTAAGATAGTTTCGTCGAGCGAAGAAGAGATAGTCGTTAAAGAAAATTCTTTGCTTCAAATAAATCTGGCGCAAGCAATCTCAGATCGTGGAAGCGAAAACCCGTTTGAGAATTTTAATTTTCAAAGTATGGAATCAGAAACAAAATTGGGTCTGTATCAAATACTTGAAAGTATAAAAAAAGCTGCCACTGACGACAACATCAAAGGGATTTATATGAATCCGGGAAATATTCAGGCAGGAATTGCTACGGTCGAAGAGATCAGAGATGCTTTGATTGAATTTAAAGAAAAATCAGGGAAATTTATCATTTGTTATGCCGATGCTTTTTCGCAAAATTCATACTATCTTGCAACGGTTGCAGACAAGATTTATCTGAATCCGGAAGGAGGCTTGATGTTATTGGGGCTGAAAGCCGAAATTATGTTTTATAAAAAACTGCTTGACAAAGCCCGTGTTGAAGTGAAAATTATCCGTCATGGAAGTTTCAAAAGTGCCGGAGAGCCTTTTATGTACGATAAAATGAGTGATGCCAATCGCACGCAATACACTGCTTTTCTGACTTCTATCTGGGAACAAATAGTTGATGGAATAGCAAAACAACGAAATATTCCAAAAGAAACACTCAATTCGTATATAGAAAATTTCACCATTCGTTTTCCGGAAGATGCCGTGAAGTATAAACTTGTTGATGGCTTGAAATACAAAGACGACATTATTGCCGAACTGAAAGAGCTTAGCAATACGGAAAAAACAAAAGACCTGAAGCTTGTTTCCCTAAAAAAATATATTGGAGTGCCTGAGAGTAAAAAAGAAAAAAAAGGAATAGCAAAAGATAAAATAGCCATTATTTTTGCAAGCGGCTCAATCAATATGGGCAAAGGAGACAGCGAAACCATTGGTTCAGAGAACATCTCAAAAGCCATTCGCAAAGCGCGCTTAGACGACAAGGTCAAGGCAATCGTGCTGCGCATAAACTCACCGGGAGGAAGCGCATTGGCATCGGAAATTATTTTACGCGAAGTGCTGCTTGCGAAAAAGGTCAAGCCGGTCATTGCCTCAATGGGCGACGTTGCCGCATCGGGCGGTTACTATATTGCTTGTGCTGCCGACACTATCGTTGCAAGCGAAAACACCATTACCGGCTCTATTGGCGTTTTTGGCATGTTTATGAACCTAAGCAAAGGGCTTGAAGACTATCTTGGTATAACTATTGATGGAGTAAAAACCAACAAATTTGCAGATTTAGGAAGTATGTTTAAAAATATGTCGGCAGAAGAAGAACAGATAATACAAAACCAAATAGATGATGTATATGACACTTTTATCTCGCACGTTTCCAAAGGACGGCATCTGAAAAAAGCCAATGTCGATAGCATCGGACAAGGTCGCGTCTGGAGCGGAAGCGATGCAATGCAGATAGGTCTGATTGATGTTTTTGGCGGTTTGGAAAAATCAATACAGCTTGCAGCCGAAAAAGCAAATCTTGACAACTACCGAATTATTTCATTGCCCGAACAAAAAGAAACCGTAGAGCAAATTATTGAAAAACTTACGGGAAATGCTCAGATAGAAATCTCGGATCCGACAATGAAACAAGCGTTTAAATATATCAAAAACATTGAAAAACTTTCAGAAATGCAAGGCATTCAGGCAAGAATGCCGTATTTTATAGAAATAAAATAAAATATTCACACACATAAGGTGTCGGGGCGCAGCAAATCACCGAATTGCCCGCCCGACATCTTACTTTTTTATCCGAAACAATGTTTAAATTTCTACTTTTACCCCTTTCGTTCATCTATGGAAGCATTATAGCCATAAGGAACAAACTGTTTGATTACGGAATATTAAAAACACACGAATTTCGTATTCCAATCATCTCAATCGGAAATATCACTGTCGGCGGAACAGGCAAAACTCCTCATGTTGAGTTTTTGGTAGATTTACTGAAAGAGCAATTTAAAATTGCCGTTTTGAGTCGGGGATATAAACGAAAATCAAAAGGCTTTGTCTTGGCAGACGAAAATGCTACTTGCGGGAAAATCGGAGATGAACCCAAACAGATAAAAAAGAAATTCCCGGCTGTCAATGTTGCTGTCATGGCAGACAGGGTGAAAGGAATAAACAAGCTGTGCAACTTATTTCCCGACTTAGAAATTTTGCTTCTCGACGATGCTTTTCAACACAGACACGTAAAACCCGGCTTGTCGATTTTGCTTATTAATTACAACATGCCTTTGGGTGAAGATCATCTTTTGCCTTATGGAAATTTGAGGGAAAATCCCATACAAAGAAAAAGAGCCAATATTATTATTGTAACAAAAACACCGAAAAACCTAAAACCGATTGATCAACGAATTATTTATAAAAAACTCAACATTTATCCGTATCAGAACCTTTACTTTACAACCATTGAATACGGCGCACTGAAACCTGTTTTTAATACAAAGCAAGGTAATATAAAATTAACCGAAAGCTCCCCGAAACAGTTTGAGCATATCATTATCGTTTCCGGCATTGCCAATACCCAACTGCTGACCGAATACCTAAAAGAATTTGCCGAAAAAACAAGCCACTTGAAATATCCGGATCATTACAATTTTAAAGCAAAGGATCTGAAAAAAATAACAGACACATATACCAACAGCAACAGCAAAAATAAAATCATAATTACAACAGAAAAAGACGCAATGCGCTTGTGTGAACTTCGCCTTGAAAACAAGGACTTGATTAATCATCTGTATTATCTGCCGATGAAAGTGAAATTTCTTCACGACGAAAAAGAAAATTTCAGCAATCTGATTGTTGATTATGTTAAGAAAAATAAACGAAACTTCCGCTTATATAAAAAGTAGGATTCACGCTATTTCGCAAGTTGAAACTATTCTCGGAATCGGTCTTCCGAGCAAATAATCATGCCGCTGTGAGTTTAAAAAACTTTAATCGTGGGTGTGTTTCTTCAGATATTTCTATAATTCTGAACAATAGATTATTTTCAAAAAAATACATCATTGCATTCTCGGAACAAAATTTGTGGGAGTATAATACAAGAAATATTTTTAGTAGTAAATTTTGGTTATAGAATCTGCGAAATGAGTAAAACTCTCGAAAATCAAGCAAAAAAGGCTAAATTATCAAAAAGAGTAGAGCAAATACTTCCCGATTTATTGCCTTTAATTTCAAGAATATTTATTTCCGGCGTTTTTATTTTGTCGGCTTTCGGACAGATTTATGCTTTTTTAGGCACACGAGTGTTTATGATTATCAAAGGAATACCTTTTTCAAGTTTTACTTTGGTTGTCGCTTTGGTGTTTGAAATTCTTGGCGGTTTATCTCTTTTGTTGGGTTTCCGCGTAAAATGGGGAATTTGGCTTTTGATTATTTTTATTATTCCTGTAAGTTTTATTTTTCATACCAAAACATTAAATCCATTAGAGATGATGCACATGATGAAAAACATTGCCATCATCGGCGGCTTACTGACATTTGTCTATTACAAACCCGGCAAATATAGCCTTGACTATCTGTTTGAACAGAAAAAAGCAAAAAAAAGGCTTGAGCTTGAAAAAAATAAAAAACAAGAACATGAAAATACAGACAACAAGCTCAATCCGAAAGAAAATTTGACTTTGGTTTCAACAACAACTTCAACAAAAAACGATTTGCAATAGCGAAACAACTAAAATAAACCGTGAATTTCTGCTTCTATTTTATCGATGACAAAACTTAAATCTTGGCGATTGTTTGCAAAATCAATGTTGTTTACGTCAATAACCAAGACTTTCCCCAGCTTGTATTTGCTGATCCACGCTTCGTACCTTTCGTTGAGTCTTGTGAGGTAATCCAAGCGAATTGTATTTTCGTATTCGCGTCCTCGTAACTGTATTTGTCTCACAAGCGTAGGAACGTTTGCGCGCAAATAGATCATCAAATCAGGTGGTTGTATCAGGTTGCTCATCAAGGTAAAGAGCTGAAAGTAGTTTTCAAAATCGCGGGTAACCATCAACCCCATATCGTGCAAATTCGGAGCAAAAATATGCGCATCTTCGTAAATCGTTCTGTCTTGAATGACGGTTTTCCCCGATTTGCGAATGTCCAACACTTGTTTGAACCGACTGTTTAAAAAATATACTTGCAAATTGAACGACCAACGTTGCATATCTTCATAAAAATCATTCAAATACGGATTGTCGTCCACGTCTTCAAAATGCGCGTCCCATTTATAATGTTTTGCCAACTTGCTTGTGAGTGTAGTTTTTCCTGAACCTATATTTCCGGCAACTGCTATATGCATTACGAATAAATTTTAAATTGAAAGAAGCGAATATAAAAATTAATTTTAATACACGCTAAAAATTATTTTTTAGTTTTTTTGAAAATCTCAAGTCGATCCTTATCTTGCACGATATAATAATCATGTCGGATTCTGAAATTCTGATTTTTACGCTTGACGGGCGAAGCCTCTGTTGCTATGCTTCCGTCAATTAGATTCATTTTAAACAGGCTGTCGTTTTTTAGCCACAAAACAGCATTTTTTGCAAATTGTATGTCGGGCGATTGCATTTCGACAAAGGAAGTGTAGTTTGCAAACTCATCGAAAACATGTATTCCTCTGTTTTTTTCGTGCAGAAAAATAAGGTTTTTCGATTCAATCATTTTGCTTGTCTCAAATCGAATATTTGCCTTTATGCTTTTTTGCTGAAGAATTTTCAAGGAATTTGAAAACTTAAAAAGCGTTTGGAGCGCTCTGTCATAGACCCAAAAACCGCCTTGTATCGAGGTGCAAACAGCTTCGGGACACAAGAGCGTTGTTTGCTGCAAATTGATTGCCGAGCCAATTGCCGACAAACTTTTGTCAAGAAAAACAAGCAAAGCATGCTCTTTGTAAAAAACCAAAATTTTGTTGGGGCTGTTCACATCAATAGAATAAGGTTTTCCCCATATTGTATTTGAATACATGTATTGAAATTCGCCCTGTTGCGTGTATTTTTTTATTGCGCCTTTGGTGTTTACGATGTAAATATTTCCCAAATTATCAATTTCGCATAAATCGGCAAATTCGTTTATCGAATGGAGCGGCACAAATAAATTTTCGCTTTGGGCAAACGAAATAAACGGATAAAACAAAAAGCAGAAGCGAATAAGAAACTTTATCATGACATGCTTTTATTCAAAAGAAGCAATTCGTCTATATATTTTCTGTTGTTTGCCAATCGGGGGATTTTATGTTGTCCGCCGAGTTTGCCTTTTTGTTTGAGCCATTCGTAAAACAAGCCTTCTTCGGCAACAACAAGTTGCGGAAAATCGAGCGAGAGGTTTTTGTATCTTTTTGCTTCATAATCAGAATTTACGGTTTTTAAAATATCGTCGAGAATAGCCATGAAATATTCCAAGTCGTTTGGTTTCTGCACAAATTCAATCAACCACTGATGACCTCCTTTCTTGTCGGTTTGCATATAAATTGGTGCTGCGCTGTATTCTTTTATTTCTGCCTGCGTTCTTTCGCAGGCGATTTTCAGTGCTTGTTCTGCATTTTCAACAATCAGCTCTTCGCCAAAGGCATTGATAAAATGTTTGGTTCTGCCCGAAATTTTTATCTTATACGGATATTTCGACGTAAACACAACTGTGTCGCCAATCATATATCTCCACAATCCGCCGTTTGTCGAGATGACCATTGCGTAGTTTTTCCCGATTTCGACCTGATCCAAGGTTAAGGCTTTGGGATATTCGTTTTCAAGCTCTTCCATCGGAACAAATTCGTAAAATATTCCATAATCAAGCATCAACAACATGTCGTCTTTTGTCGGATCGTCTTGAATGGCAAAAAAACCTTCCGATGCGTTATAGGTTTCCATGTATCGCATATTGTTGCCAATCAGCTTTTCATACTGTTTCCGATAGGGAACAAAACTCACGCCTCCGTGTATAAACACTTCGAGATTAGGCCAAATTTCCAACAATTTTTTTTTGTTTTTCATTTCGAGGATTCGCCTTATCAGCACCAAAGTCCACGAGGGAACTCCTGAAATATTCGTAACATTTACCTTGCTTGTTGCTTCTGCCATTCGTTCGATTTTCTCTTCCCACTCTTCCATGAGTGCGATTGAGATGTCCGGAGTTCGGATAAATTGCGCCCAAAACGGCATATTTTGGATTAAAACGGCAGACAAATCGCCGTAATACATCTCGTTTTTGTAGTTATTTATTTGCTGGCTTCCGCCCACCACAAGTCCTTTTCCTTTGAACAATTTCGACGAAGGATTATTGTCCGTATAAATTGCCAAAACATCTCGTCCGCCGCGAAAATGGCAATCTTCAAGGCTTTCGCGACTGACCGGTATGTACTTGCTCTTGTCGTTTGTTGTTCCCGACGATTTTGCAAACCATTTTATGTCGCCGTGCCAAAGAACATTTTTTTCGCCTTTGCGCAACCTATCAATATAAGGCTCTATTTTTTCGTATGTTTGAATCGGGACACGATTTTTAAAATCGTCGATCGTGGCAATAGACGAAAAAGCATATTCTTGCCCAAACGAGGTGTCTTTTGCTTTCTTGATTAATGCCTCAAAAACATCACGTTGAGAATCTATCGGATACTTACGAAAAAGTTCAATCTGGTTCAATCGTTTTATCGTTAGCCACGAAATAATAGAGGTAATAATTGACATAGTGAAAAATTTGATAGGTTGCTAATTTATTTGTTAATACATTTGTATTTTACAAATATAAATTAACTTTTGAAATAATTTAGCATAATGAACGTAAACGAATACTATATAAGTTTTTTTGATATTCTGATTTTGATTCCATTGGGTTGGAGTGTGTACAAAGGTTTTTTCAACGGCGCAATAGTCGAAGCCTTGTCGCTGTCTTTTTTGTTGTTGAGTATTTATGCTTATATCAGAATTGTAGAAATGCCGGGCAGGCTTGTTTCCAAAGAAGTTGCAGAAACATTGGAATATTTGCCCTTGGTACTTTTTATCATTGTTTTTTCGGTCATAGTTTTTTTGTCGAATGTTTTGGAACGTTTCGTTTCAAAACATACAGCCGGAGTTGCCATGCCGCCCTTGAATCGCTTTTTAGGCATAAGTTTTAGCCTTATAAAATATATTTTCATCATCAGCGGATTTCTTATTTTTATCGATAAACTTGACGAGCGTTACAACATGCTCTCTGACGAAGACACCTATGGCTCGATATTTTACAATCGGATTATAAATGTTACGCCCACAGTTTATCCTTATCTGAGTTTCGACAACATAAAAAATACCAGATATATAAACATTGTGAAGAAAGCTTCGATAAAAACGGTCGAAGGCAGAATCCCGATTGGGCAAAGTTTGCAAACCCTGAAAGGTCTTGCCGGTTCGGTTTCGTGGACTTCATACCAATCGCCACACTATAAGGACAATCACGATCTAATTATCGTAGAAGCTATTGTTGAAAATCAAGACGGGAAAATGCTTCAAACAGGTGTTTTCCGATTTTTGCTCGCCAAACGCAAAAAAAACGTAAAATTGTACAGCTATCAACTCAACGGAGTGAAAAAAGAAAAAGTAAAAGCCTATGCAACAATGAAAAACGGAACATTTTAGCTTTATTTCGCTTTTCGTGCCTACAACAAACAAAAACAAACAAGAATGGTTTTTAGCAGCAATATTTTTTTATTATTATTTCTTCCAATATTTATATTAATTTATCACATCACACAAGTTAAGCTGAAAAATTTAGTCATACTTATCGGAAGCATTATTTTTTACAGTTGGGGCGCGCCAAAATTTATTTTTGTGATTCTAAGCTCTACCATCATTGATTTTTACATTGTAAAACAACTGCATTTAAGCACAGAAGCCATCAAACGGCGCACTTACCTTGCCTTATCGATAAGCATCAATCTGGGCTTGTTGCTTTACTTCAAATACGCCAATTTTTTTGTCGATAACCTGAATTCCTTTCTCGAATTGCTTGGTTTTGCGAATATTCAGTGGACTTCGGTAGCTTTGCCCATAGGCATTTCGTTTTATACTTTCCAAACCTTGACCTATTCGATAGATGTTTATCGGAAAGTTCACCCGCCGCTTGCCAAACTCACCGACTATTTGCTGTACATCATGTCGTTTCCGCAAATGATTGCCGGACCTATCGTGCGATTTAACACCATTGCCGCACAACTGACCCAAAGAAAAGAAACAATCGACGACAAGCTCATCGGGTTTTATCGCTTTGCCATAGGTTTGGCAAAAAAAGTATTGATTGCCAATGTCATGGCAGAACAAGCCGACATGATATTCGACAGCCATTTGCCGCGACAGAGCAGTGCCAATATGTGGCTGTGTATTTTGGCTTATACGTTTCAGATTTATTTTGATTTTTCGGGCTACTCGGACATGGCAATCGGCTTAGGACGCATGATGGGGTTTCGCTTTCCCGAAAATTTCAACTCACCCTATGTTGCGCAAAGCATCAGCGAATTTTGGCGACGGTGGCACATTACATTAGGCAGTTTTATGCGCGATTATCTTTACATTCCTTTAGGCGGAAACCGCGTTTCGTCGAAAAAACGGCTTTATTTTAATTTATGGATTGTTTTCTTACTTTCGGGCTTGTGGCACGGTGCGTCGTGGAATTTTGTGTTGTGGGGCGCATATCACGGTGTTTTTCTTATTCTCGACCGTCTTTTTTTATTAAATTTGTTAAAAAAAGCAGGAAAAATACCCGCCACTGTTTTTACTTTTTTTGTAAACATTGTCGGCTGGCTTATTTTTCGTTTGGAAAATATCGGCGAAATAAGCCTTTTTCTAAGCAAAATGTTCTCGTTTAATTCTTCTGCCATAGACATGATTCCGGCATTTCGCCTTGTTGGCGTATTGGCTTTTCTTTTTTCTTTTTGGGTCATTTTCCCCAAAGGGAAACAAATAGAACAATTTTTCTTTTTCAAGGAAAACTACTCAGCAAGACAACATGTAGGCTTGTTTATTTTGTCGTGTTTGCTTTTCATTCTTTCGATAAGTTCAATCACTTCGTCTGATTTCAACCCGTTTATTTACTTCAGATTTTGAGTCATGTTCAAGAAAGGGAAATATAATTTAAAACTGAAAAACGCATTGTTTTTCGGCATGCTTTTGTTGCTTTGTTTGCCTTTGGCGCAGCGGCAAACAAAGCTGATTTCGCTGCCCGCCTTGCAAGGTTCGTTTGTTGTTCCGCCGCCGCCCGACTTTTCTTTCGACGCTTGGTTCGAGGGAAAATACCAAACAGCACAGCAAAACCATTTCAAACAGACCATCGGATTCCGAAGCGTATTCGTGCGAATATACAATCAGCTGCACTATTCGCTTTACAATCGGGCGCATGCAAACGGTGTTTTTATCGGAAAAAACAACTATCTGTACGAAGAGAACGACCTTAAATCTCATTTGGGCATTGATTTTATCGGGCACAAAAAAATAGCCGAAAAAGTGAGGAAATTGGCAAACATCTGCGACACTTTACAAAGCAAAGGAATAGATTTAATCGTGGTTTTCGCGCCCGGAAAGGGGAATTTCTATCCTGAATATTTTCCACAACAATACGATTCAATACAAGCATCGACGACCAACTACGCAATATTCCGCCAAGAGATTTTACGCACGGGAATACATTTTTTGGATTTCCAACACTGGTTCGGCGAAATGAAACAAACAGCACCCTATCCGCTTTTCCCGAAAACAGGAACACACTGGAGCCGTTACGGCGAAATACTTGCCGCAGATTCTATCATAAAATACATCAACGCCTCGTTGAACGGGAAAAAAGTGCCGAAACTACAAATCGGCAAGATTGAGACATCAAAAAAAATGAGATTTCGCGATGATGACATAGAAGCCGGAATGAATCTTATGTTTAACATTTCGGACCTCGAAATGGGATATCCGCAATTTGAAATACAAAAAGACAGTTGCGAGCAAAATATTACAGCACTGACGATTGCCGATAGTTACTTTTGGGGAATGTTTAACATGGGAATTTCCAAAAATGTGTTTAACAATGGGCAATTTTGGTTCTACAATCGACAAATATATCCTGAGAGCTTTACAAGTCCACTCCATGTTGCCGACATTAATTTGATTGAAAAGCTTGAAAAAAACGATATTGTGATTTTATTGTCCACAGATTCAAATTTGTTTCGCTTTGCTTTTGGTTTTATCGAACAATTGTATGATGAATATTTCGGCGAAAAGCCTGCTTTGGCAAAAAAAAACATTGCAGATAAGCATTGATGCAAATCGGGCAAAGAAATTGCGGGTGAAAATAACATGTAAGACTTGTCAATTCATGAGAAAAGCACTGCCTTAAAAGTAATATTCCGAAAATTATTGTTTATTTTTACAAAAAAAATGAAAGAAGAAACACCCATGATTAAAAGATTTGCGAAATCTTGGAGATTTAGAAAATCTATCGAGTTAAAGATAAACAGACAAAACATTCGAGTTCAGATGTTGAATTGTCCTAAAACGAAGATAAAATGAGGAAAAAGCACATTGCAATACTTGCCGGCGGCGACGAGCATATCGAGATGGAGTTGTCGCTGAAAACAGCCAAAAAACTACGCTCAATCATTGATGAAGACTTGTACAATATACACATTGTATTCTTAGAAGGAAACGATTGGCATCTTCGAGACGAGCGTTTTGAGTCGGTACAAATCAATAAGCACGATTTCAGTCTGAGTGTCAATAATTATTCAAAAACGATTTTCGATTGTGTTATTTTTGCCATTCACGGACGTCCTGCGGAAGACGGAAAACTTGCCGCTTATTTCAACCTTATAAACATGCCTTACATTTCGTCGGGAGTTCTTTCCTCGTCGTTGAGTTTTAATAAGTATCATTGCAACAGTTTTTTGAACAGTTTGAACATAAAAACCCCCAAGTCTGTATTTTACATACGTTCAGATGTTATTCGTGCGGTGCAGATAATAGAAAAGTTGGGCTTGCCTTGTTTTGTGAAACCCAATGCCTCAAATTCAAGTTTTGGCATTAGCAAAGTGCAAGAAATCACAGATTTGGATGCTGCAATAAAAAAAGCCTTGCTCAAATCGGAAGATCTGATTATCGAAGAATACATTGAAGGGAAAGAACTTTCGTGCAGTTTGATTAAAACGAAATCGACAGAAGTAATTTTCCCATTGACAGAAATTGAATACGAAGGCGATTTTTTCGATTTTAAGGCAAAGTTTACTCCTTCAACAACAAAGCGTACTACTCCGGCAAAAATATCGGGAGAGCTTGAGGAAGAGTGCAAATTGATGGCTTCAAAAATATACGAGGCGCTGAACTGTTCGGGGCTTGTATCGCTTGATTTTATTGTGGCGAAAAATCAACTTTATTTTATAGATATTGACACCGTGCCTTACATTTCAGACGAAAGTACCGTGAACGACCAACTGCGGGCAACACCGGAAATTTCGCTTACCAATATTTATACCGAGCTTATCGAAGAAGTAATTTATGATAAAAACAAAAAGTTGGAAAAAGAACAAAAACGCATAAATAACAAATAGCAATCAGATGTTTTCGTCTTGCTGACTTTCTTTCAGGGTGTTGAATAGTAATTCTTTTGAGCGGTGTATGCGTATTTTCACTGTTCCTAAAGGCAAATTGAGTTCTTCTGCTATTTCAAGGTAAGAATATTCTTTAAAATATCTTAATTCAATAAGTTTACGATACAAAGGGTTGAGTTTTTTCACGACGGTGTGCATTAAAATGCTTTTTTGTTTTTTTATCATCGACTCTTCCGGATCGGGGTTTGATGAAATTAGGTTTACGGAAGATTCGGATATTCGTTCTTCTTCTGCCTGATCGAGCGAGATATGCCTTTGTATTGATTTCTGCTTCCGCAGGAAGTCGATTCCGCTGTTCGATGCAATTTTGAAAAGCCAAGTGCTAAACGCAAAATTCGGCGTGTAGAGGTGAAGGTTTTTGAATGCTTTGCCAAATGCTTCGATGGTTAAATCTTCGGCATCGCGCTTGTTGTTTACCATTTTGAGCAGCATAAAATAGATCGAGTCTTTATACAAACCCATCAGGTCGGCGTAGGCTTTTTGGTCTCCGTTTTTTGCTCTTTCGACAATCTTGAAATCTCGCTTTGCTTTGTCAGAAAAATTCGGACTTATCTCCATGAGAATTTACTCTTTCTAAAAAAACGTGAAAAATATACTTTAAAATTTATTAAAGATACTACAATTTCAAATAAAAAATAAAAATAAAACAGATTCTTTTCGTTTAAAATTTTTGCAGCTTTAAAAAATACAATTCCTTGAAGGAGTAAACGCAATGCAAAAGCCATCAAAACTGCTTGAATGTATTTATCGTTTATTATTAGGGAAATGAAACTTGTAAAATAGAGAAAACGGCTGAATATTTCTCCTCCTAATAACAATTTGTGTTTCCATTTGTAGTATTTAAACGTCAAAAAATGCCTTTGTTTTTGCAAAATCCAGTGTTTAAAAGTGGTTTCCGGCACTGAATGAGTAATACTATTAACGTGAATATTTACGGACGTATTTTTTCGTGTTGCATTTTTATTTACAAACAAATCTGCATCGCCCGAATTGAGGTAATAGTGTGCAGAAAAGCCTTTGTTTTTGAAAAAAAGAGATTTTCGGTAAGCAAGGTTTCTGCCGACTCCCATATAGGGAATTCCCGCAAGAGCAAAGCTAAGGTATTGAATACCGGTGAAGAAAGTCTCGAAACGAATCAGGCGATTCAATAAGCCTTTTTTTCTCAGACAAGTTCCGTATCCGAGAACAATTTCTTTGTCGTCGGTGAAATGTTCTTGCATATTGCTCAACCAAGATTTTCCAGCGGGTCGGCAATCGGCATCTGTCAGCAAAAGCCATTCGTTTTTTGCGGCTTTGATGCCTATGGTCAAAGCCAGCTTTTTGTTGTTTCTGAATTTTTCGTCCCTGACAATATTGGTATAATACAAACGCGGATATTTTCTTTTCAATTCATACAAAAGAGCTTCGGAATTGTCATCGGAACAATGATTTACAACAATAACTTCAAAATCGGGGTAGTCTTGTTCGAGAATCTGAGGTAAAAATTCGCGCAGATTTTTCTCCTCGTTTTGTGCGCAAATTACGACAGATACCGGAAAGCGTTTTTCTTGTTTTTGCTTTTGAGTTTTGTTGCCATAGAACGCAATCCGAATGTAAAAAAAACAGTAATAGAACAGTTGCATTAAGAAAGCGGCAGAAAAAGTACAGAAAAGCACTTTTTCAAACATCGACAATTCGCTGAACAAGACGAGTAAATATTGTAAATTTAAAATCACTACGCAAGTTTGTTTTGACAATAAAAGGGGGACAAAAATAGTAATCTTGTCATAAAGAAGCGTAAAATTTGAGAAAGATTTTTGTCTGTCCGGCACAAGAAGCAGAAACAACACTCGTAATAATTGACGTTTTTTTTAAAGTCGCTTTGCATTTCTGCTACAAATTCGGGCTTATTGTCCGCCTTCTTGCCGGAAATTTGTGTTGCGTAACAATTAGAATACAAAAAAAACTTATTAATTTAGGCAAAATTATCAACTAAACTGAAAAAAAGTATTTGCATTATGAGATTAAAAATTAGACTTAACCGTACCACAAAGCAACGTATGTTGCCTATGGATTATCAGTATTACATCAGTGCATGGATTTATAAAGTGCTGAAACAAGCCGACAAAGATTATGCAGAATTTTTGCATAACCAAGGACACGGCACTAACCCCAAGCGTTTGTATAAGCTGTTTTGTTTTGAACGTCTAAATTTTGGCAAGCCTAAGTTGTGGAAAGAGCAAAGGTTGTTTGAGATTTCGGCGCATGAGGTAAGCCTGAAGTTATCGTTCGACGTTGAAGATGCAGCATCTAACTTTATTAAGGGCTTATTTATGAACCAAGAGTTTTATTTGGGTAATCGCTTTAATGGCATCGACTTTAAGGTAGTTGGTGTAGAAGCATTGCCAATGCCTAGTTTCAATATATCTGAATACTACAAAACTATAACTCCTTGGGTGGTAAGCATAAAAAAAGAGGGTGATAAATATGCCACTTATCTAAAGCCCGATGATGCAGATTTTATTCCTCAAGCCATTAAGCATTTGGTCGATAAATTCAATTATACCCAAAACAAACAAACCATCAACAGCAACGATATTGATTTACAAATCGCAAGCAAATACAAGCGCAGCGGCTACGTGAGCAAGCCCGGCACAAAACAAGAAAGCAGAATTGTAGGTAATTTATGCGAATTTAAGCTAATTGCCCCCATAGAAGTACATCAAATGATTTGGAATACAGGTATTTGCGAAAAAAGCAGCAGCGGCTTTGGTTGGGTGGAGAGGGATAGGAGTACACAACTTTAATGTTGTGTAACTCCCCAATTATTTATCATATATTTCAATTCCAATATAGTGCGGTTAAATTTAAGTGCAAAATTAAATTTATTATTACTTAAATACAAAAAAATATGTTTAAAATCATAAATAAACTCCCCAACAATTTATCACATGGGCTTGTTTTTTATTAAAAAATGTTTTTTCTTTGTAATTGGAAAGAAAAACTAAATAGTTATGATGAAAGATAATAAATACATATATGAACTTAGAAGATACAATTTCCTATATAATAAAGAAAAAACAAGAATATCTCAATTGGAATTTTGATGATATTATGAGGAGAATCCGAATTTATTGATGAAATATGAATGATGAATTAAAAAAATACTCTGAGTAAAAATTCATAAACTACAAATATTCTGCTTGCATATAACACACATTATAATTATTTTTGTTTGTAGAAGTGTATAAAATTAGTTAAAGATAGAATACGTATTCAAAATCATATATGGATTAAATATACGACAACATCATTGTTGCTTTTATCAGAAAAACAATAAAATATGTTTTAATCGCAAATAAATGAAACAAAACATCAAAACAATTGATTACAAATGGCTTACTAAGCAAACAGGAGATCCTTTTGCCGATACGGGAGGCTACGTTATTAGATACTTGTGGGAGATATATCCCGAAAAGGATATTGATGAGCTTATTGAGTTTGTAACAAAAATTTATGTGAATAATTGGGAAGGGAAATTGCATACATTTTTTCTTAATTCGACCATTACACAGCCGGCGTTTAAAGGGGATAGAAAGATAGTAGAAACGTTGAAATATTTCAATTCCTTATTAAAGGAAACGCAGGAATACGAAGTTGGTTATTGTCGAATATCGGGCAGGCATGGGAAATTATATACTGCAGGAAGAGATAATTCAATAATGTCCGGTTCCGGAACATTTATCAACTTTCATCATTTTTTTGATAGTGGTATAAAACTTTCAAAAGAAATCATTATTCGCATGCACTTCGTACCATTGGGCAGCTTACTGCTGTCGGGTAAAGTTGCTCTATTAAAAAGTAATGACGAAGCACTGTCGTATTTTTACGTTGAAAATAATGTTAAGAATAGTCTTTCCAATATAAGTAGCGGAGTAAAAGAAGGGGTTTTGAAATCAGAATTTAAAAATCCTGCAAATGCCTTGTTTGATTTTGTTAACAAAACAATTCACCAGATGAAGACTTATAAAAGTTTGGATAAGAGCGCTTCATTGACTCTTTACCATTTCACAAACTTTGGAGCTAGTCCGGAAATAGACATTTACCAATTACCGGCAACTGTTTTTATGTTTTATGCGTTTTGTCATAAGATTAATTATAAAATAGATTGGTTAAATTTTATTCGTTCTCATTATTATAATTCCAAGAAAAAAAATGCCATATACAATTCCAATAATGAAGTAATAGAATTAGTAAAGAAAGGAAAAATAGAAACGATAAATAGAGAAGAATACCAAACTTGGACAAACTGGGTGTACAAAGGAAAAAGCATTGTCCCTGAATTTTTGCGTTGGTCAAAAAATGGAAATAAACTTCACTTTGACATAATAAGAGTATATCAACAAAATATTAGAAATATGAAAAAAGAAACAATTGACAAAATTTTAGAACTGGCTGATTTTATCATAACAGATAGAAGCGAAGATGACATAAAAAAGTTAATTACAAAACTAAACAGAGCTTCAAAAGCATATGAACTAAGAAGATTTTTATTAAACCTTGTTGCAGAAAACTATAATAAGGATAATGAAAAGCCACTAATCACAATGAAAGATTATACTGATTATTTATTTGGAGATGGAGGAGGCACAGGAGAACTACGCGATGTATTATTAATCGCAATTTATCAAAAGATGCATGAATTGAACTTAAAAGTAAAAATGGAAGAATTAACTGAAGATATAAACTAATTAAATGATTAAAATATGAAAAATATAAAGACTCAAGGATTTGTATTGTTAGATGTTGATGTTGTGGCACTAAACAATGCGGGGAAAAACACATCAAGTAATTTTGACAATGCAGTAGCAACCAAACAAATCAAAAAAAATGGACGTAATTATGTTTATGTTTCCGGTCAAGCATGGCGTTCGTGGTGGAGAGATTCATTACAAAAAAATCTAAACTGGAAGTTATCACCTGTTACTCGTGATACAAAAATAGCCTTTACAGATGCCAATCCACTCAAATATGCTGATGATGACGTTTTTGGCTATATGAAAGCTGCAAAAGAGATTATTTTAGATAAAAATGGCGAACCTGTAAAGGATAAAAAAGGTAAAGAAAAGACAGAAAATGTTACAGTTACACGTATTTCTCCTTTAAAAAATTCAGCTATTATTTCAGTTGCTTCAGTAAATCCTGAAGAAAACTGGTCAAGCATGGCACGTCAAGAAGGAGACTCAGTTCCCTATGGCAAACATGAATATAGTGCCATTATGAAAGGAATGTTCAGCCTTGATTTGTCTCAAGTCGGAACCTTTTCAAATTATAATAAGACCGGTTATGTAAATCTTTCGGCCAAACTGAAAAAAGAGGCATTGGAAAAAGGTGCCGTTGAGATAGAAGATGAGTTTGTTCCTAAACATAAGTTAATAAGAATTGACAAAGAAACTCGAGTACAACGTTCATTAGACACCATAAAAGCATTGAAAAATATATCGGGTGGAGCCATGCAAACCAATAATATGGGAGACGTAACACCTAAATTCATTATATTAGCAACCACAAAAACAGGAAATCATCCATTTTCTCATATAGCAACAAAAACAGGAGCTTACGAAGGTTATGCAACATTAGATGTTGATGCTCTTTCAGAAGTTATTAAAGATTATAAAGATGATTTTGAGGGGAAAATTTTCATTGGAAGGCGTGCAGGATTTATGGATGAAAAAAATGATGAGCTTATGAAATTGCAAAAAGAGAATGCCGATTTGATTGATTTAAAAACAATTAATGAAGCTATTGATGCGTATTGCACCCAATTAGAAACACAAATGGATTAATTATGAAGGCATACCGTATAGAATTAACATCATGGACAGCAAGTTTTAGGTATCCGAATTTAATTTCCGGATTTCAGCCTACTCTTGATGTTCCGCCAATTAGTACGGTATTAGGCTTGATAAATGCAGCTGCCGGTAAAAACGACAGCAAAAGGTGTGTATCCAGCTGATGCAACAAAATCAAATGTAATAAAACGTGAATTTCTGTTTAACTGCAAACTAATACTGTACATAAAAGATGAATCCATAGTAGAGTATTTTAGGAAACCCTATTATTCTCTATTTCTTGGCAGAAGTGGAGATTTGGTAAATGTTGGTGTTATTGAAGAAGTAGAACTTGCCAAAAATCCTTTTCCGGAAAATATAAAAGGACAGATAATTCCCTTTAATGGAAATTTTTTTCCGGGTGAAATACAGGCACTTCCTAAATACTTTACTAATTCAGTTCCCAGAAAAAATATCGGAACAGAGCCCTACTCTATTATATCTTATTTTTCTAAAAATAAGCATGAAAGTCAATTAGAAGTCTATACAGACATGATTAACAACAAGCAAGTAGATATATATTTTCACAAACTTGATTTTTCAAACTAATAATACATGTACTTGCCATAGTTTTGGCAAGTACACTTTTCATTATGAAGCTACTTGCAAAATCAGAGCCGAGTATTTCATTGAAGCAACATATAGATGAGGCTTTGGGTATTTATGAAGCATTACAATTCTCATTTCCTAAAATACTTGATGTAGTAAAAAATGATGAGTTTTGGGAAGTTCTAAAACTTAGCATTATTTTTCATGATTTAGGAAAAGCACATATTGAATTTCAGAAAGTTCTAAGAGGAAAGCCAAATGATTGGAAGAGTCAAAGGCACGAATTATTTTCATTGCCATTTATCAATGCACTTAAAAATAAGGACAAAGAGTTAATATTTTATGTAGTTGCAGGGCATCATAAAGATTTTAATACGCTAATACAAAAACTAAATGAATATGGCAATGATGATGATTTTGGCTTAGACTTAGGAGGAACAGAGAGTATCGTTTCTTTTGAAAATGAATTTGAAACAAAACTTCCAGTTAAAGAAGTTAATGATCTTTTGCAAGAATATCTGATTGATATAAATAGGATAAATGTTTTTAATCCGAAACAAAAACTACAAACTTTCGTTTATCACAAAATTAATGAAAAAACGCATTTAACGAAGCTGTTATTGTTAGCCGGAGCTTTTAAACATTGCGATCATTTAGCATCAGCGGGAATAAAATCAATTAAAAATTTGTATCCTTCAGATTTTAATTATCTATTAAATTTTGAATTGTATAAGCATCAAGCTCAGGCAGAAAAGACTCTCGGAAATGCAATTTTAACTGCACCGACAGGTTCGGGAAAGACTGAGACATCCTTATTGTGGCTTAAGCATCAAATTGAGACAAGTGGTAATGGGCGAGTGTTTTACATTCTTCCTTTCACAGCTTCTATTAATGCAATGTATGAACGGCTTGATGAGAAAATTCCAAATAAAATTGGCTTGATACACGGAAAATTATCTGCATTTATTGAATCAAAATTTGAAAATGATGATTTGGTTGACGATAATGAAAAGAAAAAGATAAAAGAACAGTTCAAAAATCTGACAATTCCTTTTAAAGTTGTTACTCCATTTCAGTTGCTAAAAAATATTTTTGCTTTAAAGGGATTTGAAAAAGGTATTTTTGAGTGGACGGGAGCTTATTTTATATTCGATGAAATACATGCATATAATCCTAAAGTTTTTGCACAAATTGTTAGTTTATTAAAATTTACTACCTCATATCTATGTGTTAAAGTGTTTATAATGACTGCAACACTTCCTTCTTTTATGAGAAAAGAATTAGAAGCGGCAATAGGTAAACATTCCTCTATTAAAGCAGACAATGAACTTTACAATAAATTTGAAAGACACAGAATAATTGTAAAAACCGGCGAATTAATTCAAAAAATAGAACTTATTCAATCGCAACTGAATGAAGGTAAAAAAGTTTTAGTAGTTTGTAATACTGTAAAACAAGCACAGAAAGTATTCAAAGATTTATCCGCAAACAACAAAGTTTTATTGCACAGTTCTTTTAATGCAAATGACAGGAATAAAAAAGAAAAAGAATTATTTAAGGATAGTATTCAACTTTTGGTGGGAACGCAAGCAATAGAGGTTAGTCTGGATATTGATTATGACGTAATTTTTTCCGAACCAGCACCTTTAGATGCTTTAATTCAGCGTTTTGGCAGAGTAAATAGAAAAAGAAAAAAAGGTATTTGCAATTGTTTTGTGTTTGAAGAACGGAATAAGGCCGATAAGTTTATTTATCGAAACCAAGAGGTGATTTCACGAACTATTCGGATTTTGAAGAATAAAGAAACTGAAAATTTAGGCATTATTAAAGAGAATGAACTACAACAAATGATTGATTTTGTTTATCCAAATTGGGAGAAAGATGATAAAGATGATTTTGATATGATAAATTCTTTGCTTGATAATTTTATTGAAAATGAAATGAAACCATTTGTTTATAACCAAAAGCAAGAAGAAGATTTTTATGAGCAATTTGATGGAGTAAAAGTTTTACCCAATAAACATCTGAAAGAATATCGTGAATATTTGGAAAATAACGATTTCATAAAAGCTGAAAATCTAAAAGTACAAATTTCATCAAAGCGATTCAATTCACTGTTACACAATGAAGGTGTTGATGTACAGACGGTAGCATTTGAAAGTATAAAGACACATAAATTATTAGAACAAAAAGTTTTTATTATCAATAAAGAATACGACACTGAATTAGGATTATTGTTAGATGAAAAAAAAAATCTTTTCGATGACGACACCATTTTATAATTATTTCCTATATAGTTACCAACTTTGTAGTGGAGAAACTGTAATATAAAAATGCAGATAAAAAACTAAATATCATGTACATCACAGGCACACATTTCAATTATTATTTGGTTTGTCATCGCAAACTGTGGTTATTTGCGAACGGGATAACTATGAAGCATACCAGCGATTTGGTGTTTGAAGGCAAAACCATACATGAAACCACTTATTCGCAAAGAGCTGAACGATATAAGGAATTAGAGTTTGGAGGTGTGAAAATTGATTATTACGATAGTAAACAAAAAGTTGTTCATGAAATAAAAAAGTCAAGGAAAGAACACGAATCTCATGTTTGGCAGTTGAAATATTATATTCATTAAGGAGATAGAATCGGAAATACCGGAAATTGTGCAAGGAACTTGTCCTGCCAATATTCGTAAACCCAAGTGTAAGAAATGTAGTTATTATGATTTTTGCTACGCAGGAGAGGAAGGATGAGCTATGGGTGATGAATGATAGGTGATGAGTGATGGGTGATAGAAGATGTAAATATTTAATATTATGGATTATAATGAGATATTTAGAAATAGAACTAAGCAGCTTGCTATTGCCATAGTGAGAAGAATGGCGAAGTTAAAATATTCTGATGAGGTGTCTGTTATTAGAAAGCAGGTTTTTCGTTCGGTAACATCTGTGGCTGCTAATTATAGAGCAGTAACTCGGGCGCGTTCTGACAAAGAACGATATGCTAAAATATGTATTGTTGTGGAAGAAGCAGATGAAACGCTTTTTGGGTTAGAAATTATTCAAGAGTTAAACATTTTGCCTAAATCAGCAATGATTGATTTACTTGTTGAAGCAGAAGAAATCCTTAAAATTATGGCTACCTACAAAAAGAAATTATCATCAAATTATTAATCAATGTATCACCCATCACTAATCACCCATCACAATCATTTATCACTAATCATTTATGAAGAAATCTTATTACTTATTCAATCCGGGCAAACTGTCGAGACGTGATAATACGCTTAAATTTACCCCTGTTGATAAAGACGGGAATGAACAAAAACCACGATATTTGCCTGTTGAAGGTGTCGAGGAATTGTATGTGTTTGGTGCTTTAGATGCCAACTCGGCACTTTACAATTTCTTGGGACAACAGCAGATTCCTGTGCATTTTTTCGATTATTACGAGAATTATACCGGTTCGTTTATGCCACGCAAAGCATTGATAAGCGGTAAGGTCTTGATGGCTCAGGCACGAATGCACGACAATAAAAAGGAACGTTTACAATTGGCAAAATTAATACTTGACGGAGCAGTACATAATATGCTCAAAAATTTATCGTATTACAACAAGCGAGGCAGAGATTTAGAACCGATTATGGAATTAATAAAATCTTATCACTCAAAGTTTGATAATGTGAATGATATTGAACAACTCATGGGAGTGGAGGGCAACATACGTAAGACGTATTACGAAGGTTTTGAATTGATAATCAATGACTTTTCAATGTCGGGGCGTAGTATGCGACCACCTCGGAATGAGGTTAATGCACTGATTTCCTTTGGGAATATGATGTGTTACAGTCAATGTCTGCGCGCTATTCATCAAACCCAATTGCATCCGGTGATTCCGTTTTTGCATTCGCCCGGAGAAAGGCGTTTTTCGCTGTCCTTAGACTTAGCCGAAATATTTAAACCGTTGCTTGTTGATAGAGTTATTTTTAAGGTTTTCAATAAAAAAATTATAAAAGCCGATGATTTTGAGAATAATATCAATAGAGTTGTTCTGAAACCTAAAGGCAAAAAGGCTTTTGTGCAGGCGTTTGAAAATCGCTTGACCGAAACAATAAAGCATCGGACTCTTAATAAATCAGTCAGTTATAAACATCTTATAAAATTGGAATGTTACAAATTGATAAAACATATTTCAAAGATTGAGGAGTATAAACCATTTAAAATGTGGTGGTAGTTATGAGTGATGAGTGATGAGTGATGGGTGATGGGTGATGAATTATTGTATTAATATTTTAGTTTTTAACTTTTAATTTTTACCTTAATGTATGTAATTTTGGTTTACGATATAGGCGAAAAGCGAGTAGGGAAAATGTTAAAACTTTGCCGTCGTTACCTTACTTGGATTCAAAATTCGGTTTTTGAAGGCGAAATTACAAAGGGACGTTTGGCAGCTTTAAAATCTCAGGCAGAGGAAATCATGCAAGATAATGATAGTTTGATTTTATTTAAAAGCAGAAATAATAGTTGGTTAGAAAAAGAGATTTTGGGTGAAGAGCGTGGCGAAACGAGTAATTTTTTGTAGTTTAATAATTGTCGAAGTAGTTTTTTTGAAATAAAAAATTGTGATAATTATAAAGAAACTCGCTTAAAAAGTTCTTTGACGTACTGAATATAAAGGATTTATATTAAGTTGTCGTATCCTCTATAAAATCTTATTATTGCATATCGACAACTTTTCACCCTAAAATTAGCAATTTTTTATTTTGTAATTTGCTGATTTTAGGGTATTTTTGTTTCGTTTTTTTACGCCACACAATCGCACCATACTGGAATTGAAATTTTCTAAAAATAATGCCGAAAACGGTTTATTTATAACACACAATCGCACCATACTGGAATTGAAATATCTTAAAAATAAGGCGATCAGAGTACTGCCCCGCGCACACAATCGCACCATACTGGAATTGAAATATTACTCGAAGCGTCAGTACGTTCAGAAACTTCCTGACACACAATCGCACCATACTGGAATTGAAATATCATGGTACTGCTGGCAAACGAATCCGAAAACCACCACACAATCGCACCATACTGGAATTGAAATCTCGTGAAGTCCGGAATGGTGTGGGAACTGCTGTCGACACACAATCGCACCATACTGGAATTGAAATCGAATCGCAGAAATGGTAGCGGCACTCGAATGGCTTCACACAATCGCACCATACTGGAATTGAAATCTCTCGTTGTGTAACGTCTTATGACGACGCTTAACTCACACAATCGCACCATACTGGAATTGAAATGCAAAAAAAATGTTCGATTATGGCAAACACAAAATCACACAATCGCACCATACTGGAATTGAAATATTTTAATCTCTTCTGCGGGAACATTATGATATAAACACACAATCGCACCATACTGGAATTGAAATCTTGGGACGATTCTGGAAATACGGGATTACAAAACCACACAATCGCACCATACTGGAATTGAAATTATGAATATACGAATATTCGAGTTCTAAGCTCTTTCACACAATCGCACCATACTGGAATTGAAATGACAATGGACGCGGCAAGTAACTGCATATATGATAACACACAATCGCACCATACTGGAATTGAAATCGTCTACCTTTAACACCAAATTTTTTCTGAACATTACACACAATCGCACCATACTGGAATTGAAATTTCTTTATTCTCGAAAGAATTAATGATGTTATCTGGACACACAATCGCACCATACTGGAATTGAAATGAGTTGAGAGCTTTTAAGACATATATAAATGCCTCCACACAATCGCACCATACTGGAATTGAAATAAAAAAGGAAAATGTTCGAGTTAGTCGCGGGAGGTGCACACAATCGCACCATACTGGAATTGAAATTGATGAAGATTATAACACTTTGTACAAAGTATTTTATACCATTTATGTTTATTTTTTAGTCCAATATTTGCATGAATAAATATATTCAAAAGAACAAGTTTGTTTAACATGGGATTGTGTTATTTTTTTTGACATATCAGATAAAT
>PDWJ01000654.1_pt1 | contig 50224 bp, 32 predicted proteins | sample 1430881 | NCBI WGS metagenome assembly PDWJ01 (sample SAMN01162460, study PRJNA174530) | Oral metagenome, whole genome shotgun sequencing project. | biome: Marine environment; feature: Marine mammal; material: Swab sample of the gingival sulcus; isolation source: swab sample of gingival sulcus...
AAAACCATGATTCAAACCTGATGCAGCATCCAATGAGATTTTATGTATTGGTGACGTTGCTACAAATTGGTACCAAACATCTTGATGATTTCCTGTTTCGCATGGAATTGTTCCTTGAGCTGCTCCCGAGAAAGATCCCGTAACATAGTTACAGTTCGGAGAAACACTTGGCGTAAGAGTAATTGCATCTGAGCAATCATCGTTCACAGAAACGGGGAAGGATTCGATACAGATATCAAAGTCGAGGGGGGCAATGCTCGAACTTGAATTGTATACGCGCACGAAATAGGTGTTCCCGATTACGTAAAAACCGGATGTATTCGTTTCGCTAAAACTTGTTCCGTTATTGTCTACACACAAAAGGCTTGTTCCCGTGCAACTTCCGTCGATTAATTCAAATCCGTGATTTAACCCCGACGCAGCATCTAACGAGATTTTATGCGTAGCAGATGTTGCCACGAATTGATACCAAACATCCTGGTGATCGCCTGTTTCGCACGTAATTGTATTTCGTACCGAACCATAGAATGATCCTGTTGTAAAGTTGCAGTTTGGAGAAATCGATGGCGTGAGTGTTTCCGCGTTGGAACAATCTTCGTTCGCAGGCGGAGCATAGCTTTCTATACAAATATCAAAGTCTGCTGAAGATAAACTGGTTCCCACATTGAATACGCGCACGAAATAGGTATTGCCTACCACATACTGATCATCAATGTATGACTCACTAAAGCTCGATCCGTTGTTGTTTACACAAGCCAAACTCGTTCCTGCACAGCTTCCGTCAATTACTTCAAACCCGTGATTCAAACCAGACGTAGCGGATAGTGAGATTTTATGCGTTGTTTCGGTTGCGGTAAACTGGTACCAAACATCTTGGTGATTTCCAGATAAACAATTAATACTTCCTTGAGCTGCTCCGGAGAACGTTCCTGTAACGTAGTTACAGTTTGGTGAAACGCTCGGCGTAAGAGTAATGGCGTCTGTACAATCATCATTCACAGAAACGGGGAAGGATTCGATACAGATATCAAAATCGAGGGAGGCAATGCTCGAACTTGAATTGTATACGCGCACGAAATAGGTATTGCCGATTACGTAAAAACCTGATGTGTTCGTTTCACCAAAGTTTGTTCCGTTATTATCTACACACAAAAGACTTGTTCCTGTGCAACTTCCTTCGATAATTTCAAATCCTGTGTTCAAATAAGAAGCTGCATCTAATGTGATTTTATGTGTCGCTGTCGTGGCTGTAAATTGATACCAAACATCTTGACGATCGCCTGCTTCGCACGTAACCAGACTTCGTACAGAACCGTAAAACGTTCCTGCAGTAAAGTTACAGTTCGGTGAGATCGATGGCGTTAGTGTAATGGCGTCGGCGCAGTCTTCGTTTGCTGGTGGTGGATAGCTCTCTACACAAATATCAAAATCGAGGGAGGTTAAGCTTGAATTTACGTTGTAAACGCGAATGAAATAGGTATTGCCGATCACAAACTGGTCGCCCGTAAACGATTCACCGTAGTTCGTTCCATTGTTGTTCACACAGCTTACACTTGATCCTGTACAACTTCCATCGATAATTGTACCAAACATCTTGGTGATTTCCTGTCATACATGGAATCGTACTGTAACTCGATCCGTAGAATGATCCTGTTGTGTAATTACAGCTCGGTGAAACGGATGGCGTCAAGGTAATGGCATTCGCGCAATCGTCGTTTGCTGGTGGTGGATAGCTCTCTATACAAATATTGAAATCAATCGTGGATACATTCGTTCCTGCGTTATACACACGAATGAAATAGGTATTTCCGATTACAAACTGGTCGTCTGTATACGACTCTCCGTAGTTCGTCCCACTATTGTTCACACAAGCGATACTTGTTCCTGCACAGCTTCCATCGATGATTTCGAATCCGACATTAAGGAAAGTAGTGTTGGGAATAGAAACGCGCATTACTTCTTCCGTTGCTACAAATTGATACCAAACATCCTGGTGTGTTCCTGTCATACATGGAATTGTTCCTAGAGCAGATCCTGAGAACGTTCCTCCAGTGTATGTACAGCCAGGTGATACCGATGGTGTTAATGTTATTGCATTCGCACAGTCTTCATTTGCTACCTGAGCGTTGACTTCAAACGTGCCAAAAAATAGAAGTAATAGGGATAGTGTCGTAATCGTGAATCTCATTGGTTTTTTTCCGCAAAGCTATCGATCATCTTGGTCAACTCATATTCTTTCTTCCATCAAATCACCTTACAAAACCTTAACAAAACACATAAATAGCTCATCTATAAAGTATTAAGAAACTCTGTCAATGAGCTGTCTTTATCAATGTTTAGCTTCTTTCTTAAGCGAGAACGGTATACTTCTACCGTTGCTTCCGTTACATTTAGGAGAACAGCAATCTCTTTTGTCGATAGATCCAACTTGAGCAATGCCGCCAACTTTTTCTCTGTTTTTGTCAACTTAACTTCAGAGCCAACTCGCTCAAAGAAATCATCTCTCACGCCTTTAAACTTTTCCTGAAATTTGCGCTTTTCTTTTTCCGAAGCCACAAATCCATTGATAAGAGCAAACAGGGAATTTATTTGCGCATCTTTATCGGGAGATTGTTTGATGCTTTTGAGTTTGTTTTTGGTTTCACTTAGCACGTGAAAATTTTGATCGGATTGAAAAAGTAGATGGACGAGCTCATTTTTTATCGAATCGTTTTCCGTTTCGAGAAGTTCTTTGGCTTGTGTCTCAATCATCGTTTTTTGCTTTTGAGATCGATACCGGAGGTATATCATGATTGCAATAAACAGAATAAGCACTATTGCCAATACCGCAAACAAAATGGTTTTATCTTTTTCCGCTTTATCCTTTTCAAATTTGAGCTGAGCGAGTCGAATCTCTGCATCTTTTTCTCCAAGCGCTTTTTGTAACACCACCTTTTGTATCGCCTTGCTTTTTTCCCGATTAAAAATGGAATCTTCCAGTTCTTGATAATGCTCGTAGTTAGATAAAGCTTCGGAAAATTTTCCCTCTTCTTTGTACGCTTCATAGAGTAACAGATAGCTGTCTTTCTGAATGATCATTTCAGAGGAAAGTACTGCGTACTTTAGGGCTTCTTTTCCGTATTTGAGCTTTTCGGCGTTTTGCTTCGACAGTTTGCTTTTCAACAAATTAAGTCGTGCCCTATCCTTACTTGAAGGAATACTGTCGTTGATTTGAAACAGTATTTTTTCCGCGTCATCTGCTCGGTCGTTTTCCAAATACATTTCTGCAACGTTCAAATCCAATCGACAAAAAGAAACATCACCCGCATTTCGATCTGTGTAGATTTTTCGTGCTTCACCATAATAATAGAGAGCCGAATCCACCTCTTTCATTCTTGAGAAATTGTTCCCAATATTGGTAAGGATAATTGCTTCGTCAAGCTCTCCATGTGCCACGTAGTTCAATGATTTCTTGCTGTACTCCGTTGACTTCTTAAGGTCGCCGTAATGCTTATATCCAATCGCAATGCTACCCAGTATTTGGGTCGTGAAATTCGTGTCTGCTATGCTGTCCGCAGTTCGTTGGGCATCGAATAACTCTTCCAGCATTAAATCGTAAAGCGTTAAGCTATTAAACAGATTGGCCTTGTTGATTTTAAAGTAAAAATAGGTGGGATCAATGGAATCGCGATTTAGAACTCTGTAGCGTTGTTCGGCATCATAAAAATAAGTGTACGCTGTTTCGTACTGACCACTTTCGGTATAAGTATTTGCCACCAAAGTTGTGAGTGTTGCCGCTACCCGCTTGTTATCCATTTTGTCGGCATACTGAATACCCTGTTTTGAATAATACTGCGAAGAATCAATGTTTTCCAGCATCTTGTACAAGATCCCCAATGTTTTTGAAGCGTTCAGAATGAGGCTATCACTTTCACTTTTCTTTGCAAACATTAGCCCTTCAAGCGCTAAGTTTTTTGCTTCCTCTATGTTTGTTCGACTTACTTGAATGGATTTCTTCAATATGTCTTTCGACTTTCTTCTCAACTCCATTTGATTGACAGAGCGATCATTTTTCTCAGTGGACTGAGCGAAACTTGCTGTGCAATTCCACATAAGGAGGCAAAAAGCAAATAGAAAAGTAAATTTCATTGTGTGCGTATTGATCGGGAATGGTCTGGTTTACCGCAAATATAGAACTATTTAAGTGGCAGGAAGATGCTCATTCAGGAAGCAAAGCTGAATAAAAAATCGGTGCTCCTTTCGAAACACCGATTTCATTTTCGTTTGAAGTAACCCTCCTATTTCTTTATCAACCTGATCGTTGTAAGCTTGTTTTCTGCTTCAATGCGCATGATGTACACTCCTGCAGGCTCGTCAATTTCGAATTGAAATTCTTGACCCTCACTGAAGTTCTTTGTTTCAATCAGTTTTCCATTGAGGTCCATCAACTTGATGGATACTTCGGCATAATTATTACCAAGGTCAATGGCAAGGTTTCCGTCGGTTGGGTTCGGGTAAACGCTCAGGCTTGAACCGAAATCATTTTCAAAAAGTCCAATTCCAGAAACATTCATACACGTTGAAGTATCGGTACATCCATTTTTCGTGACAATCACTGCATAGCTTCCATTTGACGTTGCCGTGAAGGTCTGGTTCGTTTCTCCCGAGATATTGGTTTGTGTTCCACAATCGAACCATTGGTAAGTTGCGCCTGTTTCATCTGCTGTTAACACTTCTCCGGATTGCGTAACCGATACATTGATTGTATTGATCGTTAAATCGAGTGTTATGACTGAGTCACAACCTGCCGCATTGGGTAGTATAAATGTTGCCGTGTTATTCGATACCGTGTAGGTATTCCCATCAATCCATGTATAACTCTCACATGCTGTTTGTGTGTCTACACTTGAGGAAGAGTTCAATATCACCAAGTTCAACGTTGCAATACTATCGCACCCTTGTGAGTTTGTCAATGTTGCCGTGTAGGTTCCTGAGCTGTTGTAACTTGTGCCGTTCCAAAAATAGCTTTCGCAAATGGAGACGTCCTGAGAGGAACTTGTCGGTGAGCATGCGTAGGTGTTAAACTCCCACACTGGCGACCAATCGGAAAGGTATCCATTCGATCCGCTTCGCACTCGCCAGTAATAAACCGTGTCGATTTGTAATCCTCCTGTCGAGTAATCGGAAGTACTTGTTAAGTTCGAAGTAGTTGTGGAAAATGTTGGGTCCAGACTGTATTGATGCTCGTAATATGCTGTATTGGCCGTATTTCCCCAATCGAAATTAACGGGGTTTGACACCTGTATAGCATTGTTAGCTGGCGCGATGAGTGACGGGATTTGTGGAACAAGAATCGGTGTGCTTCCAGTTGAAAATACCCGCATCGTCCAAGCAGAAGTATCGATAGCGTTGATCGCTCGAACTCTCCAGAAATAAACGGTATTCGCCGTTAACGTTCCCGTTGAATGTTGAGTATCGTTGTTGCTCGTTGCTATGTTGATGTATGTTTTGAGGACATTCTGAAGTTGCCCCGAGTTGAATGTGTTTGTTGTATCCCACTCTAATTCGTAGAAATCAACACCATGATGCGAATTCCAGTTCAAATTAATACCCGTAGTCGAAACGTTCACAGCAAAATCTGCGGGAGAGTATAACGTTACGTAGTCGCGTGTGGTCACCATTTCAGTTGTCCAAGCAGACGTGTCCACCGCATTGATGGCACGAACGCGCCAATAGTATGTTTCGCCAAAGAGCATATCATCAACAAACTCCTCCGTATCGTTGTTTAAACTACTCGTGTTGATATACGCTTCCACATCATTTTGGAACGCTGGAGAGTTGAAGTTGACGCTTGTATCGACCTGAATTTCGTAGAAATCGACTCCGTGATGAGCCAACCAATTGAATTCCGTTCCTGTCCAAACATCGCTACCGTTTGTAGGACTTGAAAGTGTTACGTAATCGCGCGTAGTCACCATTTCGGTTGTCCAAGCAGACGTGTCCACCGCATTGATGGCTCGAACGCGCCAATAGTATGTTTCGCCAAAGAGCATATCATCAACAAACTCCTCTGTGTCATTGTTTGAACTGTTACTGTTGATATACGCTTCCACATCGTTTTGGAAAACTGGGGAATTGAAGTTGACGCTCGTATCAACCTGAATTTCGTAGAAATCAACTCCGTGATGAGCGAACCAATCGAAATTTGTTCCCGTCCAAACGTCTGAACCATTTGATGGGCTCGACAGCGTAACATAATCTCGTGTTGTGAATGAACTAATTGTTGTCCAGGCGGAAGTATCTCCCGAAACCCCTGCTCTCACACGCCAGTAATAGGTTTGCCCGAAGAGTAAATCCGAAACAAATTCGTCCGTATCATTATTGGCACTCGATGAATTGATATACGTTTCATCTACTTGCATGAATAAAGGAGAATTGAAGTTGCTGCTTGTATCAACCTGAAGCTGATAAAACTCAGAACCTATAACAGAATACCAGTCAAGTTCGGTTCCTGCCCATGTGCTTGCGCCATTGGATGGTCCAGCAATAGTTGGTGTGTTCCAGGAAAAAGCGCATGATGCACTAATAAGCATTAGTAAAAGAAGTATCGGTTTTTTCATCGTAAATTGGTGACTTAGAATTAAGTAATGTATACTGGGTTTTTGTGACGTCTCTGATGTAATAACAATCGTGCCAATTTATGGCGGACTCAAATTCTACCACAAAACTACTCACCTAAGATCGAAAACACCGAATTACATTCAATAAAAAATCGGTGCCTCTTTCGAAACACCGATCCTTTCTGGTTTGTTTTGTTTTCCTGGCAGTAAATACCATTTAAGCTTCGAAAGCCTAGATGGTACAACTATTTTGAAATGTCCAGTTTCTTTTTCATGCTCTTTGACAATCCATCCTTGTGAAGATAGATGTTGATTGTTTTCCACTTGAAGTAGCTTTCAGACACGTACAAATATCCTTCTGGATAGTTTCCTGTTCCCCATGAATTCTTTACGAGGAAGTAACGTGTTCCGTTTTGATCTTTGTACAATCCAACAATGTGCATTCCGTGATCGTCCGTCGTTGTTTTGTTATCGTATCCTTCCTGACGAATTTCAGGTGTTACGTCTACTTCTTCAACAGGCGTTTTGAATGCATTTGATTTCTTCTCTGAACCGGCATCAGAAAAATTCTTGTTATTGCTTCCCGACACTTCAATTGTTGCAGCATCTACAGGGTTAATTGCCAAACCATTTCTAAAGCTAAAACCATCTTCAGAAACGTCTGCTCCCCATGCCAAACTGTATCCATTTTTTAGTGCGTATTCGGCTGCTGATACCAAATCATCAAGGCTCACATTGTAGCTTTTTCCCCACGCCCAGTTATCTGGAATTTGCAACATACACTCCTTATTCATCTCATGATTTGTGAACGATGTCAATGACACATACTCGTCCATGTTGAGTCCGATTGCTTTCGCATACGACTTAGGCGTGTATTGTTTTCCGTTTAACTCAAACTCTTTGATGTCTTCACCAAGGTAGGCATCCAAAATTCCATTGAATGCCGCTTTCCATGCAGGAGTTAATGATTTCGTTCTGCTGTTATTCAAGTGACCCAACAATCCTTGAACAGCTCCATCCAATACAGCAAATAATTCACTGTGATTGTGGCGGTTTGATCCGTAGTTTAACCCTTCGTATACTTCCAAAGGAACAATTCCGTAGTTATCAATCACGTAAGGAATATCGTGGAATGCACCACCTTCCGAAAAGTTGATTTTTCCATCCATTCGGATGTATTTTTCGGCTTTACTTTCATACGCTTTACGCACGATGTACATTTCCGAAAGCAAATCTGGATTGTCATTCCCTTTACGCATCAATTCTGATTCGAAGAACGACAATGCTGAAAAGCTCCAACATGTACCTGTATAACCCTGACTTTGAACAGGAGTTGCATCGAGGTGTGCTAGTTTTGAAAATTTATATTCACTTCCTTCACTATTTGTTGCAGGCTCGCTGTAACCATACTGAGCCAAACTGAATGAAGCTGAGAACCCTACAAACGCGAGGGCAAAAACGATCTTTTTCATTTTTAACGATTTAGTAATATCAAAGATACACAACACAGATGTTGTAGCAAGAATAATTCCAAAATGATTTGCTGGTAAGATTGGGGTTGGCTTCGGCTCCGTTAAGCCAACCATTGAGTGTCAGGTGACCTATTTCAAGATCCACCCTTCGAAACCGAGTGATTCCGATTTTGATCGGATTTCATTCATGGCTTCATTCGAAAGTGCTGCTCCTGCAGATACACGGTGCAACCCACCTCTTACGTCTACGATGAAAGCGCTTAATCCTTCCGAATTTAACTTTTGAACCAAATTTTCTGCATTCGACTTATCTCCAAAACATCCTACAATGAAATTCATCGCGTCTGGCTTAACAACTGGCTGTTCTACAGTTTTTGGAACGTCAACAGGTGTTGGTTCTGGATTCGCATTCGCTTCTGATGTTACCGCTTCTTCCGTTTTATTGATTTCGCTGATATCAACTAACACATTGAGATTGTCTGCGTAGCTATATGGAAACACATCCGTTGGAATTTCCAGTCCGTCGATTTGCTCTTGAAGCGTTTGCTCCGTGTTCTTATCGAAGGTAATGTCTTCGGAATATTCGTTTTGGGTATATATTCCTTCCGCGCTTTTGTAAAACGGATTGAAATCTTTGATGGAAAGTACCCCTGATTCTAAGACATCCGTTCGTGTGGGAATCCAAATCGAATAAAAGGCAATCGGTAAGAAGCAAGCCGCCGCCACGTATTTCCAAACACGTGAACGTTTTTGAGGAGCTTCAAGAGGTACGATCTTTTCGTCGGCAACCTCTTCTTTGACTTGTGCCGCAACAGTTTCCGTTCGAGGCAAGTGCGTGATTGGTACTTGTTTTTGCTCAGGAATAACGACGAGTGTATCTTCCGAATCAACCAAAACAGGTTCAATTGACGGTTGCTCTATCGCTTGTGTTTCTTCTACCTCGTTTTGAGAGATAAAGTGAACTTGGTCCAATCCGAATGAGGCCAACAGCAAATTGAAGAAACGATCCTGTTCGAAACGCAAATTGTTTTCTACATCGATGAACAAAATTCCTACGCGATCCAATTCAATGCGATCTCCTTGTTTCAATCGATAATTCCACTCTGAAACGGTTGCTGCTACACCTTTCGATGCTTCTTCGAAGGAAACAGCTTGGCGCGAAGCCAACTCGTTGATCAACAATCCATCGTTACTTACCAACTGTTTATTGAAAAGTAAAGCCTTTCGTGGAGGAGTCATTACTCCTTTATCGTAGTCGATTTTGGCAGAAAGTTGTTCTGCTACAAATCCACCGAATGCAGGGACAATCACACAGTTGTGACGTAATAATAAATCTCCTATGGCTTGTTCAATGTGCTTCATTACTCTACAAAGATACGAAATGCTAATTTATTCCTCTTCTACGTACGGAATAAGGCGGAACAGGTTACAAAAATGCTTGTACTTTTTCGACATCTTCTGGAACATCGATGTTGGGCGTCTCGATATCCGTTTCCACAACGCGAATTGGGTACCCGTAGTACATCCATCTCAATTGTTCGAGCGACTCCACCTTTTCTAAATCTGTTGGTTCCAAATTAATGAGTTCCAACAAGGTGTTTTTGCGGTATGCATACACACCGATATGTCTAAAAAACGGATAGTTTTCACGGCTTTCTGCACTCGAGTGATGTTCGTTCGGAATGTTACTCCGTGAAAAATAAAGAGCATCGTTGCGAACATTTCGCACCAACTTGATCCGGTTGGGGTTCATTTTATCGTCTTGGGAAACGTCGGCAATTCCCAACGTAGCGATCTGAACACTATCATCGTTAAATGCTTCCAATAGTTGATCGAGCTGGCGGAAGTCGATAAGTGGTTCATCTCCTTGAATATTGATTACCACATCCGCTTCGAATTGTTGCGCTACTTCACCACAGCGATCTGTTCCCGTACGATGCGCTTCGGAAGTCATTACGACCTTTCCTCCGAAACCTTTCACTTCATCGAAAATACGCTGGTCGTCGGTTGCTACGATAACTTCCTCCAACATTTTCGCTTTGGACGCACCTTCGTAGACCCGTTGGATCATTGTTTTTCCTCCCAGATCAATTAGGGGTTTGCCCGGAAAACGACTAGACGCGTAGCGAGCTGGAATAATTCCAATACACTTCATGCTAAAATTTCATTTGAAGCTGAAGAATGAATGAGCGCGGTGCTTGAATATCTCCAGGACGTGTAACGTACTCAGCATTGAGCAAGTTGTTGATGATGAAACCAACACGATAATTTTCTGTGATTTCGTATCCAGTTCTGAAGTCAAACACAAGTGCACCTTTATTGTTTTCTTCTCTATATTCTTTCAAGCCAGGAAGAATAGACGTTCCTGGAACGATCTCTCCTTCAAAAATTCGATCAATGTTATTCATGAAACTATTGTATCGAGCACTAACTCCTACACTAATTCCTTTCCATTTTGCTTCCACATCTGCTTTTGCCAAATGGCGGAAGCGGTATTTGAGTATGTTCGTATTAGTGTCTGAAAAAGTAGATAGGTATGCTGAATCTCTGTTCAAACTGATTGGGTTCATATACGTGTACCCTACCAATGACGTCAACTCTACGCCTTTTATTTTCCCTTGACTATTGAACGAGAATTCAATTCCAGAGATTCGGGCCTTCTCTGCGTTTTGCGCTTGGAACCCGAACCACTTGTTGACATATCCTGGGTCTTCTGGATTCAAACTCCAGTTAATCGAATCTGGCTTGAACGCACCGAAGGTGAATTCCATCATGTTGTCGTATTGGTTCACAAAACCAGAAATATCGATCAATCCTTTCCAGCTTTTACCAATTTTTACTGCTTGTTTGAATCCGATTTCTGCTGCCCAACCCACTTCAGGACGAAGCCCTGGATTTGGGAATACGTTCAACGCTCCCACGGATGTTGTTGTGTATCTCTCTGCCACAGAAGGGTAACGAATTCCCTGTCCGAATGAAGCTCGAAGGTGTGTATATTCCGCTAATTGATAGTGCGCTCCCAAACGAATGATTGGATATACTGGCAGTTTCAACGATGAATCTTTTCCAAGGTAGAAGTCTGAATCTCCTGCACGTCGATCTTGTTCGAAGTATTCAAAACGCACACCTCCTGTTAAGTCCAAACGCGTGAAGTTCTTTTCATACTGACCGTAAGCTGCTACGTTAGTTGAGTTGTGATCGCCGAACAATGCTGAGAACACATCTGTACGCAAGTACGTTGCTCCCGATGTTACTGCCGATCCATTTTTCCACTTGTGTTGAAACTGATAATCTCCATAACTCACAGCAGATGTTGAACTCTGAGAAGGATTGGTAATATTCGTGTTTCCGATGCGATAGAAACGTGTTTTTACCGCGTGTAAATTGTTTTTCTTGTCGTAAATTTTGATGTATGGATCGATGCTAATACGAGATCCTGAGTTGAACGTCAACGAAGAACCCGGATCTGATGGATCAGCGCCTCCTTGTGGAGAATATCCGAGAGAATCGCTTTCCCACACAATAAAGATTCCTGTTTTCTGCACCTGCGCGTTGAATCCAATTCCCGCTTTGATATTTTTGTACTTCTGTGGTCGAATATAGAACGTTCCGCTAATTCTTCCTCTATTTTCTTCCTCTCCCTCGCGGTAGCCTTCCGAAACGAATCCATTTGCTGAAATTGTGTACCCAATGTTTTTATACATCTTCGAATTGTACACCTCTCCCTGATGGAACGTCGGGTTTCTTGTCCACCATTTCAATGATTCTCTTCTTGGATTTCCATAAATTCCCGATTGGATTTTTGCACGTGTTTCTCCCTTCAAAGTTGGCTCTCTTTCCGAAATTGAAATCAATCCATTTAAGGCTCCAGAACCGTATAGTACGGAAGAAGCTCCTTTCATGATTTCGATTTGTGAAGCTGCTTCCAACGGAACTGCATTCCACTTCGTATCTCCTGCATCACCCGAAAGCAAAGGCATTCCATTCCAGAGTAACAAAACACGGCTTCCTGCACCGTAGGCAAAACCACTTCCACCACGAATACTTACCTGTCCGTCCATTGCATACACACCTGGACTTTGATCAATCGCTTCTTCCAAGTTAGACAAGCCTTTATTGTCAAATAATTCTGGACGAATAATCTCCATCGAAATAGAAATATCCTCAACATCTTGATCTCTTCTACCTGCAGAAACAACCACAGAACTTAAATCGAGAACAGGGGGATTCATTCTGATAGTTAACACGCCTGGGGCTTTCACCACGAGCGTATCATTCAAATAGGTTTGTGCTGACACAACAAACGTTGCAGGGTAGCTAGAAGGATTAATAGAAAAAGACCCGTCAATATCGGAAAGCACCTTTTCTCCTGTTGATGACACGATTTTAGCGCCAAATATTGGTTCTTTCGTTTGACCATCTTCAACAATACCCGTAACTTGGGAAATAGCGGCAAGTGGGAGTGATAAAAATAGTATTAGCAAGTGTTTCATAAACGAATATTTCGTAAATTCAAGAAGCCTAAAATACCATTTTTTGTGGATTATACCTACCTACACTATCGAATTGCGGTAACGCTACTGCACGGCGTTGGCCCGAAGAAGGCGCGACATCTGGTTGCGTCGTTAGAAAATTGCAGCGAAATTTTTACGCTAAAACCCTCTGATTTACACCAAAAAACAGGTTTTTCGAAGCGTTTTATTGCAAAAATGGAGCGTCAACAAGCCCTAAACACAGCGAAAGGCATTGCTTCCTTTTTGGAGAAACACGGGATTCGTGTAATCTTTTTCACGGACGATGATTATCCTTCTCGTTTAACCGAATGCCCTGACGCACCGCTTATTTTGTATCAAAAAGGAAAGAATTGTTTGAATTATTCGCGTTGGGTTTCCGTCGTGGGAACACGCAATGCAACGCCATATGGTAAAGCCATTTGCCGCGATCTTATTGCTTCATTTCAGGGGAAAAACATCGTAGTTGTGAGTGGTTTGGCCTTGGGAATCGACTCTTATGTACATCACTATTGCTTGGAGTTTGATGTTCCCACCATAGCCGTTTTGGGTCATGGACTCGATCGCATTTATCCACACAAAAACAGGGAGCTCGCTAAGAACATCCTGAACAATGGATCGTTGATTACCGAGTTTCCTCCGAACACGCTGCCCGACCGTGAGAATTTTCCAAAACGAAACCGCATTGTAGCCGGATTATGCGATGCCACAATTGTAGTTGAAAGCAACGTAAAAGGCGGCTCATTGATTACCGCAGACATCGCCAACGGATACAATAGGGATGTTTTTGCCTATCCTGGTAATGTTTTTCAAACTAGCTCGAAAGGATGCAATGATTTAATTCGTTCCGATAAAGCACATTTGATTACGTCAGGGAAGGAATTCTTAGACCTGATGAGTTGGAATTCAAGCAAGGTTACTGAAGTTACCCCTCCGCCAAAAACCTATCACGATTTAAGTCCGGTTCAGCAGCAAATTGCACAGGCAATTGGTTCGGAAAGTATTCACATTGATGATTTGGCCGAAAAGACGCATCTGAACTTATCTGCACTCAATATTGAACTGTTCGACTTACTCATGAGCGGAACCTTGAATGAACTACCAGGAAAACGATTTGCACTGGCTTAAACACGCGTTCTTAAACGAAAAATGGCGTCCATTTTCATGGACGCCATTGTATGATTGATAAAGTCTGTTCTTATCTTCTTGCTCCTGTGCTGAGGAGACGTCGGTTGTCAACAACATCTGCCAACTCCGTTAACGCTCTACGCGCCGTGTTTTGAAGCTGTGCATTCATGTTATTTCTCAACTTTTCCTTCTCCTTGTCGTACGTTTCAGTTGAAGGCGCTTTCTTCGTGCTCTTCACTTTTACAACAAATACACCAGAATTTCCTTCAATTGGAAGTGATCGTTGACCGTCTTTTACAATTGAGAAAACTGCTCCAACAACCTTTGGTTCGAAACCAGCTCCTTGCAATTGTGAATTCGCGAATGTTACGTCCGCATCCATCACTGTTACACCTTTTCCTTTGATGTCAGCCAATTTCTTCCCTTTCATTTGAGATTTCAATTTTTTGACTTTCAAATCGCGGATGTAATCTGCTTTGATTGATTCCTTAACATCCTCAAATTTTGGTTCTCCCTTTTCGATTCTTCCTGCGAAAACAGCAACAAGGTAACGATCTTGATCCTTCACAGGTGAGTTCACCAAAGTTCCAACTTCTGTTTCGTCTTTGAAAGCCAAGCCTAAGAATTTGTCTTCTGCGTAGCGTGTTCTGAAGTTGTTGAACTGTGGAGAATTGTCTTTCAACTCAAGCACTTTCGGAGCGTACTCGTTGCGTGCTGCAAGCGTATCGAATTTTTCTACACGTTTGTAAGGATCTGAAATTTTCGAAAGCTTTTCATCCAAATCGTACAACATATTGTACGCTTCATCTTCGATGTCTTTTTCTGTTTGCTTACTTGGCGTAAGTGTCTTTTGAACAATTGCAATACGAGGGTACTTTCTTCCTGTTCGTTCTTTCACTTGAATGATGTGGAATCCAAATTGAGATTGTACTTTCCCGATTTCACCAATTGGCTTGTCTGCTACATACGCAGCGAATTGAGGAACCATATCTCCAAAGAAGAAGTATCCCAAATCTCCACCTTTCGCTCCAGATCCTGGATCGTCACTGTATTCTTTCGCCAACTCTTCGAAGTTTCCATCATTTACAATGCTTAGAATGCTATCCGCCAATGCTTCTTTAGCTGCTAAATCATCTCCTTCTTTTACACCAACCAAGATATGACGAGCATTAATCGAATCGGATGTGAAACCAATTACTTTTCCAATTGACTGAGATCCGTTGTAGTCGTATGGTCCAACAACATCTCCGATTTGAGCTTCTTTATACTGAGCATCTACATAATCAGGGTAAGTCAAGAATTGTCCTCCTTGAGCTTTTCTGTGTGATTTCGGAATCGCTGTACTAAACGGTCCGCTTGTGTAGAAAGGCATTTCTGTATTCTCTCTATTTGTAACAAATAGCGAATCGTTTGTTGTTGCCTTGAATGCTTCTTTTAGGCTGTCAAGATTTCTGTTGAATCGTTTGATATCTGACTCACTTGGTTTAATCGCAATTTCGAAGAAGTGCAAACGACGTGCATCGTATCTCACTTCGTATTTTTTATCCGACTTGTGCTCTTCGAAGTAAGCTTTCAAGTTTTTGTCTGTTGCTTGCTTTTCGTAATCAGCATCCAACAATTCTCTGAAACGCTTTACTACGTATGAGATTGACTTCGTTTCGTTGTTTGCCAAGTACTCATTCTTCGCTTCCAACTCAGTCACGTAGATTCCTTGTCCCAAGATGTCGAAGTATTTTTCCTGACGACGTTTCTTTTTGTAGTACTCCTCCGTGTTTTTCCAAGCTTCTACTGCTTCTGGATCGCTTGATTCACGCATTTCATTTACACGTGCTTCTAACTTTTTCGGGCTAAACTGACCGGTAATACTATCTGTGAAAGCATTGTTGTTTGTGAACTCTGCCTGCGGAGTAAATCCACGAGACGCATACAGGTATGCATCGAATTCGTCATCACTTACATCAATTCCGAGTGCTTCGTATTCTTTTTCCAACAACAATTCTTCCGTGAATGATTTCCAAACTCTGCTTTCATCCACTTCTTGTGGTTGTGTTCCTTGCTGTTGTGCTTGAAGAACCGCATTTTGACGAGCCGTATTTACTGCTTCATTGAATGCTACATCATCCACTTTTTCACCATAAACGGTTCCAATTCCGTATTGCGCTTCATCTCCACCTGTCATTTTTGACCAATCTGTCAAAATAAATGCCATGAGTGCAACTCCAATCACAATCAGTACTAACCAACCATTATCGCGTATTTTTCCAATAATTGCCATTTCTGCTATTTTCTAAATAAGTCTGCGAATATAGCGAGATGTATCCACATTTAAAAGTAAATATCTTGTAACGTGCGTTTTTCTGCCAAAAGCGCGGAGAGGTGCATAAAAAAATCCACACCGATTTACGATGTGGATTCCTATTACATTGAGACGGTGATTAACGTCCGCCTTCTCTTTCATTTTGTTTTCGTTGCTCTTCAGCCTTCTTCTTTTCTGCCTCCTCAGCTGCTTTCTTCGCTGCTGCTTCTTTGGCTGCTTTTTGCTTCGCCTCTTCTTGCGCTTTCTTAGCCGCTGCCTCCTTTGCCGCTTGTTCTTTGCGTGCCTTTTCGGCTGCCTCAGCTGCTTTACGCTTTTCTGCTTCCGCCTTACGACGTGCTTCTTCCTGTGCTCGTTTAGCTGCTGCTTCTTTCGCCGCTCGCTCTTGACGTGCTTTTTCGGCTGCTGCCTCAGCTGCTTTGCGTTTTTCTGCTTCCGCCTTACGACGTGCTTCTTCCTGTGCTCGTTTAGCTGCCGCTTCTTTCGCCGCTTGCTCTTGACGTGCCTTTTCGGCTGCTGCCTCAGCTGCTTTACGCTTTTCTGCTTCCGCCTTACGACGTGCTTCTTCCTGTGCTCGTTTAGCTGCCGCTTCTTTCGCCGCTTGCTCTTGACGTGCTTTTTCGGCTGCTGCCTCAGCTGCTTTGCGCTTTTCTGCTTCCGCTTTACGACGTGCCTCTTCTTGCTCTCGTTTAGCTGCTGCTTCTTTTGCCGCTTGCTCTTGACGTGCCTTTTCGGCTGCTGCCTCAGCTGCTTTGCGTTTTTCTGCTTCCGCTTTACGACGTGCTTCTTCCTGTGCTCGTTTAGCTGCCGCTTCTTTCGCCGCTTGCTCTTGACGTGCTTTTTCGGCTGCTGCCTCAGCTGCTTTGCGCTTCTCTGCTTCCGCTTTACGACGTGCTTCTTCTTGCTCTCGTTTAGCTGCCGCTTCTTTCGCCTCTCGCTCTTGACGCGCTTTTTCGGCTGCTTCTTTCTCTAGTCTGAGCTGTTCATCTTGTGCTTCTTGTGAACCATTCTGAATCTGTGGCATGTTTCCACCTGAACCGTCATCTCCGTTTGGATTTACTGGAACAGTATTAACACCATTCTCGTTGCTAGTGCCATTTGTGTTCGTGTCTACACTACCATTTCCTCCCGAAGGGTTCAAGGTTCCAGCACAAGCTCCAAGCGTAGCACCTTTTGATTGGTAATCTGGCCATTGACTTAACGGAACCTGCATTGTTTGTGACGCCATAGATCCTTCTGGAGTAAAACAAATCGTGATTGTTCGATTTCCGAAAAGGAGTTCATCTTCATCACCTCCTCCGTCAGTTGGGCGATTAATCGTGTTATTCAAACTGTCCGAGTTAATCACATTTTGACCGTTCACATCAACGCTTCCATTATTTGTACAAGCACCAATCGTTGCACCCAGCCCTTGGTATCTTCCCCACTGAGAAACTTTGATTTCCATCGTTTTGTCCTTGTAACAGATCGTCATTTTTTGCTCTGTACATGGTCCTTTCGTTGCACCCAACTTTTCATAAACTTTCCACTCAGAAATAAGAATTGTCTTTGTTTCCTGATTGTAACAAATTGTCATTGTTTCCGCGCTGTTTTGACATGCTCCTTTTTTCGCTCCTTGCGCTCTGTATGTTGGCCATTGCGATGTCAGGATTGTCATAGTAGAATCGTTCAAACAAATTGTCATCTCTGGATCTTCAACCTGACATGGACCTTCTGTTGCTCCCTGAGCTTGATATTCTGGCCACTGCGATGTCAAAATCGTCATTGTTCTGCGAACACCATTTATCTCCGTACAAATTGTAATCAACGGATCAACCACAGTTGGGCAAGCTCCTTTTGTTGCACCCTGTGCCTGGTAAGCCGGCCATTCTGAAGTTAAAATTTGTTTCGTTGTCGGAACACCATTTACATCTATACAGATTGTAATTTTCGGGTCAACCACTGTTGGACATGGACCTAAAACGGCTCCTTGCGCTTGGTATGTTGCCCACTCCGATTGGAAAATCGTCTTAGTTGTTCGTACACCATTTACCACAAGACAAATTGTAATTTCTGGATCAACGCTACACTGATTCGAGTAGCCTGTATTTGCAACGTATTCACCATACCCTGGGCCTTCTCCGCTGCTATTACATCCAGACTTAATCCACATACCAACGATGCATTTTCCCTGATTAGAACCCGTTCCCGAGAATGTTCCTGTATATCCGCTAAGTCCTTCAAACTTTTGTGTGGTTCCGTCATAGAAACTCAATACTACGTTCGAAAGATCCTTCGTAGAGTTTGCTGTTGCGCTTAGTGCATCTGAGGAGAACGACCCTGAAACGTTCGGCATACAACCCGTGTTCCCACCTTGACCGTTAGGACATGCTCCCTGAGTTGCTCCTTGTGCTTGGTATGTTGGCCATTCAGATGTCAGAATCGTCATTGTTGAATCATTCAAACAAATCGTGATCTCTGGATCTACCACTGGACATGGACCTTCTGTTGCTCCTTGTGCTTGATACGTTGACCACTGCGATGTCAAAATCGTTTTTTCAACGCCATTCAAACAAATAACCATTTCTGGATCTTCTGTTGGACATGGGCCCAGAACATCACCGTGCGCTTGGTGTGCTGGCCAAGCAGACAATGGAATCTCTAACTGTTGTGTGTTAGATGGATTTCCTGGAGGTCTGTGACAGATGACAATTTTTTCTTCTACCACTACTGGACATGGACCTTGCGTTGCTCCTTGCGTTTGGTAAGCAGGCCACTCAGATGTCAGGATCGTCATTGTTGAATCGTTCAAACAAATCGTAATCTCTGGATCTTCCGTTGGACATGGTCCGAGAACGTCACCGTGTGCTTGGTGTGCTGGCCAAGCAGACAATGGAATCTCTAACTGTTGTGTGTTAGATGGATTTCCTGGAGGTCTGTGACAGATGATAATTTTTTCTTCTACCACTACTGGACATGGACCTTCTGTTGCTCCTTGTGCCTGATAAGTTGACCATTGAGAAACAGGAATTGTTAATTCATTTCCATTGAAACAGATGTCCATTGTTTCCTCAACACATTCTCCTTGAACTGCTCCAAGCGCTTGGTAAGCTGGCCACTCAGACGTCAAGATTTGCATCGTTGTTGCCACACCATTTACTGTGTAACAAATTGTCATTGGTAAATCAACTGGTTCGTCTACCACTGGACACGCTCCAAGCTGAGCTCCCTGACTTTGATATGCTGGCCACTGAGACAGTGGAATTGTCATTGTTACTGGTGCACCAACATTATTGCTATGTGGGTAGCAAATAACGATACTGTCTACCTCGTTTGGTGTATTCACCACTACCAACTCTCTAACAATGTTGATCTCTTTTGTTACCGCACCACAACTGTTTGTTGCCGTAATTTTAATGTTGTTGTTTCCAACATTTAGGTTGACATTGTTCGTGTATGTAGTTGATGCAGAACTGTAAGAAGCTCCTGTTCCATCAACAACGCCGTTCACCATCAATTGTACTTGTGAAGCGTTCGCAATTGCACCAATCATAGCAGACACATTGATGTTGGTTGCCGTTGTAAACAATGGGTCCGTTGTTGGATTTACGATTGTGATCTGCGGTGCCTCACATGCTCTGTATGTTACACTAACTGTTTGAACATCTGATCCACAACTGTTCGTTGCCACGACTTGAATCGTATTTACTCCCAAATTGAGTCCTGCTGTAATTTGGTATAGTCCGTTTGAGCTGTTAAATGTTCCACCTTGCTGCACGCTTCCGTTCACAAAAGTTTGGATTTCGCTAATGTTATTCACGTTGAACACCATCGCTTGCACCAATTGGCTTGGACTCGAAACAACAGTTCCGTTCGCTGAAGGCAAAATCAACTGTACATCTGGCGTATTACATGGTACGTAATTAACCGAAATCGTTTCTGTATCAGAACCACAATCATTCAATACTGTAATTTGGATTGTGTTAAATCCTGCATTCAATGCAACACTTGCTTGAAACTCTCGCGTAATTGCATTGTAACTTCCTCCTTGTTGAATATTACCATTCACGAATAATTGTACTTGACCAATGTTCGAAACATTGTACAACTTTGCCTTTACAATTTGTACTCCGTTCGCAGTCGTTGTGCTCTGCGCAAGCGGATTCAGCATTTGAATGCTTGGGTTTACACAAGGTGTGTACTCTACTGTTAATGTTTCCGTATCCGTTCCACAGTTATTCGATACACTAATTTGAATTGTGTTCGATCCTGAGATCAGGTTTACGTTAGCCGTTAACTGATTTGTGCTTGAATTGAAGTTGAAGTTTCTAGAAACCCCATTCACACGAAGCTTGATGTTGTTTGAGCTCACAGCGTTGTACACATAAGTGCTCACGTTGAAGTTTGCTTCACTTACCGCAACAAAGCCACCATTTCCGTTCGTAAAGCTTACAAATGGCGCCGCACAATTTGTGTAAGTAATCACTCCTGTTGCAACGTCTGTTCCACAAGCGCTGATGGCAACAATTCGAATGTTATTTTGTCCTTCATCTAGCAAGATGTTGCTACTAAACTGTCCTGTTGCACTATTGTACACAAAGTTGGTAGATCGAACCCCGTTTACCGTAAACTCAACACTTGTTGCATTTGTGATTTGTGCTTGTACGTTATACTGACGCTGTTCAACTTCCGCATTAAGCGTGCTACTGTTTACGTTTTCGAAAAATATATTCGGAGTGATACAGTTATCAAAAACAATTGTTGCTGTTTCCGTATCTGTTCCACAATTATTTCTTCCTGTAATCTCAATTACGTTGTTTCCTGGTTGTAAGCTTAAGTAGCTCTCCAACTGGTGCGTATCGTGATTGTATAGGAAATTCGTTGTTTGAACACCATTCACGCGCATTACAATTTGACTTCGCGACTGTACGAAGTTCACTTCTGCTTTAAACACATACGTTTGACTTTGAACGGTTTCCGTTCGTTGCAAAGGACGTGTAAAACGAACCTCTGGGAATTGACAAGGAGTTGTTCCTCCAATTCCATTCACCATTGGATCTGGCTGTGGCTGAGGCGTTGGACGCGTACGACCTTCACCGTTTCTAAATCTCCAAACCAAATATGCATTTGTATAATGGTATACATCATTTTGGAGGAATCCCCAATTAGGTTCTGCATCTACATAACCATCAAAGTCATCTTTTAAGGCGAATGTTGTTTTGTGCTCAATCCCCATAGAGAATCGCGGTCCAAAATCGTATCCCAAACCAACTCCAAGGCTTGGCATGAAGTTCACGTTGTATCGACTTGGAGAAGTTCCATCAAGTGCTGATTCATAATTGTCATCCAATGCAAGTTCAATCGCAGGCTTGTTCATTTCAATTTGATCGTAGGCATACGTCAATGAATCATTGAGAAGAAAAACATCTTGATTTAACAGATCTCCGTAGGTTTCATTCCACACGATGTTGGCTCCACCAAAAATGTATGGATCCCATCCTGATCTGTCTCTTAGACGATTGAAGTGAATGGCTAATTCCAGACCCAGTTCGTGAACGTCGGCTTCGAAGTTGTTTACAGTGTATCCCAAACCGTTCTTGTAATCAAGAAGCGCTCCTGAATAATCTGCACCTAAATGACTCAAGTTTGTTGAGTCTGTATCTTGTCCGTACCACTTACCGCGTAGGTATCTCAATCTGAGATCATAGCTGATTCGTCTTCCGTAGTCGTAGTTGTACGATCTTCCCAAAACAAATCCCCAACCTCCGTAGGTCTTATTTTGAACATCTGTTGTATTCCAAGTTGCTCCGGCGTTCAAGCCAAAAAACCACTTAGATGAATTTTCGTATTCTAAACGTTGACCGAAAGCAGTCATCGTAAAGAGGATACTAAATGCTAGGGTAATAAATTTTTTCATAAGCCTACTTTTTCTGTTATGCATTTGGAGACATTCTATTATTGTGCCAAACAAGACAAAAAATAGTTGTTCGTTACAGAGGTCGGCGTAAATTTATTCTTAATTTCTTAATAATCCGAGAAATGACGGGCTTTTCGGGACGATGTTTTTTTTGTTATTTTTTTCCTAACGTGTCGTTCATCGATTGAATCTGTTCATTTGTCGATAGAATTTCGATGGTTTAAGATCGTCTCTTATTGATAAAATTGCCCTCTAAAATGATAGGGCTCGCTGCTATTTTCACCCTTCACTATCCTACAAGAAGAACCTCATGAAATTAGAATCTCAATGAATAATTCTAATGATATTGTGAAGATAAAAGCCATGCAGAAATGATGTCGATATTACTTCTTTCATGGTAAATATCTCGTCGTTTTATCACTTTGTATCGTAACAAAACGCGCCATCGCGACTATATTTATTATACCTTTGAAGTATGAGTATGCGTGTGTTTTTGTCTTTCTTCTTGTTAAGCATCGGATCAATCCAAGCGCAAGAAACGTATAATAGTTGCGTAAATGCTTTGCCGATTTGTCCGAATGAAACGTATTCGGTGAATAATATTGGGGCAAATGTTACCTTTTGTCCTGGATGCGAAGACGATTTCACTTTTTGCTTTACACCAGAGAATTCTATTTGGCTTCAATTTACAACGAATGCAACGGGAGGAGCAGTTCAAGTAGACTTCTCCAACTTAGTGTTTGAAATCTCGGCAGGACAAGATACCGAACTGCAGGCCTCTATCATTGAAGCCATCGCTCCGTGTGATGCAACCACCTATACTCAGCTCGGAACATGTGCTTCCAACGAAGCTGGAAATTTCTCATTAGCCGCCCCTGGTCTTGCACCAAATACTACGTATTATGTAGTAGTAGACGGTGACAATAACGGAGTTGGAATCACTGATCCTGCCGAATGTACCTTCGACGTTTCCATTTCTGGTGCTGGTGTCGATCGACCTATTTCTACAATTTCAATTTCACCTCAAACTGGAAGCTTTTGTTCAGAAGAAACAGCAACTTTTAACGCGGCAATTACCGATTGTCCTGATACTGGAAGTTATCAGTGGTTTATTAATGGAACCTTGGTTGCAACAACGACTATTCCGACCTTTCAAACTTCCGAACTCAATGATGGCGACATCGTTTCAGTTCAAACGAGCTGTTACGCTGACTGTCCTGCAACACCAACTGATGTGACGAGTCCTCTCGTGGTCACTTCCTTTCCTTTGGATGCTGGTCCGGATCAAACCGTACAACCTGGAGAGTCCGCTATACTTGGAGGTGTCACAACGGCCACCACTTACAATTGGACACCTTCTTTTGGTGTCAGTAATCCACTCAACTTGAACCCGGTTGTTGTTCCAACAGAAACAACGACATACACACTTACGGCAACACAAAATGGCTGTACACAAACCGATCAGGCAACTATTTTCGTTGAATCCTTTATTGATATCCCTAACTCATTTTCTCCAAATGGAGATGGGGCCAACGACACATGGATTATTGAAGGTGCTGAACTGTATCCTAATGCTTCGATAAAAATATACACGCGCTGGGGGCAGCCTGTTTTTGAAACAATAGGATATTCCGATTTAAAAGCGTGGAATGGAACGGACAAAGGTGGAAAGCCTGCTGCTGCTGGTGTCTATTTTTACGTTTTTGATCTTCGTGATGGTGAAACAGAAGAAATGAAAGGTTCTTTAACATTGATTCGATAATGCGCACACTTCTTCTCTTATTTCTTCTTTCGAGTAGTGTTTCCTACGGCCAGCAACTGGCGCAATATTCGCAATGGTCGTGGCATCAGTTTGCTCAGAACCCGGCACATGCTGGCATTAAACAATGCGTCGATATTCACTCTTTGTACCGTATGCAATGGGTTGGTTTTGAGGGTGCTCCGCGTAGTGGATTTCTAACCCTAAGTGTTCCTTTGAGTTCGAGACGACGTAGGTTCTTGAGTGCACGCCACGGGCTCGGACTAAAGTTTGAAACCGATCGAATCGGACAATTCGGCGTTCAACGCTTCAATGTTGCATACGCAGGCCACTTCAACTTCAACAAAACAGACCGACTATCCTTGGGGTTGTACGGCGGCGTAGTTCAAACAGGTTACGATGCCAGTTCGATCACCTCAGGAATGCCCGATCCAATATTGGAAAACCAAGGTAGTTTTTTGGCTCCTGACGCGAGCTTTGGTGCTTGGTACAATACCGAACAGTTTTACGTTGGACTTGTGATGCAAAACTTGATTGGTAGCCGATGGAAAAACATTTCTGAAGATTCAAAATATCAGTTTCACACACTCATTAACGGAGGATATTTGCTTCCGATAGACAACAACTGGTCGCTTTTGCCAACGCTCCAGATGAAGTTTGCCGCACGCGGAAAAACAGCCATTGACATCGCCACGCACTTTGATTACCGTAATCAGTTTAGTTTGGGGCTCGGGTTTAGAAACTCTGATGCTTTGATGGTGTTTGCTCAGGTAAAAATTAAAGACCAACTTTCGATTGGGTATAGCTTCGATTATACGATTTCAGATATTCAGCTTGCTGCGCAAAATACGCATGAGGTTTCTCTTCGGTTTACAACGTGTAAGCCCGACCGCACAAGTAGAACAGGGTGTACCTTGTTTGATTGAATTTTTTCATCACGAAAGACGTAAAGACGTTAAGTTGTTTATATCCTTCGCTTATCTTTTTTGCTTTTAGAGTTTCAACGTTTCGGTGTTTGTAAAAGATTAGGGCTTGCTTCGGTAGAGCGGCTGTTTTCATGACATTTGTACAAACAGCATTTTATGAAAGTCTTCATTGTTTTCTCTATTGGAATGATCACACTCGCATCGTGTGTGCCTACTAAAAAGTACAAAGATCTACTGGCAAAAGAACAGGCATGTAGCGAAGAGTTAGCCAAATACAAAAGCAGTGCACTCACGAACGAAGCACTGGCAAAAGATGTTCAGAGTCAGTATAATTTATTGAAGAGTGAAGCAAACCAGTTGCGTGCTGACACCACGGCTTTGGGGCAAAAAGCGCGTGTTTTGAACGCAAAATACGATCAACTCAAGGCGATAAACGACGATTTAGAAGCAAACTACAACCGACTGCGTTTAGCGGGAGCATCTGAAACGGCAAAGCTTTCATCAGAACTGGCCACAAAGAAGTTGGAATTACAACGACGCGAAGATGAGTTGTTGGCTTTGGAGAATGATCTTGCCGAAAAACAAGAGCTGCTCGATGAGCGTCAGAAGCGCGTAACAGAGTTGGAAGAAATGTTTAGTCGTCAGGAACAAGCAACACGCGAATTAAAAGCCAAAGTTGCCGATGCCTTGAAAGGGTTCGAGAGCAAAGGGTTAACCGTTGTTGAGAAGAATGGAAAAATCTATGTGAGTTTGGAGGCGAAACTTCTTTTCCCTTCGGGAAGTACCAACGTAGATCCTGAGGGACAAAAAGCATTGGTTGAATTAGCGAAAGTGCTCGAAACAGAGAAAGAGCTGGAAATCATTGTTGAAGGTCACACCGATACAGATCCGTTAAGAAGTTCAGTTCACCCAAAAAACAACTGGGAATTGTCTGTGTTACGTGCAACCTCTGTGATTGAAATTATGTTGGCGAAATCGAACATGGATCCTAAGCAATTAATGGCGGCTGGACGTTCAGAGTTTATTCCAGTCGATCCAAACAACAAAGCAAAAAATCGTCGAATTGAGATCATCATTTCTCCGAACTTAAACGAATTGTACGAGTTGATTTCGAACTGATTTTTGAACTATTGCGCTCTTTTCAGAGTAACTTGAACATCATCGAAATAACAGGAATCCACAGACTCGAAGTACGAGAAATAGCATGAAATGTTTTCATCTTCAAGTCCAAGAGGTACAATAACCGAATAGTTCAACTCTTGCCATTCGCTATCTGAATTTGCGACTTTGGCACTAGCTTGATACAATTTACTTCCTTGATCACTTGAAATTACTAACATCCCGTTTGGACCATTTCTCCAGGCGCGAACTTTAATGATATCTCCTTCATTACAATGTTCAAGTCTGATGAGTGTTCCATACGGTACCGAATGGCTTAGCTTCGACGAATAAATTCCTGACCTCGCTTTTTCTTGCGATCGTGAAAATCCATTTTGAGCGTTAATGTTGGGTACGGAGGTTTCAAAATCATTCTGTTCCGTTATCGTTTCATGATCACAATAAATAATTTCCGTTTTGTACTCAATCGGCACGTAGAAGCGATCGTATATTATACTTGTTGATGTAATTAGGAGCATGATGGAGAAGAGTGTAACTCCAATCGGAAGCCATTTTTGCGATTTGCTTCTAAAGCGGTAAAAAGCAAAAAGTATAATCGGTACAATGGGGATTATGTATCTTCCTTGTAAGTTGGTGACCAATTCATCTCCAACGCATGTCCAAATCAACAATTGCGAAAGGATCACAATACAAAACATCATGATCGACGTACTCACAAAAGTGAATCGTTGCCATTTGGTGATTGAAACCGGAACTCCTTCCAAAAAAGGTATCGTGAACAATCCTATGTAGGCAAAACATAACCAAAACGAAGGCATTGAAACTTCTCCCAGTCCAAAACTCCCAATAAAACCCTTTGCGTACACATCGAACGAGCCAACTATTGAGTTGCCGATCGCCACGAATACATAGCTTCCGTTTGCCAATATATATGCTAATTGCTCATGAATGTTTGAACATTTCAACAGGTTAACTTTCTCTCGAAACTCTGGACTGTAATCTGCATATGGCACGTACCCTACTCCCTGTATGATGGGCCAACAAACGGTTACTAGACCAACAATAACCGCAAGCATTCCAAATCGAAAGATCTTTTGGTTTCTGCTCTTGAATCGCTCAACAGGTATAATTAAAAAGAGAAGTAAAATCGGGGTGTACAAAAATTTTGCTGATGCAAGCAACGCCGACAGTATCAGGAGCCAAACAAATTGTTTCTGTGTTTGTTTGTTCGTTGTAAAAGCATGCTTCAATAGACTGCTGAGTAATAGAAAAACAAGAGCGTTTGTCACAACATCTGCGCTTACTGTAGCATGAATATAAACGGACATTGGGAGCAGAGCCAAAGCGACAAATAACCACTTAAAAACAGGTGTGATTCGAATCGCGAAGAAAAGGGTCAATATCCAAATGAAAAGAGAAGCGAGTCTACCACCGTACAACGCTACTATCACGGAATCACTGAAAAGTCGTGAGATTCGTATTCCGACCGCTTGCGGTAAGTACGAAATTGGTGTATACACTGCAACGGATGGAAAATCAACAAATTCCATTGTATCATCTCCTTTTCTTGAAGTCACTTCTTCCAATTCCTTCCGACTGGTTTTTAAGTCTGTTCTTCCTCTTAACTCTGTAAAATGAGAAAAACTTTGCTTGATTTTTTTGGGAAGGTAGCCGCCAACACGTCCATCTTCTTTTACTGCAAAAAAGGACCCTTGTGACATGTGGTAAGCCCGGTAAAAGTGCCGGTTTTCATCTGGGCTTTGGATTGGCGGAATAATGAACAAATAGGTTAGTCCAAAAATACTAGCTAGAAACAAAAAAACAATTTCTGGCTTTAGACTTAAAAACTGAACCACTCTATTCATTCTCTGTTCTCAAATACATCTTGGTATGCCTGCACCTCGGATCGGTAGTTTTTAATGTCAAAAATTACATCGGGATTTTTACTGACACATCAATCTTCGTCTTCTCGCGTTTTTTGTTCGGTGCCACGTCGAAATCTAATCCGTAAATAGTCGTGGTAAAAACCAAACTACCGTCTTGTTCTTTTGCGTTAAATGTGACTTCTTTCTCCGTCTCCTTTATCTTCAAAACTCCTTTTACCATCAAATCACCACCAGATTCCCACATACTCGAACTCTCGAAGGTCATTGTTGGATAATTCTCTACGTTGAAATAGTCTTTTCCTTTGAGGTGTTTGTTCCGAAGTTTGTTGTCCGTATCGATGGTAGAAACATCCACCGAACCAGATACTGAACCTGCCGATAACTTGCTGATATCGAAATTAATCGTCGCGTTCACACCCGAAAAAGTTCCCTTTGTTCCATCGGCGTACGTAAATTCAACCGTTCCTTTATTTGTCGATACATCGAACTGCTGCGCGAATGAAAACAATGGAAAAAGAAGGAAAAGGACAAAGAATCTGCGGTTCATATTCTATTTTTTAAATTTGATTCTGCAACTTAGTGAAATCTTGTCCAAACTGAACAATTGTTGTGTCGAAATTAGAAGATTTAAAAGCTAAAATCCGCGTCCTTCCGAATAAACCAGGAGTTTATCAATACTATAATTCCGAGGGTACGATTCTCTATGTGGGAAAAGCGAAGGACTTAAAAAAACGCGTTTCTTCCTATTTCAATAAGAACTTGGACTCGGGAAAAACACGCGTGCTCGTTCGGCAAATTGCGGAGATCAAATACATTGTTGTAGATTCGGAACTGGATGCTTTACTACTCGAGAACAACCTCATCAAAAAGTACCAGCCGAAGTACAACATTCAACTCAAAGATGACAAAACCTATCCGTGGATTTGCATCAAAAATGAACCTTTTCCTCGAATTTTCACAACGCGCCGTGTCATCAAAGACGGATCAAAATACTACGGTCCGTACCCAAGTGTGAAAGTGATTAACACCTTGATTGCGCTGATTCGCGAAGTATATCCGCTGCGTACCTGCAGTTTGGATCTTTCCGAGAAGAAAATTAAAGAGGGAAAACACAAAGTATGTTTGGAGTACCACATTGGGAATTGTAAAGCTCCTTGCGTGGGAAAAGAATCGGCTGAAAGTTACAATCAATACATTCAGAATATTGAACATATTTTGAAGGGAAACTTGAGTCAGGTAATTCAGTCGTTGAAAGAAATGATGCATGATTTTGCAGCGAATTTGCAGTTTGAAGAAGCGCAGCAAATCAAATCTAAGATTGAAATTATTGAGAAATATCGAGCAAAATCGACCGTTGTTTCTCCGCGCATTCACCAAGTGGATGTCATAACGGTGGTACAAGACATCAAGCGTGCGTTTGTGAACTATTTGGTCATCCACAACGGTTCAATTATTCATGGACTAACCGTTGAAGTAAACAAAAAACTGAATGAATCAACGTCTGACATTATCGCCTACGTTTTGCCAGACATGCGCGAGCGGTACGACAGTCAATCCAAAGAAGTCTTGTTAGAAGAGGAGGTTGATTTTGAGTTGGAAGGAATTGACTTCTTCGTTCCTCAACGCGGTGACAAAAAAGCCTTAATCGATCTTTCCGCGCGAAATGCCCGTTTCTTCCAATTGGAAAAGAATAAGCAGGAAAAATTAACACAACCCGAACGGCATACGGACCGTATTTTGGAACGCATCAGAATTGATTTTCGCTTACCTGAAAAACCGGTTCATATTGAGTGTTTTGATAACTCGAACTTTCAGGGAACCAATGCGGTTTCGGCCTGTGTTGTCTTCAAAAATGCGAAACCGAGCAAGAAGGATTACCGTCATTTTAACATCAAAACAGTTGAAGGTCCCGACGATTTTGCGTCGATGGAAGAAGCCGTGTACCGCAGGTACAAACGATTACTCGATGAAGATCAGCCCTTGCCGCAACTCATTGTAATTGACGGGGGAAAAGGACAATTAAGTGCTTCGCTGAAAGCATTAGAAAAGTTGGATCTGCGCGGAAAAATTGCCATTGTGGGCATTGCCAAACGCTTGGAAGAAATTTTCTTCCCGGGAGACTCTCTTCCGATCTACATTGATAAACGATCCGAAAGTTTGAAGGTGATTCAGCACATGCGAAACGAGGCACACCGCTTTGGAATTACGCATCACCGTAACAAACGAAGCAAAGCAGCACTTACATCTGAACTAACGCAAATAGCAGGAATTGGCCCTAAAACTCACGAGGATTTAATGAAGCGTTTCAAAACAGTAAATGGTGTTCGAGAAGCAAGTTTGGAGGAATTAACAAAGGAAATTGGCTTGGCAAAGGCTAAAGTGATTCGAGATTATTTTGATGAGTGATTGTTTAAGTTGTAGGTCGGGTGCATGTTGTTTAATGATTAGAGAGTTGCTAAAATAATACTTGAGAGGTTGTGTGCGTTTTTGGTTGCGTTTGTGTGAGCTGTTCGTAATATTGCGAAATTGCAAACTGTACAAATTGCCATAATGCCAAATATCAAATCAAAAAAATAGAAACCGCTCATCATCCTTCCTTTACCTCATACTTCTTCGAATTCATCCTTTCTATCTATCCAGAAATAAGGATATCACTATCTTTGCACCATGATTGATCTCCAACATTTTGATGCCGTAATTTTTGATATGGACGGCGTATTGACCGACTCGGAACCTCTCTGGAAAATCGCCATGGAAGAAGTCTTTCGTTCAGTAGAATGTCCTTTGACGCGCAAAGATTTTCAGAAAACCGTTGGTCTACGCATCGACGAAGTGTGTGAATATTGGTATGCGCATACAGGATGGGAAGGAGCCACACCGAAAGATGTAGAGAACAAAATCATGCTACGCATGGTGGAATTGATTCACGAAAATGGTGAACCCTTACCGGGCGTTTTGGAAACAACGGCTTACTTGCAAGAACAAGGAATGAAAATCGGGTTGGCTACTTCTTCTTATACTGTGTTGATTGATGCCGTTCTTGAAACCCTAGGCATTCGCGATCGTTTTGATGAAATTCATTCCGCCGAAAACGAGGAGTTTGGTAAACCTCACCCTGCAGTGTACATGACTGTAGCCAAACAATTAGGTGTAAATCCTGTGCGATGTTTAGTAATTGAAGACTCGCTAAACGGAATCATTTCTGGAAAAGCGGCGAAGATGAAAGTGGTATGCATTCCCGAAAAAACACACCATCCAGAACCCAAATTAATGGTTGCCGACTATCAGTTTGACGACATGTTGTTATTTTTGGAAGCAATCAAACAATAAGGCATGATTAAATACAACCCGAAAAGTTGGGTCCAGCTCATCTTCGCATTTCATAAAAGTGACACCATTCGCATTTTGTGGAAGGAACTCATCTACATCGGACTCTTTACTGTAGCAATTGCCTATTTGGAAATTACTTATTTCCCTCATGCCACGTATCTTTCGGGATTAACGACTGTTTACTCCTTAATTGGTTTTGTTATCTCACTACTTCTCGTTTTTCGCACCAATACGGCGTATGACCGCTGGTGGGAAGGCCGAAAAAAGTGGGGAGAAATGGTAAACGATAGCCGAAATTTGGCCGTGAAAATTAGCACCCTGCAATTTGATAAAGAAGAAAATGATTTCTTCCGCCGAATGATCTCCAACTTTACATTTGCCACGAAAGAACACTTGCGACGAAGCGTAAACTTGGATGAACTTCAGTTAACGGATGAAGAACGAAAAGGACTTGAGCGAAAAAGTCATATTCCCGTAGAGATTATTCACTTGATGTTCAAACACATGAATAAACTGAAATCCGAAGGTCGATTGAGTGAGATGGAATACCTCGCAATCAACGATAATTTGGACAGCCTTGTGGATAGTTTGGGTGCATGTGAACGTATTTTGAACACACCCATTCCTTATTCGTATAGCTTGTTTTTGAAAAAGTTCATCTTCATTTACACAACTACCTTGCCCTTGGCTTTTGTGACAACCTTTGGATATTACTCGGCACTCATCGCGACGTTTGTATTCTACGTACTCGTTTCTATGGAAGTGTTGGCAGAAGAAATTGAAGATCCTTTTGGAATAGATGATAACGATTTACCGACAGATCAGCTGTGCGAAACCATTCGCAAGAACGTGAACGAAGTATTTGCCGAAAGTTGATTTCTCAAAGCATTACTTGAGCACGCCCATTTTCTCCATCTTCTCGTAAATAGCGTTCCCGAACAGGGCATAGCCCTTTTTATTGAAGTGCGTATCTAACGGATAATAATAGTTCCCGACGGATGTTCCCTTTTTCTCAAAGGTATTTGACACATCCAAATAATTGATTTTTTGAGATTTTAAGTAACTGCCCAATTCCGTTTGACCGAAAAATGGCGAGTACTTCCCGTTTTTAAAATTCTGAATGGCTGGCTGAAGTACAACTAGAAACTCCGTCCCTTCTTTTGTAGATAATTGCTGGAATTTGCTGATCGCTTCCTTGATGTGGTTCACAGCTGTTTGCATTGATTCATCTGACATGGTGCCTTTCACCAAGTTTGTATCGTAGTCAAAAAGTCGGTGCAAAATCATTCGGAAGAAATGGTTGGATGCGTAAATCCATTCCCATTTGGGTGACTCTTTTCCAGCTGTTCCATCAGCGTGAAAGCGTTCGAACCCTCCTCTGCTGCTCACGTCAGTAATATCTGATGAGTTGATCGTCAACACCAACACGTCTGGTTTGAAGTGTCTCAATTTATCGCGGTAGAGCGCGAATTCATATACCGGATCACTTCCGCCAATTCCCGCATTAATCGTTTGGACGTTGTAATGCTTCCATCGTTTCTCCATTTGTTTGACCCACGATTCCTTGTAGCTCAATCCAACTCCTTCTGTGAAGGAATCTCCAATGGCCATAATTCGGAATTTGTCCCCTTTTTCTTCTTGTATTTCTTTCTCCGAAAGTCCAACCGAGTTTACCTCTCGATCAAACAAAAACTCTTTCCTCTTGTTTGTTACATGCGTATTTGGCGTATGTACCCAATACCAAGAGTCGAGCTTCTCCTGCTGAGCAAGGGAAAAATAGTTACCATCGGCATTTTCCGAATAGATGTTCATTACTCCTGTTAGGCGAATCATGGTGTCTGCCACGAAAATAACGATGAATGTTGCTCGGATTCTTCCTAAAACAGCCCTCTTCTTCTCACGCCACTTTTCAATAAACACCAATAGAAAAATGAAGAGCGCTTCGAAGAGTAATGCCCCTCCAATTAAGAGCAAAGCATTTCCAACGAACAAATAGGAGAAGTTCATTCTGGTGACTAGAAAGTAGCTCGCTGCTATTAGGACAACAGCTTCTACAAACCGAAGTACGCTTGAGAGTAGGAGTTTTCGCATCGTAGGGTTTTGCCTAAATATACGCTTTTGAGAAAACTATCGAATTGAGCACAAGATCATTGATGAATCGTTCAAACTTTTAGTTGCTCACGTATCCACTCACTGATTTCCGTTCCTCGTGTAACAATCATAAAATGTCCTGCATTGGGAATGGAGACGTCTGGCGTTTTTCGTTGCGGAAGAATTTTGTCGTTTTCTCCATGAATTCGAATTCCACTTGATGGCGCATCGTTTTTCCATTTTAAAATCGCGTTCATCGCCCAACTCAAAAATGAGCCATCTGTATCCTTCATTATTTCCTTCAACAGAGCTTTGTCTTCTTTCTGTTTTGCTCCAAAGAAATAATATGTCAAGCTATTTGCATGCTTTAGCAAAGCTGTTGGAATGATTTTGTGTACGCTCAACTTACCACCCAGCCTAAATAATCCAGGCAATTCAGACGCACTGGAAATGGTCGAAACCAAAAAAAGTGTTTGGGGTTTTCTGATTTTTTCGAACTCTTGTGCCAACATTCCTCCAAAAGAAACGCCCATTAAATGATAGCTTTCTGGGAGGTTTGCAGAGTCGAATAATCGTTTTGCATAGTGAGCGAGAGACTCATTTTTCTGTGGATCAATCCATGGAATATGCACAAGCTCCACTCCCTCTATTTGAAGGTTTCGAAATGCACGATGATCTACACCGAGTCCACTAAGACAGTATAATTTTAGTTGTTGTTCACTCAAAAGAGTTATTTCACTAGTTCAACAAATCCTTGTTTTACAAACTCTTCCCCTGTGGAGGATTCACCAGATATTTTGTAAAAATAGGTGCCTGGGGAAACTGCATTTCCGTGTTTATCTCTCCCGTCCCAAGCAAAATTTGGTTCATCAAACTGCTGAATGGTACTTCCCCAACGGTTCACGATAATACATTCCAACGAAGCTATTCCCTCGTATGAAATTAGCGAAAAAACATCATTCATCAAGTCGCCGTTCGGAGAAAACACATTTGGCACTGCTATATCACAACCGTATAATACTTCAACAAAAAATGAATCGAGCTCCGACACACAGCCTTGACTTGTTGCATACACGTAAATCATTCCGCTTTGCTCTACGTTAAGTGTTGCTTCAGAACTTCCAGACGTACTTTCGGACCACGTGAACGTGCTTCCCGCAACAGAACTTGAAGCTTGAACAGTTAAAGGTTCTCCCACACAAATTTCGGCATCGAAAGGAGCATTTACCTCTGGGATCGGGTTTACAACGACTGTTATTTCTTCTTGCGTCGCTGGACATAGCCAGTAATTTCCAGATACGGAATACGTTTCTGTTGCTGTAGGTGTAACCGTTATTTGAGGCGTTGTTTCAAGCGTGGACCATTCGAAGGTCATTCCTTGAATGTTTCCTTGTGCTGTTAAATCAGAAGATTCTCCTTCACAAAGCTCCGTATCTCCAACAATGTTTAAGTCCAACGCTGGAATTACCTCAATCGAAACAGTATCATATCCCTCGCAACCTTGTGTGTTCGTTGCTATCACCGAAAAGTCTGTTGAACTCGTCGGGCTGACAAAAATGGTGTTTCCTGTTTGATTCCCTGGACTCCAACTGTATTGAACGTTGGCACTTGCTGCGCTCGCTGTGAGTTGCACCTCCTCACCCACACAAAGCGTATCACTTGAAGCCGTAATTTGCACTTGTGGAGATGCCGAAACGTGAACCAATCGCGTGTGAAGGTCCGAAACACATCCATTTGCATTTTCTCCTGTTACGTTGTATATCGTTGACGAATTGGGAGACACGTTCAACGTAGCTCCTTGAATATTTCCAGGGTTCCACGTGTATGTTAGTGCTTCATTTGAAGATGCCGTTATGCTTGCGACTTCTCCAGCACAGATTGTATCGTTGGGTGTTACCGTGATAACTGGCTTTGGTAATGTTCCCACTTGAATTGTATCGGTCTCAAAACAGAAGGACGAAAAGCTGATATCATCAAGGGCGAAATCGTTGCCTCCTACTGACGTATTTTGATTCACAATACAAATTTGAGCCGATGTAGCTGAGCCTGAATTCCACACTTGGAAAAACTGACTCCATTGACATCCTTGCGCGCTTGGAGAAAATATTCCTCCCAAGGGAGATCCATTTATTGAAAACTGAAGTTGAGCTACGTTTGGATCGTTTAAGGCAGATGATACCCATGTACTAAATTGGTAATCGGTGTTGGGCGTAACGGACACTGTTTGGCACCAAACATTTGTGTTCGGAGTACCAGAACCATTCACAACCATCATTTGCGTTCCAGGGTTGGGCGTGTGATCTGAACAGTTGCTAAAGTTTGAGTGAACTAAATTGGGAGATGACGTTATTGCGTAGGTTCCTTCATTTGAAACTGCACCATACGTTCCGCCCGTTCCTAAGGTGTAATCGGTAGAAATTCCTGAGTTACCCTGTTCGAAATCACCGTTTGTTACGAGGTTTCCTGAGAGTTGAGCTACTTGTACCCAATAAGTTCCACTTTGAAATACGGATCGTGTTTGACCCGTAGAATTATTATCCCATAAATAACTAATGTATCCAGATCCTGCATTTAAAACAAGTGATTGCCCTTCACAAAACGATGTGTCATTTCCTAAATTGGGAGGCACTATCGAGCATTGCCCGTAGGCAGTATTTACGATGCTAATAACCATCAAAGCTTGAAAAAAGCGCGTGCAAATCTGTTTCATATTCTTATGTTGAGATGATAATCAAAACAAAACGGAGAAAGGCCCTCACCCTTCTCCGCTTCTATTGTCCACAAAAAAACTATCGAACTACTACTTTCTGAATTGTGGATTTTCCATTCGTCGTAATCTGTACGAAGTACACACCAGCATTCCAACCGTCAACATTTACGGTGTAAGAACCGTCAATTTTAACTGTTTCCATAACTTGGGCACCCGTTACTGCGACTACAGACATATATGCTTCAACTGATTCGTCTACTGTTACTGTAAAGTTTGTTGAAGCTGGGTTTGGATGGATTTTCACCATTTCTACACCTTCCTCATCAATCGATACTGTATTTATTAACTCAAACTGTTCTGTTACCGTTGTGCTTCCACACATGTTCGACAATACCACAGAAACGTCTACAAGACCATCTTGCGTATACGTGTGTGAAACTGTACTTGGCGCGTTTGACACATTTGTTCCATCACCGAAATCCCAATCGTATGTTTGAGCGTTCACTGCATTCATTACAGTAAATGTGTACGTTGGGAAAGTCCCTTGCATAAAGATGGTGTTCGCAGATGGTGCATCAATTACATCAACGTTGATTGTTCCGATCCCCACACAACCGTTTGCATCTGTTACATAGGCAACATAGGCACCTGAAGTTGATACCGAAATCGTTTGAGTTACCTCGTTGGTATTGCTCCATGTGTACGTAGAACCAACATTTCCAGCGTCAAGTATCAATACGTCTCCCTCACACAATGTTGTATCGCTACCCAAATCAACTATTGGGTTTGTGTTGATGATCTCGATTGTTTGTACGTTTCTACTACACGCTGCTGTTGCATCTTTGGAAACCCACACGTGGTATGTTCCTGGCGTTAAGTTATCGAATGTTGTTGCTGTTTGCCATGTTGTTGGAACATCTGTTGGTGATCCAGCAGAAATTCCATAAACCATCGAAGATGACTCAACATCCAGATTAGCAATTGCGTGTCGCTGTGCGTCTCCTCCTGTTGCAGCGGAGAACAAGTGATTCCATGTCGATACGTCAGCTTCTTTGTACGCTTGAGGCATATCGATGTCTTCGAAAATAAGTGTTCCATTCACCCACAAGCTAGCACGACCTTCTCCATTAATTGTGAACTCAACTGGAATATCCGTTAGTCCTTTCCAAGATGAAACGTCTGTGGAGTACGCAAGTGTTTCTGTACTTGTAGGGCCAAATGCATCGTTTCCTGTCCATCCGTATACCAAGTAGATTCCTGGTTGGTTTCCATTTTGATTACTGTTTCCTGCTGCATCGAAAGAAAGACGCAATTTCGTTCCTCTTCCGTTTGGTCCATTTCCGTTAGATCCTTGTGTCGCATCGTCTCCAAATGAGTAAGCAATACCGTCTGCTCCTCCTGTTCCGTAATTGTTGATCGGAAGGTCTGTTGTAAGGTCGAAGCTCATTGAGAAATTGTTGTTTCCTCCGTAGCTATTTCCTCCGAAATCAATCGATGCATAACCTGATATACCTGTTTGAGATGGTGTCAACTCCAAACGGTCTTGGTTTTGAGATGCACTTCCTGTCATTGTAACCGATGATAAGTTTGCACTTGCATCAAATGTATTTGCGTAAACGCTTTGAACTTCTGGTTGCCCAAAAATGTTTGATAGGCTTGCCGAACCTCCCATGTTCAAACAGTTGTAGCTTTCTACTGCTACATCTGCTCCAAATCCTACTACTACTTGAATAGCAACTGAATCCAATGGATTTGTACATGCTGAGTTTTGTGCTTGTCCGTAAATAACAAATACAGAATCATCTGCTGGAATAAAGCTGTATGTACTTGAAGCACTCCACGTTTGTAATTCTGTTGTTCCATCTTCTTCCAAGAATCGGAACGACCAAGAACCTCCACCAGCAACTGTTGGCATCACAGAGACATCAACAGAAACCATACTTCCAGAAGTACAGATTTCACCTGGTGTCACGAATAAGTCTGTTACTACATCAGAAGCGGGAATAATTACTGAGGTGTCTAAGTTTGAACATCCATTCAAATCTGTTCCTGTAACAACGTATGAAGTCTCTACTGTGGGCGATGCCACAACAGTTGCTCCAGTTCCTGTATTTAAGCTTGAAGCTGGCGTCCATGTATAGGTATCTGCTCCAGAAGCATTAATCGTTGCTGTTCCTCCTGGGCAAACTGCTGCCTCAGTTAAGTCAACTACAACTGTTGGTAATGGGTTTACTGTAAGTGTAATTGGGTTTGAAGCTGTTGATGATCCAGAAAGAGCACAACCAACTACCAATTGGTAATCTGCTGTTGTCTGTAAGTTATCTGCTAAATAAGATGTTCCTGTTTCTCCAACGATATCCTCCCAAGTTGAAGATGTTGTATTAAAGGATTGCCATTGATACGTAATTCCGTTTTCCAAAACTGCGTTGTCGATACTGAGCGTTGTTGCATCTCCAGTACAGAGCGATGATCCGTTTGAACTGAGAATGTTAGATACGGCGGGCGTTCCAGCACAATCTGGAAGTGGAGTCATTTCGAATTGAATATTCGGCACGAAACCATTTCTACCAAATGCATTTTCAGGGTTCGCTGGATCGGGATTTATACCATCTGAGTAATAATAAATCGATCTATCTGATCCTAAATCAGACTTTTGCCAGTATCCATTTGTAGTGCCGTAGCCCGGTTGGTTTTCATCTACCGCAACTACAATATTGCTCGTACCATCCCAAATGAAAGGAGTTGTGAGTTGAACTTCAATCCAGTTTCCACCACCAAGCATTGTAACCGTTCCGCTGAAACAATTCTCTAATTGATTGATGTCTACCCAATCTGAATTGGAGTTAAACGATGTTTTTGTCGTGTTTCCGAGGAGTACTGTCCAGTTATCGCTGTTATTGTTTGCCCCGCTTTCAAAGTAGAAGCGAACGGCTGTAATTTCATTTAAGCCAGATGCTGCTCCAGCGCCTGTCAAATCAGAAGCTGTGTAAATCTGTTGTGTGTAGGAGTAACCGTAATAAGCTGTTATCGGATAGTTTAATGTTGTTCCTGTTTGTGTTCCCACCTGAACAGTAGTTTGTCCAAAAGAACAGAGTGCACTCATTCCAAATAGCGTGCTTAACGCAACACCTTTGAAACCAGACACCATGGGTTTAAGTCGTTTCAATTTCATAGAGTTAAAATTTTACATTGAAACAACAATTTGTAAACATCTAATACAAATTAGTGACGGGACAAATACGGGACAATTGTGTTCTCTTTTCTCTTTCTTAGACCAACTAAACGCTGTCTATCAGTGATTTAAGCTCGTTCCGGTCGAGAATGCCGAGTTTCTTTCTAAGGCGTAGGTTCGTTTTCCTTACTGAGTCCACACCAATTCCAAGTGCTTTGGACATTTCGGTTGTTCCTAGGTTCAGCTTAATCAAAACGATCAGTCGAATCTCCGCATTGGTTAAGTCGGGATAGGTTCTTTCAAAATACGCGAGAAATCCTTCAAATCGCTGGTCGAATAAACGGCGAAACTTGTGCCACCCTTCATCAGTCAGTAGTAAGTGTGAATTGATTTTTTCGCTCAGTTCTTCCCGTTGGGTATCATCAACTTTATCCTGCCACTTTTGAATTTCATCATTTAGCGCAAAAACAATTTCATTTTTTTCCATGAGGTTTTGAAGTGCGGTATTCAAATCTTCCTCCACGCGTTCCATATTCTCGCGAATTCGCTGGCTTTTCAACTCAAATATTTCCTGTTCTTTTTTGCGGCGTTTACTGATTTGTCGGATGATGATAATCGCTCCAATTAGCAATAAAATCAGGCCACCCCATAAACTGACGATGAGCACCGTAGCGGCTTTTCGCTTTTGATGCAGTTCTTTTATTTCGGACTGTTTTCGCTCGAATTCCAATTGAAATTCTATGTTTTGAATCGTAGTGAGGTCACTCGCCCGTCGCATCGAGTCTTCTACTTGCTTTTGCAAACGATAGGTGCCTAGCGCTTGTTCAAAATCTCCTATGTACTCGAAAAAATCCGTTTTTGCTCGGTAATAATCAATCGGTGAAACTTCCGAAGAATGTTCGAGCATCAAAGAATCGAGCAGTTGAATTTTTTGCGTTGCGTCTTTTATTTTGCCTGTTGTCAAATCGACTTGAGCCAAGAGGCTTAACGCGTTCAATGCACTCTTCCATTGCGCATGATCTACGCTCAGATTATAATCGATTTCTAGGTATTTTCTTGCTTTTGACACGTCCTTTTTGACATAGTACAGCAAGCCTAGGTTCCCCGAAATAACACCGTACCAAGCTTTGTTATTCTCTTTCTTGGCAAGGTTACTTGCACGTACAAAGTATGATTCTGCCGCTTTGGGATCAAATCGTTTATTGTAAATCAAGCCCATCGTGTTCAGCATGGAAATCCTGTTCTCTGAAAGTAAACCAGGGCATCGAAATCCTTTTTCAAACATTTCTTCGGCCTTTTTCAGTCGACCAAAGAAATAATACGAATGCCCCATCACTTCGTAAAAGCGACAGATATGCTTGACGGTAGTTGAATCACTTTCTTCTAAACGCGCAATTTTATACAGAAAAGGATATGCTTCCTTGAAATGGTCCGCACGCTGCAATCGATCCCCCGCTGCAAAAAGTACATCGACATATTTCGGCTGATCCGAACGAATAAAATCTTTGGTGAACACAATCAATTTGATGAACTCATCCTCCGTTGTTCTGTTTTTCTCAAAATCGCGGATATACTTCTTGAGGTTCGAGTTTACGCGGCTTAAAGTCGATGATCCAACGAGTGCTTTTACTTCACTCTTTGCTTTTCTTAATTCTACTGATTGAGCGAACGAATACGTACAGATGAAAAGTACCAACAAACAAGAAATTGCTCGTAGAACGAGCGCAGTATATGATCTGTATGTTCGCTTGTCTTTCAAGGCAAGAGGTTTAGGAGTCCTCTAATTTACATTTAGTATCTGAAGGATCAAAATTTAAAACTCGTTAAGCTTAATCGTTTAAATAGAGGGTTTCGCTAATCTTGATGAATTGAATGACTGCCATACTCCACCATTTTTGGTATTAACCAATACTCCACTTCATGGATTTGTACAACGAAATAGCCATTTTTCGACTGTCGTGAAACGGCATTTTGTAGAGAATATCTCCACTTAGATAGTTCATTTCCTCTGATGTCGATTCGAAAAAAAGCCTTGGTCATGCCCTCGATAAATCGACTATTGATCCATTGTGCGATATTGCTTCTTGTTTTCATCGTAAAAATGCCCAGCCCGTTATTTCTGAGAAGAATTCGGTTTCTCTGGATACTCACAATTTCTTTCGAAAACAGTCAAAAACGGAAGGTACTTTTAAGTCAACGGCTCTGTCTGGACGTCGATCTTGAAAGTTCTCGCTGTGTGTATATTCGTAGCCCATTTTTTCGTACCATGTCCTCAAACGATTCTTGCCAGGCATTTGAAAATCACGCGGACGTAAAATATCAATTACCATGTAATCTGATCCATCCAAACGCGCCAGATTTTCGGCCACTTCAATCAATTTGGAGCCTATGCCTTTTCCTTCCGCACTTGAATGCACTCCGAGTAAACCGAAACTACTTTCTTGAGCATTGACTTTCTTCAAATAAAGTGTCCCAACAAGTTGACCGTTGAGTGCTGCACCCAAAATCACCTCATCCTCTATCAATTTATGAAATTCATGTTCTGGCAGCCGAACGTAGTTCTCTCCCCAAATTTCAACTTCCGTACGTGCGTAGGCATCGCGCATGATTTCATAAAGTTCCGTGCACTGACTTAGCGAAAACACGTCATTTTTCGAGGAGTAGATCGTCAACAATTGGCTCATTTCAATTTGTTTTTTGCACTCGAGGCAATGGTTTTTTGTAGTGAATCCCTATCGGTTTTGACTTTGCTTTTTTTGCATTCAAGGTATACGTTAAAATATATCGTGTGTCTTGATGTGGAATTTTTTCTCGGCCTATATCGCAATAATAGAGGAATAAAGAATCTTCAACGATGCTCGCCGAGCCATCAAAAACATAGGCCCCGCCACCTGTAAATTCAACTTGAACGGTCAACGTTTTTCCCTCCTTTTTCTGTGAAATGATTGTTGGATTTTTGTAAAACTTCAACCACTCTTTGTGCTCCCGCAAAATAGCTTCTCTCAATTTTAAATCCATTGTATCTCCAAAACTACTAACGATAAAACCCATTGTATCGGGAATTGTTTGTAGTACGGAATCTCTATCCAAATAGGTTTCGTACGACCGTTCAAATGCGAAATCGACGAAAACTTGCTCCTTTTTGTCTCTGTCAGAATGGTTTTGCGACGCACACGATGTGAGCAATAGTGTAAACAGGCCAATGACGAGTTGTTTTGTCATATTACTTTGGATAAAACCTCAGCTTGAAGGTACAAAAATGTCTGTTTAGTAGTCGGAAGCATCGCCACATGGATTTTTCTCCCGGTTGATTCCACAGCGATCATTGTTTTTCGGCTCTTTCCGAAAAGGATTGATGATCCCCCATTCTCTCGAGGTGGGTTCTTGCTTCTTCTCTAAGTGCTTCGTGTTGCTCTTTGTGTTCTGCTCTTTCATTTAATCTTCTGACGTCTTTCTTTGCGAAACCTTACTTACAATAACCAGAAAGCACTTCATAAAACGAAAGTACATAGAAAAAGGTCAGCGGGAGCCGACCTTTTCCTTTTTAACTGTGATACCAATAACAGTTATTAAACCTAACCTAACTAACCCTATGAAGAGATTTTTATTACTACTACAGTTTGACGAATTTCCCTAGAGAAACTTTTTCATCCTCTGCTACACGGATAAAATAGTTTCCATTCTCTAGTTCGGAAATTGTAACTTTTCCGTCAACTGAAGTTCCTTTTTTCACTGTAATTCCATTTGCATCGATGATTTCGTACTCACCGCTTGTTACCACGTTGAAGTGTACTTCTTCTGATGCTGGGTTTGGATATACAGCGATTGTTTCGTTTTCAATTTCGTCGATTGATGCCGTTCCTGGGATCAATACTTTGTCAATAACATGCACAACACCGTTATCTGATGTTACATCTGCCATTTCAACGTTTGCGTCGTTAATCATTACTCCTGAAGAAAGATCAACCAAAATGTCATTTCCTTCTAAAGTAACGACTGTTCCGCTAGTCAAATCTGTCGATAATACCGTTCCATCTAAAGTGTGGTACAATAAGATGTCACCTAAGTTTGGAAGCGCTAAGATTCCGTTGATATCTGTGTTCAACTCTGCTGCTAAATTATCGAATGCTTGATCTGTTGGAGCAAATACTGTGAACTCAGAAAGTGGATTTGTTAATGCTGGTAACAACTCTGCTTCAATTACTGCTGAAGTTAATGTTGAAAACCCATTGTCGATTGCAACGTCTACTACTGTTTCTGAAGGCAAAACAACTGCGTCAAGAACGTGTACCACTCCATTGTCTGAAGTAATGTCTGTGCTGACAACTTGCGCATGATTCGCGAATACATCTCCTGTACTGTTCACTGTCATTTTCAATGAGTTCGTTGTGCTTAGCGGTTGAGCAATCAAACCGTTTGTTACGTCTGCCGCCATTACTTCTGAACCGAGCACGTGGTAAGTTAAGATGTCTGCCAAGTTTGGAAGAGCCAACAACCCATTAATATCTGTGTTCAATGCTACTGCAAGATCGCTAAATGCTTGATCTGTTGGAGCAAAAACTGTGTACGTTCCAAAAGGATCTGTCAAAGCTGGAAGCAATTCCGCTGTGATTACTGCTGTTGTAAGTGAAGTAAAGTTGTTGTCTATAGCTACATCTACAACTGTCTCCGAAGGAAGTACAACTGCGTCAGTTGAGTGCACAACACCGTTATCTGTTGATAAATCTGCCGCATTCACCATTGCTTGGTTCACGTATACGCTTCCCATTGAAGTTTTCGTCAATTTCAATGAATTCGCTGTATTGAGAGGAACTACGATGTCGCCATTGTTAACGTCTGCCGCAGAAACAGTTGTTCCCAAAACATGATAAAGGAGAATGTCAGACAAGTTCGGAAGTGCCAAAAGACCATTAATATCCGTGTTCAACTCTGCTGCTAAATCATCAAATGCATTATTATCTGGTGCAAAAACTGTTAGTGTTGCACTTGGATCTTGAAGTGCGCTCTCCAAACCTGCTTGCTGAATCGCTGCAGCGAGAGAAGTATGGTTTGGACTTGTTGCAATCACATCATCGTATACGTTTGTTTGGGCATTCAAACCGAGAACACCCAAAAAAAGCATCAAGGAGAGTGATGTCATTTTTAATATTGGTAGAGATTTCATTTTCATAATCTATAATTGTTTAACGTTTTTAATTTTGAGTTAAACAAACTTAGTAATTTTTTGTTGAACAGTTGTAAAAATTTGTTAAACATTTTTTGGGTTTTCTTTCTAGCTTTTTATATGTATCTTATTTTCAGTTGTTTATATTTTTATTTGCCCGGGTAATTTTTTTAGTGGAAACTGTGTTTTTGAGTAATCTAACGCTCTTTTTGGGTAAATTTTCCCCCTGAACACGCTTAGAAATTAATGCTGAGCGCTTGTGAAATTTTCTTGAATTCTTCCGATTCTATCATCCGTTCAAATACAGAAGCCATTCTTTTTTAAGCTATTATGATGAAAACGGCTATTGCTCGCATTCTTAATCTGTAGCGATTTTGTTTTCTGGAAAAATCAATCGTTTTGGGGAGGTAGAAGCGAACAAGCGACCTATGTCATGTTCAATGCTTTACACGAAATGAGGGACGATCAACAAAAGAATTGAGGGAATTGAGAAGGTATTGGAGGAGAAAATCCGTTTGGATGCTCTTTATTTTAAATCGTACCTACTACGTACATTTGATCCAAAGTTGGCTTCACACTACCTCCATTTTTCTCTAGGGTAATGGCAAATGCTTGAATGTTTTCAAGATCGATTTCCTTCGGTGAAACAATTGTCGATTGTTTGTCGAGTACACCAAGGTCTACTGGAACTCCGTCTGCAATCGCCCACAATTGATATTGTTTACTAGAAACTGGTGCTGGCAATCGGTCGGAAACGAGCATGAATTGTTTTTTCGCATCGCTCCAGAACACACGTGCTTGCGACTCTGGACTTAAATCCGTTCCGGCCAACAATACTTCCTGCGTTGATTCGTCTAGAATGAGTTCTTGATATGCTTCGTTTTGAGCAAGTGTTTCGCGCAATCCTGTAAGACTATCTTCGAATTGCTTCGCAGTTTCCGCTTCTACTTTGGCCAACTGATTATTTGCTTCAATGCGCGAGTTACGCTCACCAAAGTACATGATTCCGAGTCCAATCAACGGAACAACGGCTGCTGCCACTGCCCAATTTAATCTAGACTTCGGCTTCATCTCCACTATTTTAGGTTGATCTGATTCCGCCTTGTCTGGCTTCATCGAAACAATCTTCCCTTTTGTTTCCGAAGGATCTTGCTCAACGTTTTTGATAGACTCCAAGATCGATTGTTTTAATCCCGCGGGTGGCTCCACCGCAATGGACTCCATGTACGATTCAATAGTAGATTGAGCAGCATGCAATTCATCCTTCAGTTCAGGATAAATCGAAGACATGCATTCTACTTCACGGCGCTCTTGGTCAGAAACCGCACCGATCACATATCGTTCAATGATACCACTTGCTATATACTCTTTGCAATCCACAATAAAAGAATTGATACAAAAATTTCTCTTAGTTCTTGCACGGCTGAGCGTGCTCTTGTTTTTACTGTTCCTAAAGGAATTCCAAGCTCATCAGAAACTTCCTGCTGAGTGTATCCTTTGAAGTAAATGTATTTTAATATTATCTGTTGATCTTCTGTTAGTTTGGCAATATGATCTTCTAATCCGATTGCACTAATATTTGTCTCAGTTCCAGTACTTGCGTATACATTCTCCTGCTTCAAATTGTCTTTTCCTGTTCTTACACGTTCAATTTTTCTCAGTTCATCAATCGATTTATTTCGACAGATGTTCAGCATCCATGTGAAGAAGCTACCTTTTGATGAGGAGTAGGAGTTTGCCTTTTTCCAAATTTTGACGAAACAGTCTTGCAAAATATCTTGGGCTAAGCCATCATCGTTTACAATTTTCAAAATAAGTCCATAGAGAGATCCGCTGTACAAATCGTACAATTGCGACAATGCCGCTTCATTTCCATCCTGTAGCTGGACAATGAGTTCTCCTATGTTCGTTTCTTTCGCCAATTCGTTAATCCTGAAAGATACGTTTTTTTAATTAGTGTAGCGTATTTGGTTGGTGATTTTGGTAAGAAAGGATGGAGCCTCCAACCTAGGCTCCATCCATATCTCTAGCCTAGTTGCGAGCAAAAAGACCTAGTAAAACGTAGGTAGTGGGGTCCGTTGTTGTAATTGGTTGAAGTGGGTCGTGCACTACAAAGAATCCTTCATAAACTGATGTGATATCAGCATACGACATTGAAGACATCTGACTTCCACCAGCTGTTCCTCCATTTCCTGTTACCATCATAGTACAAAGTCCTGCATTTGGAGTTTCATTGTAGGGAGTATTGTTCGGAGTTGTGTTTGGATCGGCCGCGTCGTGTGCGTGTACATGGTACATTTCTCCGTCCATTGAGTTGTTCAACATTACCGAAACACGTGATGTTCCATCTGCTAACTCTTGAATTTTCAAATCTCCTGAAAGCGACGAGTCGTGCATTCCGCTATATGCATAAGCTGCTGCTACTTGTCCTGTATTAAACGCATACGGGAAAGTCATTGAACTCAAGTTTGTTGCTGCTTGTGTTCGGGCAAATGACCCAACAATCAAGTACGTTGAAATATCCGTTGTTGTAATTGGTTGTAATGGATCGTGTACTACAAAGAATCCTTCATATGAAGATGTAATATCCGCATAACTCATCGAAACATCTTGTGATGCCGATACTGTTCCTCCGTTCCCCATAATCATTTGCGTGTACACTGCTGTGTTTGGCGATTCATTATAAGGTGTTCCATTTGGTGTTGTGTTTGGATCAGCTGCATCGTGTGCATGGGTGTGATAGGTTTCACCTGCGATGGTGTTATTCAATGTTACCGTAATTCTCGCTGTTGAGCTGGTCAATTCGGTTACTGTAATGGATGCTGTTACATTATCCATGTGAGAACCATCGTACGCTGCTGTTGGAACTACTTGTCCGTTGTTAAATTCGTAATCATACGTTGAACTCATCGCTGGAGGAGTTGGTGTTGGTTCTGTTGTTTCAACATCATCCTTTTTACACGATTGTGTTCCTGCTAATAATGCGAAAGCCAAAACTGGCAATGCTAAATGTCTTGTAAATTTCATATCCGTTTAGTTTTTAATTCACCATACATACGCCACGGATTCGAGTTTGGATTTTTGAAAGGTGATTTTTTTTGAAAAAACGAACACTTAAAAAGTTAACGTGTTGACAATCAACGATTGTAACGCTGTATTTTTTTTCAAAAAAGAAACCCGACCTGAAATGATCGGGCTTAGACAAGTTATTTCACTCTGCTTATTTCTTTATCAATCTTATAATTGATCGCTGATGATTGTTTCCAGAAAGTTCAATCGTATATGTGCCTTTGGGTTCGTTCAGCTCATAGTTGATTTGTTCGGTGTTTGTAAATGTTTTCTCCGCAACCTTTCTTCCTGCAGCGTCGGTAATTTTCATTTCAACATATGCTATCATTTGATCAAATACAATTTGAAAATTGCCCTCTGTAGGATTTGGATAGAGTTCAAAATCCGCATCAAATGTATTTTCAACAATCCCTGCGCTTAACACTTCAAGGCAAGCAGTAGTATCTAAACATCCGTTTTCTATCAATTGAACAGCATAGTGTCCCGGTGAAGAAGGCGTAAACGATTGGTTCGTTTCCCCAGTTATGGGCGCAAAGCCATTATCACAATCCAACCACTGATATGCGGCCGATAAGTTCGTTGCGTAAATTGTAGTACCATTAAAGGACATGTTGAGATTGGACACTGTATTGATTGTTAAGTCGAGGGAGGCAATACTGTCGCACCCCATTGAACTCGCGCCTACCCAGTCGTAAACTCCTGAAGTCGTATAGGTGTTCCCGTTCCACGTGTATGATTCGCAAGCCGTTGCAGATGTGGTCGAGGTCGCACTATTCGTTATATCTAAGTGAAGGGTGGCTGTACTATCACATCCATACTGATTGGCTCCCGTCCAGTAGTACGTGCCGCTATTGGAATAATTTGTTCCGTTCCAACTATATGAATCGCAAGCTGTCTGCATGGTTGTGGAGAATGTACTCTGATGGATGGTTAAATCCAACGTTGCAACCGTACACCCGTTGTCATCTGGCGTTGATGTATAGATTCCCGTTGTTGTATATGTCGAATCCGCCCATGTATAAGAATCACACGCTGTAACTGTGGAGTTTGGTAGGCAATCTGACAACTTCAATATAAACTGGTTATCATATCCTGAAAGACTCGTCACTCCCAACCCGGGCTCAAGATCCACCATATTTCCTCCTATTTCCCCTGAAACAAATATTCCTCCAATGTTATCTTTCGCAAGTGAGTAGCCCACCGTATTCTCGGTTTCTCCAAATGCCTCTGCCCACATATAATCTCCATTAATATCTAATTTCAAAATATACATATTGGGACATCCACTAGATTGAAGATTAACGACTCCTACTCCTGGATCAAAATCAGCTAAGCCATAAAAATAACCTACTGTATACACGTTTCCCCACATGTCTGATAAGATGGAACTCGGTCTGTGCGCTCCACTGGTTGAACCTACACTTTTCGACCAGATATAATTCCCATTTTCATCTAGCTTTAACACAAAAGTTGATTCGCTGTATGGCGCTGTATGGTTTTCTACACCAGAACCTAAATCAAAATCCACCGTTCCTTTAAATTTACCCGTTACCAGTACATTATTGAACAGATCAACAGCAACTGAAATCCCTTCTGTTATATGTATTCCCACTGGTGCTCCTGTGTTCTTCGCCCAGATATAATTTCCGCCAGCGTCTAGTTTCAAAATAAACATGTCTTTCGCCCCGACGCACGTCGTATTTGATGTCCCGGCTCCCGAATCAAAATCAACGGTTCCTGATACTCTTCCTGTTACATACACATCGCCTGCGACGTCTATTGTTACCGACCCTCCTGTCCACATACCATTTGCTCCTCCAAACGATTGTGCCCAAATGAAATTGCCATTCGCATCCAGTTTTGAAATAAAACCAGACATTCCCAATGGTGCCACTTGGTTTGAAACGCCTACGCCAGGATCAAAATCTGCCGTGCCTCTAAAGTTACCCACGGTGTATATGTTTCCTACATCGTCTGTGGTAATAGAAGACACGTCATCAATTAGCGTGCTTCCAAAACTTTTTGCCCATAGAAAACTACCTGACGAATCGAGTTTTACCATGAATACATCCGTTTCTCCAACAGGTGTGAGTGTTATCGTTCCTGAGCTTGGGTCAAAATCTCCGACATCATTGAATGTTCCAACGATGCAAATGTTTCCTGCAACATCTATCGTAATTGATACGCCAGAATCATATGAGTACAACCCTCCAAACTGCTTTACCCAAAGGAAGTTTCCATCGGAATCTAGTTTAGATACATACGCGTATCGCGAACCATTGATGGGCGTAGTGAGCGTGCTTGTACCCGATCCTGGGTCAAAATCTACCGTTCCCGTGAAAGATCCGGTTGCATACACATTTCCCGCTGCATCTGTGGATATTGTTTGATCTTTGGTATACGGGTGGACATCTCCGCCCAAATCTTTTACCCAACAGAAGTAGGGTTGTTGTGAGTATGCGGTGCTGAGCAGAAAAACCGACAAGGCTCCGACTAGAAAAAGTTTCTGTAACAACATAAGCTTTAGGTGGGTTAAGTGACCAATAGTATCACGAATGATAATGAATAAATCTCCGAAAAGCAAACTATGGGTAAATATCGTGTGGAGTAAAGGAGTTGATATACAGTTTTGTAGGAGTTGAATAGAGTAGGCTCTGGGGTGAGTAGGAAGGGTGGATTACACAAGCGTGGGGTGATTTTTTTTGTTATGCGTTAGGGAATGAAAGTGGGTGAAGATCGAATTGCGCAGGATTGCAAATTCTGCGCAGCAGAGGAGAAAGAGAAAAAACTAACCAAATGGGTTCAAGAAGAATCGACAGCGATACGCCGGTTTTTAATTGACTTGTCTCATGCTGGGTCCCTGAAGAAACTCAAAGCAAAGACAAGTAAAGCTACCTATTACAGAAATCTAAAGTTGTGTAGAGAGAAGGGCTATATTGTAGGAGATAAGTTAGTGAGGAAGGTTTATACTAAGAAATAGAGCTTATCCAAAATTTTGTGTTTCTATCCTGAAAATTCCCTCATTTATTTTGCAGGTGTAACCCGATTTTCAAAGTTAATATACAATTGATTATAGAT